>Ga0081539_10001088_pt1 | contig 49422 bp, 37 predicted proteins | sample TabmetS4T2R2_FD_71023 | JGI IMG/M metagenome (GOLD analysis project Ga0081539, IMG submission 71023) | Tabebuia heterophylla rhizosphere microbial communities from the University of Puerto Rico - S4T2R2 | ecosystem: Host-associated > Plants > Roots > Rhizosphere ... | reverse complement strand
TACGCAAAATCAATTGTAGGGGTGGCCCTCCGTGGCCACGCGTGCGTGGAATTCCAGGCACGGTGGCCACGGAGGGCCACCCCTACAGTTGTCTCTAAAAGGACCAACACCCCTGTCTTTTGCGCGTTACTGTAGTAACAAAGGGAATTTGGCGGCGTTGTAATAAGTAATCTACAATACACGGCGCTTCGTTAGCCCAGAACCTGTACCTCCCCCGTATTGAACCTTGTCGTTCCCCGCGCGCAAAAGGATCGGTCGCTACGAAATCTGCTCCCAACTCGGCGCGGGTGGAATGGGCGAAGTCTATCTCGCCAACGACACCAAACTCGATCGCAAAGTCGCACTGAAAATCCTGCCGCCAGACGTGGTCGGCGATCAGCCCGGCGAACGCGTGCGTCGCTTCATCCAGGAGGCCAAAGCGGCTTCCGCGCTCAACCACCCAAACATTCTCACCATCTACGAAATCGACGAGATCGACTCGGAACACTTCATCGCCACCGAGTTCATCGACGGCGAAACATTGCGCGCGCGAATCAAAAAAGGACCAATCGACGCAGCCGACGCGCTCGAAGTCGCTATTCAAGTGGCCGGCGCCCTCAGCTCGACACACGGCGTCGGCATCATTCATCGTGACATCAAGCCCGACAACATCATGCTGCGCCACGATGGCATTGTTAAAGTGCTCGATTTCGGTCTGGCGAAACTCAGTCGTGAACGCCAAACACTCGAAACCGATTCGCTTGCGCCAACGCAGAATTTCATCAACACCGCGTATGGCATGGTGCTGGGCACTGCGCACTACATGTCGCCCGAACAAGCCCGCGGCATGGAGCTCGACGCACGCACAGACATCTGGAGTCTTGGCTGTGTGCTCTACGAAATGATCTCCGGTCGCCAGCCGTTTTCCGGTCCAACATCGATCGACGTGATGTCAGGTATTTTGAATCGTGAACCTGACTCGCTCCTGCCGCACCTGACGCAAGGACCACGTGATCTCGATCGCGTGGTGCAGCGCGCGCTGCGCAAGGATCGTGAAGAGCGTTACCAGACGGCTAAAGACTTTCTGACCGATCTGAAAGATCTCAAACGAGCGCTCGAAACGCAGTCACACAGAATCTTAACCACGACGAGATCCTCCGGCGCAACCTTCTCGACCGAAGCCGTGCCGGACAAGTCGATCGCCGTCCTGTACTTCGAGAACATGAACTCGGAAAAGGAAAGCGATTACTTCTGCGCGGGCATGACGGAAGACATCATCACCGACCTCTCGAAGATCAGAGAGCTGAAAGTCGTCTCGCGTACTGACGTGCTGCCGTTTCGCAACAAGGAAGTGAACACGCGCCAGGTTGGCGATGCCCTCCGCGTGAACTACATCCTCGAAGGCAGCGTGCGGACCGCAGGCAACAGGATCCGCATCACCGCGCAGCTCATCAGTGTTCGTGACGGTTATCACCTCTGGGCCGAACGTTTCGATCGCCTCGTCGAAGACATCTTCGACCTGCAAAACGAAGTCTCGCAAAAGATCGTCGATGCGTTGAAAGTGTCGCTCACTGAATCTGAACGCGAGCTGCTCACGCAAAAACCAACCGACGATCTGCGCGCCTACGATTTCTACATGCGTGGCCGTGAGCTCCTCTATTTAAAAGGACGGCGAAACACCGAGAGCGCGATCACGATGTTTGAGAGTGCTGTCGAGCTCGATCCGGATTTTGCATCTGCGTATGCGGGACTAGCGGAAGCTTATTCGTCGATGTACGAGTGGTACGACGGCGCTTCGACGTGGCTGAGTAAAGCGATCGAGATGAACCAGAAAGCACTCGCGCTCGAGCCGACGTCGCTCGACGCCAAGTTTGGCATCGCCACCGTCTATTTCAACCAGCGCCGGTTTTCTGAGGCACAGCGCGCGATCGAAGAGCTACTTAAAGAGAACGCTGACTATTACCCCGGTCATCTCCGGCTCGGCATCATTGCGGAGCGATCGAACGACCTCGAAGCTGCACGCAAGCACTACCGCCGCGCCGCCGAGCTCAAGCCCTATGACGAAGACGCCTGGCTGTTTCTCGCGGGTGCATATCGAAAGCTCGGCAATGCCGCCGCCGCAGAGAAAGCCGAGATCAAAGTGATCGAGATCACGTCGAGAAAGCTTGAAGCGAGTCTTGACGACATCATCGTGATGAGCCGTCTAGCCGAGGCTTACGCGCGCTTCGGTAGTCCCGAAGAAACCACAGCCACGTTGCGGCGCGTCCTCGAGCTGGAACCGAACGACGGCCTCGCCGTATACAACTGTTCCTGCGCGTATGCATTACTGGGAGAGAAGAAATCATCGCTGTTACTGCTTCGTCGCGCGTTTGAAAGTGGATTCCGGACCGTGGCCCACTGGGCCAGAACGGATAGCGCCTTTGATCCGATACGTGATGATGAAGAGTTTCAGAAGTTATTAACCGAACTGCAATAAAATTCCAACTTGGAGAACATCATGCCAAAGTATGTTATTGAGCGAGTCGTGCCGGGAGCCAGCAAGCTGACGCCCGCGGAGTTGAAAACATTGTCGCAGCGGTCGTGCAGCGTGTTGAATGAGATGGGACCGCAGATTCAGTGGATCCAGAGCTACGTCACGGACAACAAGCTTTACTGTGTTTACGTGGCGCCGAATGAAGAGGTGATCCAAGAGCACGCGCGGCGTGGAGGATTTCCGGCGAACCACGTTTCGCAGGTGAAGACGATCATCGACCCGACCACTTCGGAGGAATGATAACGAAGAATATTTAGCCGCGGATTTACACGGATAAACGCGGATCCATCCGTGTTTATCCGCGTAATCCGTGGCTAAATTTAAAACGAACAGATGAAGGCTGAATTGCAATCGCCGTCATTTGATCTGGCAACGGAGTGGCTCAATCGCAGGGCCACGGGGAAGAAGGGTCATCCGACCCTCGTCCATTTCTGGTCTGTCAGCTCGGAAGCGTCAAAGACCAACCTGGCCCAGGTTGCACAGCTACGCGACCAGCGCAGGCACGAAGGCCTGCGCGTCGTCGCTGTACACGTGCCGCAGTCTGAAGCTGAAAAAGATCCACGCGTCGTGCGTGATGCGATCACGCGGCTCAACCTCACCGAGCCATGCGCGCTCGATAACGACTACAAAGTCAGTCATCAACAGCAAAAGCTTCCTGCCTACTTCCTGCTCGATCCCGAAGGCGAGCTTCGCGCGTCGGCAACCGGCGCGAGCGGACTGGACCAGATCGAAGATGAACTGGACGGGCTGCTGGTCGAGCTGCGAGCAAAGAACCCGTTCTGTGCCACGTGTGAGTTGTTCCTGAACAAAGAGGCGATGTTCTGTGCCGACTGCGGCTCGCCGTTGACACTGCCCGGCCCAGGCACGCATCCGTACTACGAAAGCCACTTCGTCTCTTCCCTGCCCACGGTTCAACTCGTCAACCCCGATCCACTCATCGGACACAAGATCGATGGTAAGTATCAGCTCCTCGCGAAGCTGGGCGAAGGCGGCATGAGCGTCGTCTATCGCGCGCGTCGCGTGCATATCGGCGACGACGTCGCGGTGAAGATCCTGACGGGCAAGTTCGTCACAGACGATGCCGCCCTCGCACGCTTTCGACGTGAAGCACGCGCCGCGGCGATGCTGCGTCATGCGAACGTGATCACGATTCACGACTTCGGTGAGACTGACGACCTGCACGCGCCGGCGTACATCGTGATGGAATTTGTGAAAGGAACGCCGTTGCGCGAGCTGCTGCGCAGCGAAGACCACTTTTCGGTCGAGCGTGGGGTGCGATTGATGCGCGGGATCTGTGCGGGTGTGGGTTCAGCACACCGGCAAGGCGTGGTCCATCGCGATCTCAAACCGGAGAACATTCTGGTAGTCGCACCTAATGACGACTTCGAGCTCGAGAGTGTCAGAGTGGTGGACTTCGGTTTGGCGAAACTGCTGGCGGATGCGGGTGGCGCGGCGTCGTCAGGCGCGGTTGTGGGAACGCCGTTTTACATGTCGCCGGAGCAGTGTTTGGGCGAGCCGTTCGACGCGCGTTCGGATGTTTACAGCCTGGGCGTGATGTTCTACGAGATGCTTTCCGGAAAGAAGCCGTTTGAAGCGGCAACTGTCTCCGGTGTGATTAACAGGCACTTGCAGGAGCCGCCGCCACCGTTTGCTGAATCGCTTGGTATACCGAGAAGAGTTTCGGTGGGGATCATGCATGCGCTCGCAAAAGAGCCGGATGACAGGCCGCAGACTGCGACTGAGCTGGCGCGGCAAATCGGGTTGATTTAGACCATGATTTACAAGATTCTTCAGGATTAACATGTAAATCCTGAAGAATCTTGTAAATCATGTTTACAAACCAACTTTCTTGACGAGGTCTGCAAAGCGACGATCATTACGTATCGGATCCAGGATCGGAAACACTTTCAAATACGCGATGTAGTTCGAGCGCTCCTGATACGCCTTCTCCAACCACACAAACGCCTGCTCTTTATCGCCAAGCCCGAGATAGACGTTGACGAGGGCCGCGGGCGTCACGTAGCGAGTCTTGTTAAGCTCCAACAACTCGGTCACGATCTTTAGCGCGTCAGCTTTACGTTCCGCCAGACCATACGCCAACCCGAGCATGCCCAGTGCGCCGGGCGCTCGCTCCGACAACTGCACCGCCTTCTCCGCTGCCGCCACCGCTTCCGCAAACTGACCATTCGCCGCATACGTGTGACCGAGAACCCAGTAAGCCTGGTAATGATTCGGATCCATCGCCGTGACGGCGCGGAGCTGCTCGATCGCCTCATCATAGCGCCGTGCGTTCTCGAGTAGAAATCCTCTTTGCGCACTGATCGCGAGTGAAAACGGATCCAGCTCACGCGCGCGGTTCGACGCCGCAATCGACTCGTCAATACGCCCGCGCGACATTAGATAACCCGCGTAAACGTTGTGCGCGTTCGCGTAACTCGGATTGAGCTCGAGCGCGCGTTTGAAATACTGCTCGGCCGCGGTCCAGTTCCAGTTGTAATGATTGATGTAACCGAGCGCCGTGTAAGCCTCGGCGAGCCCGCTATCAAGCTCGAGCGCTTTGGTCGCTGCTTCTTCTGCGCGTCGCCTGCCCTCCGCGGGTGGCAACGCGCTGATCTGGACCACGCTGAGTGCGTTGTAACAATCAGCGAGCCCGACATACGCAGGGGCATAGCCCGCGTCTTCTTTGATCGCGTTCTGGAAAAGCTCGATCGCCTTGTTGAGATTTTCTTCGGTGCGTTTGTTCCAGTAGAGATAACGGCCCTGCAAATAGTTGTCGTAAGCCTTCGGTTGCACCGGCCGGCGCGAAGTGAAACGCGCCTGCTCGCCGGGCGTCATCTGAATCTGCACCTCGCGTGCGACTGCCTGCGCGATCTCACTCTGAAGATCGAGAACGTTACGCACATCACGCGTGTAGGTTTGGACCCAAACGTGACGATCGGTCGCTGCATGAATGAGCTGCGCACGAACAACCACGCGATCGCCTGAGCGCTGCACTGTCCCTTCGACGACCGCGTCGACGTTGATCTCACTCGCGATCTGCGCCAAAGACTTCTTCGTGCCCTTGTAGTGCATCGACGAAGTGCGTGAGATCACATGCAGTCCGCCGAGCTGCGCGAGGTCACCGATGAGTGCGTCGGTCATGCCATCGGCGAAATACTCTTCAGCAGGGTCGCCGGACAGGTTCTCCAGTGGCAGGACCATGATCGACGAGATCGCGGACCGTGGTTTCTCGCGGGTATACAACGCGTACGCCAGCCCCGCGAGCACCAGCGGCACAAGAAGTAACGGCGCATACCTAATCATCCTCCTGCGCTCTGGTGGCACCACACCCGCCTTTGCGTCTTCCTTTTCTTCTTTGCGCCTTTGCGTGAACTCTTCTTTCCTGACCTCCGCCACAAACCGGTAGCCAACCCCCGGAATCGTCGCGATGTACTGGCTCTCGTGACGACTGTCCCCCAGCAACTTCCTGAGCGTCGTGATGTTCTGGTTGAGATTGTTCTCCTCGACAATCGTTCCGGCCCAAACCCGCTCCAGCAGCTTATCCTTCTCAACCGTCCGCCCACTCTCCTCCACCAGCACCAGCAGCAGATCAAACGCCTTCGGCGTCAGCCGCAGCGCCTCTCCGTCGCGCAAAAGCCGGCGCTTCAGAGGGTCGAGCCGGAACGGCCCAAACGCGTAAAAGTGCTGCTTTTGCTCAGACATTTCGCTTTCAGAAACTCTTTCAGAAAAAATCAGCGGGCTTCTAAGTACATTTTTGCTCGCCCCGGCGTAGTTTCCGCCTCCGTTGAGCGAGCGACTTTCACACGGTTGGAAGGCGTAAAAACCTGCTCATTCTAACGCCAGGTAATTGCTGCATCAACGCAGCGGAATTGACGAAAGGAAACGAAGATGAAGCTCAAAAATATTTTTTTGATATTAGCAGTCTTAATCAGCACCCAGACAGGCGTTTGGGCCAACAACAGCGTCTCGGCGAATACGCCGATCGCTCAGGAAGATGTCATTTTGCAGTGGAACCGCGTGTTGATGGAGACGGTCCGCACGCCGGGTCAGCATCCCGCCACGATCATGCCCGTGCGCAGTTACGCAATCATGCACGCGGCGATGTTTGACGCCGTTAACTCCATCGACGGAAGTCATACGCCTTACTTAATCGAGGTACCTGGATCACAGAACGCTTCGATCGACGCTGCGGCCGCACAAGCCGCACACGATGTGCTCGTCTCGTTGTATCCGACACGTGTGGCGATCTTCGACGCGGAGCTCGCGATCTCGCTTCAGGGGATCGAGGAGAATCGTGCACAGCAGGGGATCAGGGTCGGTCAGATCGTCGCCGAGCGTGTGTTGTCCGTACGCGCAAACGATGGCTGGAACGTTACGCCACCGGCTTACAGTTTGCCCGCAACACCAGGTAACTGGCAACCGGCGCCCGGCGCGGCAGCGTTCACGCATTACCCGTCAGTCATGCCATTCGGCATCACTTCTGGCTTGCAGTTCAAACCCAATGCACCACCGGCGTTGACGAGTGCTGCATATGCCGCCGATCTAAACGAAGTGAAGGAAATCGGATCGGTCAACAGTGTGATTCGCACTGCGGATCAAACGAAGGTGGCCCAGTTGTGGGCGGGTGTCAATACGCCGACTAACTTCCTGTTCGTCTGGAACAACGTCGCGCGTACGGTTTCCCTCGCGCGTGATCTTTCGACAGTCGAGAAAGCACGGCTGTTTGCGTTGACGAACATGGCGCTGCACGATGCGTTACAGACTACGTTTGCAAGCAAGTTTGTATACGGCTTGTGGCGGCCGGTGACGGCGATTCGTCGTGCGGATGAAGATGGCAATGCCAGCACGACAGCCGATCCGTCGTGGACTTCGTTGATCACCAATCCGCCGTATCCGAGTTATGCGGGAAACAATGCGGCGATTGGGACTTCGCAGTCGACGATACTCACGTTGTTCTTTGGACGCGATGACATCGGGTTCCAGCACACGTGGGAAGGCGCAGGCGGCGCGACGCGATCGTACGCGGGGTTCAGTGCAATGGCCGACGAAGAAGCCCGCGCGCGTGTTTACGGCGGGATTCACTTCACATTCGACAACGTCGCGGGACAGTCAGTGGGACGTAACGTCGCGAACTACATCTTCGCAAACGTCATGCGCCCCAGACAGTGCGTTCGATAGCGTGGGCACGAGTCCGCGCGCAGCGGGTGGCAGCGCGCCGGGTTAAAAGGCACTTACCGGCGCGTTGTCACTGCTAGACACAACTGTAGGGGTGGCCCTCTGTGGCCACCCAATCGGCTCATCCATGTTGGTCCCTCCGATCGGGCGGCCACGGAGGGCCGCCCCTACAATTACTTCTTCGAGATCCGGATTTAATCTACCGGCCTCTCCATTGTTTGAGATCGGAAAAGTAGGACCAGACAGTCGTGGGACTCTGCTCGACGTACAGCTCAGCGTAGAAACGCATCGAGTAGTTCAAGGATAATGGACCGTCACCTTCTTGCTGAGACCGAGATTGCGGCGCGCCTTCTGCTCGAACTTGCGCGCGGGGTTCGTCATGTAGAGGCCGCAGCAGCGGTTGCAGATCGGAAGGCGGTTCGTGAGGATGTACTTGCGAAACTTCACCGCCATCTCGGAATTGAACGACTCCATAAAGCCGTCGCGAAAAACATTTCCGGCGATGACATCAGGATGCCCGGGACAAAAGATGAGATCGCCGTTGGCGTGGATCCGCGCCCAGTAAAACGGCATGAAGCAGCTCTCGTTTCCAAACGTATCGAGATAGTCAGAGAACCAGCGCTCGAAATCGCGTCCGCGAAGATGACTTGGACCAGTGACGACATAAGGCGGTCGAAGTCGTTTACGAATGAGTAAACGTCGCAGGCGAGCGACTGTGTCGCGGTAGTCATGTTGCTCGTGGGACGGGGCGATCCAACCGCGCCACGCGCCCGACGAAGTCACGCCGAGCTCTTCCTTCAAGTGCTGCTCGTAAGCAACGCCTGCGCTCTCGGGCATGAAGTAACGCAGGTTGTAGTTGAGCATAAACACACCCAACGACTTCGCAGTCTTGTAGGCGCGCTCGATAACGTCTTTGGTCCATTCACAGACGACCGTGCTCATAATTACGAGCGGCAGCGGCAATCCGAACTCGCGACGTAGCTCAAACAGGCATCGAAGGTTTTCCGTGATTTGCGTGAAAGTGCCTTTACCGCGCACGCTATCGTGAGTTTCTTCATCACCATCGATCGAAAGGATGAAGGCGACGTTCTTAATCTTCGCAACCGCAGGCAGATGACTTTTCATGAGCGTGCCGTTAGTTGTGATCAGCACGTCGAAGTCGCGTTCAGCGAGAGCGGAGAGTAAGTCATCAATCTGTTTGTAAGCGAAAGGCTCGCCGCCGTGAACGTTAATCATTGAATCGCGGGGCGACAGCTTGCGGATGAGCGAAGTGATCGCGTCGTTATTAATACTCTCAACCTTGCGCGAGCCGGAGAGGAAGTAACCGGCGTCGCCCCACTGGTTGCAGAATGGACAACGCAAATTGCAGGCTTCAGTCGGTATGAGTTGCACGACAGCGGCAGCCCGCAATTTAAAACTCCCGTCCCGCACTGAGAGTTCAAAGTCCTCACTCCACTGTTGCAGTCGCCGCCGCCCGCGCCAATAGAAACGCGCGAAGTGCATATAGTCGCGAGGTGTGTACCTCAAATCCGTCACCTATCCGTGTCATCCGCGGCTAACAATCGCGTAAATTGCGGCGCTGAGCACCGCCGCGATCGGCAGCGTCAACACCCACGACAGCAAAATCCCCGACACCACACGCCAGTTCGCCTCTCTCGTGATCAACCCGATCCCGAACAGCGAACCGACGGACACGTGCGTCGTCGACACCGGCAATCCAAAGCGACTCGCAAGGATCACAAGACTCGACGTCACGAGATTCGCCGTGAAACCCTGCCCCGGATTCAGTGGCGTGATCTTCTTGCTCATCGTGATCGCAACTCGCCGCGCATTCAGCAAACCGCCAATGGCCATCGCTGCGGCCACGATCAACATCCCGAACTTCACATCGAAGGTTTTGATCACGAGCAGGAGGGCAACGATCTTCGGCGTGTCGTTCAACCCGCGCGCGAATCCCACGCTCCCGGCGCTGAGGAAGTGCACGAGATCAAGCCCGCGCTGAACACTGCCACCGAAGAGCTTTCCTTTGTACTGTTGCCGGCACTGCTCGACTGGTCCAACAGACACTTGCGGCACAGTAACCGGCGCGAGCGCAAGTAATCCCGCTGGCTGTGGAATTGGAACGACATGAACAACCTGGTCCACACAAACACACCACTCTTTCTCAATGCCAAGCTTCACCCTCAGCCCGCGCGCTACGACGTAACTCACCACTCCCAAACCCACCGCCAGTAGTGGACTCAATAGCAACGGCAGAAAGAACAACGCGCCGAGCGTCGCGAAGTTGACGCTCGTGCCCACCGCCGCCAGCCCGGCTCCGGCAAGCGCACCGACGAGCCCATGCGTCGTGGAAACAGGAAATCCGGTCAACGTGGCGAGCATCACGGTCAGTCCCGCGGCGAGGCCGACTGCCAGAACAAACTGCGGCGAAGCGGCGAGCTCGTTCGGAACCACACCACGACCAGAGAAATTCTTGAGCAGCGTCTCGGCAAGAAAGAGCGATGTGATCGACCCGGCCAACGTTGTGATCATGGCCCACGTGATTGCAGACTTGTAACTCAGCGTGCCGCTGCCGAAGAGCGTAGCCACGCCTTTGAAGTTGTCATTCGCGCCGTTTGAGTAAGCGAGGAAAGTTGTCGCAAGGACCAGGACGGTCAAAGTGATCATGGGAGCACCTCGGGCCAGTGTGTGTTGACTTCCTTGGGTAGCGCGAGTCGCTTTCGCGCTTTCTGTTCGGCCGAACGCGCCGGATTGGTCATGTAAAGTCCACAGCAACGATTGCAGATCGGAAGCCGGTTCGTGAGCATGTGTGTGCGAAACTTGATGGCCACGTCCGAGTTGAACGATTCCATGAAGCCGTCGCGAAAGACGTTGCCGGCGATGATGTCGGGATGCCCGGGACAAAATATGAGCTCGCCACTGGCGTGCACGCGCGCCCAGTAAAACGGCATGAAGCAGCTCTCGTTGCCGAATGTGTTGAGATAGTCGGTGAAGTAAGTTTGATAGTCGGAGCCACGTAGCTGGCTGGGCGTGGTCAGCACGAATGGTGGCGAGAAGCGTCTCCTGTTTTGCAAGACACGGTTGAGTGCGGCAGCGACAGTGCCGTAGTCATGCTTCTCATGATTCTGCGAGACCCAACCGCGCCACGCGCCACTCGACTTCACTCCGAATTCATGTTGCAGGTGACGCTCGTACGCTTTGCCCACGTCTTCTGTGAGAAACCAGCGAAAGTTGTAGTTGATCGCAAGCGCCTTGAAGTCGCGCGCCACTTCATACACGCGTTCGAGCACGTCAGTGGTCCACTCACACACGACCGTGCTCATGATCACGGCCGGCAAGGGCACGCCACGACTGCGACGCAGCTCGAAGAGCGCTTGCATTGCTTCTCGCGCTGCTTTGAAAGTTCCCTTCCCACGAACTTTGTCGTGCGCTCGTTCGTCACCGTCAATCGAGAGCAGGAAGATCAGGTTGCGTACATTTGCGAGTTGGTCCAGATGAGATTTAAGTAACGTGCCGTTAGTCGAAAAGATGACGTCGAATTGTTGTTCGCGCAGCAGGTCGAGCAGCGTGTCGATGTGTTTGTAAACAAACGGCTCGCCACCGTGCACACTGATCAGCGAATCGCGTGGCGCGAGCCCCCGCATCAGTTTCGTCAACCCGTCAACATCCATGTGCTCAACACGCCGCACGCCGTCGAAGAAATAACCGTTCTCTCCCCACTGATTGCAGAACGGACACCGTAAGTTGCACGCTTCAGTCGGTATTAACTGCACCACCGTCGCAACCGGCAACTTAAACGACTTCGACTGCACCGACTCTTCATACAACTTCCCCCACACGCGCTGCCGTCGCCGGTTCCGCGCGTACATCCTCGCAAAGTGAAGACAATCCGTAGCACGATAAAACATGGAACTAAATCCGCGTCTTACAGATCCGCGTTACTCCGCGGTTAAAACAATCTTTCCATAACTCTTCCGACTCGAGATCAACTCATGCGCTTCACGTATCTCCGTAAGCGGCAAAACGTGGCCCACCTGCATCTTCAACTTCCCTTGCCCGATCCACTCAAACAAGCGCTTTACCGATTCACCCCTCAGACTCGGCCGCTCGAAGATCGCATTCAGATGCAGACCAAACACACCCTGCGATCGAAACAGCAGCTTCAACGTGTCGATCGGCTGCACGTCTCTGCTCGCGGCGCCAAAGACCACGAGGCGCCCGAGTGACGGCAGGATCGCGAGACTGCGTCGAAACACGTCACCGCCGACTGCTTCCAGTATCAACGCCGGCGCATTCTTACCATTTAGCTTCTGATCAAACTCCTCGTAGCTGAGCACTTCATCCGCGCCCAGCTCGAGCACACGCGCGCGCTTCTCTTCCGACGAAGCAGTGCCGATGACACGCAAGCCCAACAACTTCGCGATCTGCACCGCAGCCGTGCCGACACCACCCGCCGCCGCATGAATCAAAACAGTCTCACCGGCCACAGCTCTTCCGACTGTCGTGAGTGCGTGATACGCGGTTAAGTATTGGACCGGAAACGCAGCGGCCTCGATGAAAGACATCGACTCAGGAATCGGCATGCATGCCGCCGCCCACACGCACAAACGCTCCGCATGACAACCACCCGCCGACACAGCCATCACGCGTGCGCCAACCGGCAATCCCTCGCCCGCTTCAACCACACCTGCCGCTTCGAGTCCGGAGATGAACGGCGGCTTTGGTCCACCCGGATAAAGCCCCGCGCGCTGCATGACGTCGGCGTAGTTCAACCCACTTGCTTCGACGCGAATGCGCACCTGTCCCGCTTGCGGCTCCGGATCCGGCAGCTCGACCAGCTCAAGCTGGTCCACATCTCCAAAACCCTTTACTTGCACTGCTCTCATGGTATTTGTTGACAAGATTTTTCAGGATTTACATGTAAATCTTGCTCTTCATCTTGTAAATCTTGTACTCACTTCTCCTTCGCTATACGTTCGGCAACAAACTTCGCGTCGCGCGCAATCCCGCGCAGGTAAGGCGACGCGAACGTCCTCCCAAAGCGATACCCGAGCAGAAACACGCCCGGCGTGCGCGTGCTCTCACAATTCCTCACGAGCGGCCTGCCATCCGGATCGAGATCGACAACTTCCTTCAGATGTTCGACTGCATAACTGAACCCAGTCGCGAACACGATCAAGTCAGGCTCGATTTGCTCGCCATTTACAAATTCAACAACGCCGTCTTTGTAACTACGCACACCCGGCATGCGCTTTATCAATCCTTCGCGAATAGCACGGACCACTGCGCGCCCGGTCATCGGCTCAGTCAGCCTGCCTGCGCGCCACCCAAACAACCTCGTTGGTATCTGCTCGGGCAACCAGGCGAAGTAGTGAACATCAATACCAAAGAACCAATGCGGAATCGCGTGCAGCTTCGAGCGCAACGACAACCACGCGCGATCACCCTCACGTCTCACGCGCAGCCAGTTCTCGAACACTTCGGCCGCCGATGCGCCACCGCCAACGACGAGCAGCCGCCGTGAATTCGCGAGATGTTCCGTGCGAACATCGATGCTGTGTCGCCAGTGACAAGGTTCCAAATGAAAGTTGTCGGGCAGTCGCGGCTGGCTGATGATGCCGGTCGCATTGATCACATGACTGCCACGCAGCTCATGCTGTTCACCGTCGCCCGCGCGATAACGCACCGCGAACCCGCGTGCCTCTTTTCGAATCGAGAGCACAGTGCAATCAAACCTGACCTTCAACTCATGCTGCTGCTGGTAGCGCTCGAGCTCATGCACGAGAACGCTGAACGGCAAGTAAGTCGGCGTATCAGGCTCCGGCGACATGTCGGGCATCAGCGACAACCCTTTCGGCGACAGCAGCCGCATCTCGGGGTCGACACGTCGCAGCGCGCTCGCGACCGCCGAGCCCTTTTCAAGGATCACGTAATCGACGTTTCGCTTTGCCAGCGTCTCTGCGGCAGCGAGACCTGCCGGACCTGCGCCGATGATGATGACCGGATCGCTAGAGCCGGCGTCGCTCATACCGCGACCTGTTGCCGGCTAACTTGCTGTGTACTCAGCTCCTGGACCATCAGGTCCAACAGAACATTTGCGTCGCTCGTCGAGAGCGCATGCAAACGATGAGTCAGGAAAATCTGCACGCGTTCGGGCCACGCGAGAACTGCCACCGCAGCGCCCATGTGCAAACAAACTGGCGTGTAGATTTGTTGATTGACAATTTGCAGCGTGCCGCCTGAAGCGCGGAAGACTTCATCGTGAATCGTCTGCGCGTGTTCGAACCAGGCGAAGTGGCTAGTGGCGAAGCCTGTCAGCTCCGGGCTCGCTGCGATGCGACGAAAAACTTCCCACGGCAGAAATTTCGCCGGAGCGGAAAACGACGGCAGCGCGAGGTGAAGGCGCTGTCGCATCGCCTTGCTCATCTGCTGTTTTAATTGCTGCGACAGATCCTCCAACGATTGCGTCGCATCCCCGTAGAGCACTAACGGAGAGATCTGGTTACCGATGCAGAGGTGCTGATCGCGGCTGCGCCGCAGGCTGACGGGTACTTCGAGTGATATGAGCGAGCTCGTCGCCGCACCACGCGAACAATTCCACGCACGAATCGCCTTCACCCACGCCGCGGCGCACAACCACCCATTTAGTTGATCCCTCTCAAGATCTCTTTCAACAATCGCGATCGGCCCGGGGGCAGTGCTGGAAACTGCGATACGCGCACTCCGATCCGACTGCGCTTGCTTCCGCAATTCCTGAACCTTCTGCAAGGCATCTTTCGCTTTTGCAGATCTCTTAAATCCGTTTTTAAGATCCGTTTTATCCGTGGTTACTTTTTTCCCCGCAAGTACACGCACAGCTTCCGCACAGACCTCAAAAAACGCCTCGCCATCAACCACCGCATGATGCGCGCGAAACGCTAGCAGATTTTCTTGATTGTTTGCGATCCAGAGCACTTGAAACGGCGGCTCGCGAAACGGATTCAGCGGCTTGTTGCGCCATTCCGCGAGGGCATCTCGGTTCTCCGCCACACGCAGCATCTCGCCGATTCGTGGCTTACCATCCCACGACAAACCTAACCACTCTCGCCGCAGTCGCTGCCCAAGTGGCGGCCAGCGCTTCACGACGTGCGTCAACATACGTTCTACATGTTCGCGTGTGACACGTCCTTTCAGCTCGACCTCAACGCCGAGATGCATCAGCACGCCAGACGACTCCTGGTACGCCACGAAGAAAGCATCGATCGCGGAAAGCATTGTCATGACGCCTCCTGCCAGCGCGCCAGACGCTGATTGCGCGCTTCGATCGCAGGCGCCCATTCAGCAGACGACTCGAGCATCATCATTACGAGCTCCGCCTGCATCACACGCTCACCCTGCACTACTACTGTGACACTCGTGCTGACGTTCGAAGATTGTAATCGCGAGACCGCAGCAGTTATCTCAAGCGACGTGGGCAAAAACACTGGCTGCAAAAAGCGCGCATCACGAACCATTCCGAGAATCGCCCAGCGCTCGATCCCTAACTTTGTTTTCACAAACTCTTCCGCAAGTGGACCAGCGACCTGTGCCGCGAGCTCGAGTATTAGCGAGCCGGGCAACAACGATTTGCCCGGAAAGTGATCAGCAAACAGGGGATGATCGGCAGGCACGAACGCCGCGCCCGAAGCGCGCCCGTACTCGACGTCGACAGTTATCGATCGCATCAACTCGAACATTTCAGTTTGTGATCGACGAGGCGCGTGATTGCCCCAACCGTGCAAAAGCGCGGCAGCGTCGTCGCGTGTATGCGCGGCGGAAACAACTCAGGTGGCGTATCGTAAAGCAACGCCATCAATCGTTGACGGCCCGCTTCCGTCAACACTGCGTCTTCAGCAAACTCCGTCTCCGCGAGATCGCCGCGCGCGAGGTGATAGATCGTTCCTTCCGGAATCTCGATCTGGAAATGTTGCTCGATACGGAACAGCAGATCGAGCAGGTCCATCGAGGTGAAGCCGAGATCGTAGAAGAACAATTGCTGCGGCTCGATCGGCTCACTTTCCGGCAGCGCGAGCGTCTGGCGCACAAGCGTTGCGACCTCGGCGGATGTGTCGCGTGCGCTCACGCCGTTACGCCTCCATCGACACACCACACCTGGCCCGTCACGTACGAGCTCATCGGCGACGCAAGAAGAAGTACGACGGGCACGACTTCCTCCGCCTCACCCGGCCGTCGCATCGGAATCGCTGCGCGCGCCTGGTCCATATGGTCGTCGAGAATGCGCGCGCTCATACCGCCGGCAAGTAGTCCCGGCGCGACGGCGTTGATTCTGATCCCGCGTGTGGCAGTTTCGCGCGCGGTGGTCCGGACAAAAGTTTCGAGCGCGGCTTTTGATGAAGCGTACGCCGCCTGCCCGACACCGGGACGTTGAGCAGCAGTCGAAGAGATAACGACGATGTTGCCACTACGGTTCAGGATCATCGGTTTCAGCGCCGCTCGTAACATGCGAAACGCAGCCATCACATTGACCTCGTAAACGCCAGCGACCTCATCATCTGTCAATCCGGCAACCAGTCCATCAGCAAGCGTCCCTGCATTGATGATGAGATTGTCGATGCGCCCTACTTCTTCCACGACACGCGCAGCAGCATTAGCCTCCGTAAGATCAGCCACCAGCGTCTGTGCTGACAATTCTTTCCCCAGTCCGGCGAGCGCTTCTTCATTTCGTCCCGTAAGAAACAATCTCGCTCCCGCCGCGCCGAAGCCACGCGCCAGCGCCTGCCCGAGATAGCCCGTCGCACCGGTGATGAGCGTAACCCGATCTTGTTGGTGCCAATCAAACATATTTTTTTAAGATCACTGCCGCATTCTGCCCGCCCATGCCAAACGAAACCGATAACACCGTCGCGGCATTCACATCGCGCGGCTCGCCAATCACATGGTCCAACTCGCAGCCGTCGTCCACTTGGCGCAGGTTCACGGTCGGCGTCACGATGCCGGTCGCACACGTCTGCGCAGCAACGATCGCTTCGAGCACGCCGGCCGCAGCCATTGCATGCCCGATCGCACCTTTCGATCCCGACACCGGTACGTCTCGCCAACGATTCGCGAAGAGCTTTCGCAGCGCTGCTGCTTCCGCCAGATCACCCGAGTACGTCGCAGTGGCGTGCGCGTTGACAGCATCGATCTGTTCGCCATCTAACTCGGCATCGGCGAGGGCACGTCGCATGCAAAGCTCAGCACCTGCGCCGTCGTCACACGGCCGGTTGAGATCGAATGCATCCTGGCTCACACCGAATCCGATCACCTCAGCCAACACCGTCGCGCCACGTTCGCGCGCACTCTCCAGCGTCTCCAAGACAACTGCTCCCGCCCCGTCTGCTAACGCGAACCCTTTGCGCTTCTTATCAAAAGGACGGCACGCGAGCGACGGATCGTCGCCGTTGTCGATAGCCACGACCTGCAATCCTGCAAAACCGATCAGGTAGAACGGCGTCAGCATCACGCTCGATCCGCCGGCGACGCACGCGTCAACGTGTCCATTCTGAATCAAACGAAATGCCTCGCCGACGGCCTGTGTACCCGAAGCGCACGCGGCGGCGATCATGCGTCGTGGACCAGTAAATCTCGACGCCAGGTTGGAGAAGCAACGTCCGGCGGAGCGATGCAGAAAGCCAGTCGCGCCCAACTGAAAAGTGTCGAGACCGGTGGACCAGATGAAACCGCATTCCGCAGCAACGCGTTTGGACTCAGCGAGCGCATCGTCGATCGCGCGATTCGCAATCTCGTGATCGCGATCGACATTGTCAGGCGATACCGCGTCGACTTCACCACCACTCGTGACGGTTATGCCGGATTCAACCAGGCGCCGCACGCGACGCACGCCGGATCGATTCTCAAGCAGGCCGTTCCACAAATCGCGCGTGGTTGCACCGAGCGCGGACAGCGCGCCCATGCCTGTGATAACGACGCGACGCTTACTCATGAGATTTCCAGAGTGACGGTTACGGTTGAAAACCCGTCGGTGTGTTGCGGCGGTACGACGTATGACATCAAGCCGCTGCGATGTTCAGCAATCGCCGACAACAACGCCGCGAGACCATTGGTTGCATGCGGAACAACATCCACGATCGCTGGGCTTCGCGAGACCGAAACCAGGCGTACACGGTTAACGCGAGTTGAGAACAACAAAGCCACTCCCGATCCCGAAGCTCCATCTTCAGCAGCATCCTGATCTCCGGCCATCAACAACGCTTCTTCTTCAAAGCCTGCGTTAAGACGTTCCAGCACAGCTTCGAGCCCGCACCACGCTTGTCCCGCCGCGCCGCCGAGTCCAAGGCAATACGCATGATTGCCATGCGCAATCGCGAACGCAGACATCGCGAGATTGTCGACAGCATGCAGCGTCTGAGTCGGATTCATGCGAAGGTTGCCGAGGGTTCCATTCGCCATGCCTGACGTGACAACGTGCCCCCAGCTATATAGATCAGCCGACCCAGGCTGGCATGGCGCAAGCGAGATCACGGCCGCGGTAGACGGATCCTGTGAGAACTTCATCACCTCATCAGCCGCCGCGAGCGCGAGTTGCACCGGCTTGTTATAACGACGCACATGTCGCCACAACTCCGGCTTCTCCGCGCGCATTGTTGCGAGATCGTCTTCCTGCGCTGCTGCAACGAGGTAAACCATTTTGTGCTTTTTGTGCCTTTTTGTGGCTAATTCTTTCCGAAGTAAACCGTATGAATCCCGCGCTTCACCTTGGACCAGTAATAAAGATTCGTCGCCAGGTTGACCCACAGATTCAAAGGTCGACGACGAAACACAACTCTCCTCAGTATCGAACGCAGCGAATAGAACTCCTGCACCGCACCCCACCAACCATCATGCAACTCCGAAGGCGAAAGCTGCTGCGGCTTGTAAACCACGTACGGCTCGCGCAAGTGATTCAGGTCCTCGTCGAAAACCACGCCGGAGCGCCAGATCTTGTCGCCCGTCGGCGAACCCGGATACGGCGTCAGGATAAAGAACTGCGTGATCGGCACCTTCAACTTCTCAAGATAACCAACCGTGCGTTTGAACGTTTCGGGATTGTCATCCGGCAGTCCGAAGATGATGAGCGCGTGTGGACTGATCCCCGCATCCATGATGCGCCGGAAACCATCTGCATATTTATCAACCGCATGAAAAGTCTTGTTCACATCCTCGAGATTGCGCGCCGAAAAAGTCTCGACGCCGAGCGCCATCAACACACAACCCGACGCACGCGCCTTCTTCAACAGCTCCGGATGTCGCGCAACATTGATCGTCGTCTGCGTTCCCCAACGAATCGGCGCGCCTTCGAGCGCAGTGAAGAGTCGATCTGCGAACTTCACGTCTTCGCACAGGTTGTCGTCGCAGAAGTTGATGTTGCGGCTGCGTGTCGCCTCGACGTCACGAACGATCTGATCCACCGGCCGTTTGCGATACATGCCGTTATAAACAGCAGCAATCGAGCAGTACTCACAAGTAAACGGACAGCCACGCGTCGCCTGTACCGGATACACCACGATCCGATCTTTCTTAATGAGATCGTAACGAGGTACGGGCAGGTTGTTTATGTCAGGCGGGCGTGACGAGCGATAGCGAGGCTTTAGCGTTCCGTGTTCGATATCATTGAGTATTTGCGGCCAGACTTCGTCACCTTCGCCGACGACGACCGCATCAAAGAGTCCCTCAACTCGATCGGGCAACATCGAAGGCAGGTAGCCACCGAGCACGACCTTCTTCCCTGCCGCGCGAAACCTTTTTGAGATATCAACACAGCGCTGCAACTGCATGATCTGACCCGAGAGCGCCACGACGTCGGCGTCACTCTCGAAATCGATATCGTCGAGATACTCTTCAACTAACCTGACCTCGTGCTTGTCCGGCGTGAGCGCAGCCATCAGCGGTGGTCCAAGATGAGGCAAATACGCACCCAGCCGATCAATCAGGTTCTTCGACTGAACCAGACTGCCATCGTCGCGATAGTGCGCTGGATGGATGATATCGATCTTCATCGTACGAATTTAGCCGCGGATGAACGCGGATGAACGCAGATCAGCGTTAATCTGCGTTAATCCGCGGCTTCAACCATATCCGCCAACGTTCTGAGACTCGTCCCACTCTCACACGCCCGCCCAAGCTGATCGCGCGTGACGCGAATCCCGTAACGATCCTCAATCGCCACCACCACACCCAGCAGGATCAACGACGAGAACGGAATGACCGCGTCGAGTGGCTCGTCCGGCGAGCAATCACGTACAGGCATCGCTGCATTCACGTCCGGCGCCGCGCGAATGATCAATTCGCGCAACTCGTCGATGGTCTCGGGCGTTGCTATTGACTGACTCTCCCGGTGATCTGGACCAGTGCGGGTCCGTTTTCAATCTTGACCGGTGCGGGCGATACCGGCTCCGCGTCGGGGAAGAACCGCTCGTCTTTATGTCGATACAGATTGTTGTACGAACAGCCGGGCATGAGTCGCCCGTCCGGCATCACGTAATGCGTGCAACACTTCTTCAAGCGCGCGACGTCGAGGTCCCACGGGTCCATGAAGTTGTGAATGAAGAGCGCCTTGCTGCGCGCCTCCGTGCGCCGCTCGATGTCCGCCGCCGAAAGCGGATTGCGCGAATTGAACGTGTCTTTGAGGAACGACTTCAGTGACGCGAGGATCAAGTCCGAGTCTTCACCAACCTTCGTCGCCGACCACAAGTTAGTGATCGAATCGAGGATCATCTTCTCGAGTTGATTGTCGGAACGAATGATCGCGCGGTTCTGCATCGCATCGAGGTATTGCCTGATGTTTACAAACTCCGGCAGCGGTTTGTACTTGCCGTCGTCCATGCGAAACATGTACGTGGCCGTGTAACAACTCGGATGCGAGCAAGGCACGGGATGAAAGTACTCGCGCTTGAACCAGCCCGTCTGCTCTTCGATGAGTTGATGAACTTCCGGCATCGTAAGACGATGGCCCGCGGGACTCGCGTGATATCCATCACCACCGTCGCCCGTATGGGCCATCGGTTGGATCACGATGCTTGAACACTGCTCCAGCTCTAAGCCAAACTCGACAAGCGCGCCGAGCTCATCGCTGTTGTCGCCCTTCGACACTGTCGGAACAATCACCGTCGGTATGTCGAGCTCTTTGATCACCTCGATGCACTGCATCTTCATATCGATCAGCTCGACACCACGTGTCTTCGGATAAACACCGGCCTTCAACGTGTCGAACTGGAGCGACGCGTACATGCCTCCCGCTTTGAACTTCTCAGCGAAGGCGCGGTTCTGTGCAATCTTGCGGCCGTGAGTAGAGATCAGCAGTCGTTTGATCTTGCCTTCGTGTGGACCGTGCAGGACGTAGTCGCAAAACTCGAAGAACTGTGGATGCAATGTCGGCTCACCACCGGAGAGCAACATGATCGGCAGCTCACCTTCCGCCGCGACCAGCAAGTCGACCGCGCTTTTGAAGTCATCAAACGTCATCGAGTAGCGCTGCTGGTTGCGAACGATGCAGACAGGACACGTCAGATCGCAGACGTCGTTGATCTCGAGGATCGGTGAACAGGTGTGTTGCAGGTGATCTTCACAGAGGCCGCAATCTTCCGGACAGCCGTGCTCGACTTTGGTGGCGAAGCGATGAGGCATGGTGCCCGGCTTCGTGTAGGAGAGCGACTTCATGTAGTACTCGGCGTCGCTCGAAACCTCGACCTCGAAGAAGCCGTGTCGCGGGCATTTCTTCTGCATCCACACCTTGTCGTCGCGCAGGACGATGTGCGCGTCGATCAGTTTTTTGCAGGTGGGACAGATCGAGCGAGTGTAAGAAAAGAACGCGGCGTCGCGGTCCCGCTTTGGAGGCGGACCGGCGAAGAGCGAGTCGAGTTGGATCACACTTCACACTCCTTTTTGGAAAGGCTTGATATCGGGCGACGAGGACGCGCGAGATTCTAGTTCATTTAGCCACGGATTACACGGATTTTCAGGCCAGGGTACCACCGTCGAGGAAGATCACCGTGCCGTTTATGTATGTATTGCGCCGCGAGCCGAGCCAGGCGACGACTTCGCCACACTCGGCTGGTTGGCCGAAGCGAGAGAGGGCGCACGCGTCGAGGTAACGCTTCTGGTGATGCTCTGGGATCGTCGTTTTCAATCCGCCTTCGAAAATTCCCGCGGCGATCGCGTTGACGAGGACGCCGTATGGGCCGACTTCGTGTGCGAGGCTGCGCGTGAGTCCTTCGAGTGCGCCTTTGCTCGCGGCGTAATGAACGGGTCCGGCGATCGAGCGCGAGCCGGTTATCGATGAGATGTTGACGATGCGGCCGTACTTCTGACGGATCATGCCGCGCACTGCCGCGCGACACATGCGAAACGCAGCGAACAGGTTCAGCTCCATGATGTCTGCGAAGTCTTTGTCGTCGATCAGTATGAAAGGAACTGCTTCGCTGAACGCGGCGTTGTTAACGAGCGTATCGATCGCGCCCCATGATTGTTCGACTGCCGCGACGACCTTGCTCGGTTCATCTGGATTGCGAAGATCTGCCTGGACCGGCAGGCACTCGCGTCCGAGATCGCGCACGATCTTTTCAGTCGCGTCCGCGCCGGCTTTGTTTCCGTGCCAGGTGAAAGCGACGTTTGCGCCTTCGCGTGCGGCGACGGTGCAGATGCCCTGCCCGATGCCGCCTGAGCCGCCGGTCACGAGGACGTGCAGACCTGACATCAGGCGAGCGTCGTTGTTGTTTTCAGACGTTCCATTCGATTGCACGATTGTCTCCAGTTCCTCGCAGGTTTACTTGAAAGACGTTTGTTCCCGACTCACGCAGAGTGTTTGTTAGGCCGTACGGATCGAGATCGACGTTGCCGACAAGACAGAGTGCGGGGCCGGTGTAGCCCCAGCAGCGAGCGATTAGTTGCGAAGCGAAGCCGGGCGTGAGCTCGAGGACTGCGCTTGGCAGGAGGCGGCCGCCGATGATGGCGTGTGGTGGTGGTGCGAGTGGGGTTTCGAGACGAAGGAGCAAGACGTCGGGAGGCTCTGGCGGTTTGTGCGGTTCTGCCTCTTCTGCTAAGCGCTTCAGCGTGTGATTCATCAACGGGCCGGGTGTCACACTTTTCTGCCAACTACCTTTGCGCCTTTGCGTCTTTGCGAGAGAGGATTTCCCCATGACAGTCGCGGCGCAAGCCCCGGTTAACGCGCGGCATGTTGCGAGTACAGTTCCACGCACGGGCGGCCACGGAGGGCCACCCCTACAAATGGGTCTGCCGTCGGTTGTTGTTTCGGTGGTGTTCGGCAGGGATGGTTGAGTTGCTGCAAGTGCGATTGATAAAAGACTCGAAGCGCCGAGGGTGTGGCCGAAGTTTGTTAATGGCGTGGCGATGGGGACGTGCTTGTCGACGAAGGCTGCAAATGTAGCGAGCTCGGCGGCGTCAGCAGCGTATGGACCAGTTCCCTGACCGAGGATCATTGATGGATTGACCGGTGACAATGCTTCGATGACGGCCGATAGGCCGTCATGTTCGATGAGATCGCTTGCCAGTTCGGGTCCCTGTAAGACTGTATCTCCGGTGCGCGCGAGTCTCAGCACGACCGCGGCCTCACCGAGAATGAAGCCCGTGCTTGTTGACTGCCATGGCGCCGCAGGCTGCTCCGCCAACACACGCAAGCTTTCAAAGTTCTCGTGATTAGAGCGCGCGAGGATGTCCGCGGCGAGCACGAGCACTTCGTTAACTGCGCCAGACGTCAACAACGCACGCGCGGCATACAGAGCATGTATCCCCGAAGCACACGACGAACTAAACACCGGCAAGTCGTCATTCGCCCACGGCGTCCCGGAAAGCAAAGCACGCGTGTCGAAAGCGTCTTCCCAACGTTCATCCGCACTGCCGTTGCACGACGCGACCAGCAACGGTGTCTTCGCAGAACCATCAACTTCGGCCAGCGCTTTCTGCGCCAGCGCCTGCCAGCGCGCGACACCGGTAAGCGACGAATCGATCCCGGCTGCCGGGAAACACACACGCGAGATATTCCACTTGCTCGCAGTCCACGGCAGCTCAGTCGCATTCCCTTGCGCGGTTGCGAGTCCGATTCCGTTGATGGCAATGGTCATGAGGAAACAAAGCTGATTATGCGGCCGGGAGTGTAGAACCACGGATTACACGGAAAAAATCCGGGATTTAATCCGTATAATCCGTGGCAAAGCACGTCATTCTAATTCGACGCGTTTATTTCGCCAAGGGCGTGGAAGGTGGGTTTTAGGGTGGGGTAGAGCGCTGTGTATTGATCGTAGAGCGCTTTGTAAACCTCGGTTGCTTCTTTATTTGGAGTAACACGATCGCGCGTGGAGATTGTCTGGGCACACGCAGCATCGACATCGCCCCACACACCCGCACCGACACCCGCCAGCAACGCTGCTCCATATGCAGCCCCTTCAGTCGTATTAACCGTCGCGAGCTCGGCGTCGAGCACGTCGGCGAGAATCTGTCGCCACAACAAACTCTTCGCGCCGCCACCTGACACTCGCACCTCCGCGATCGCGCCGAGTCCCGCATCGCGCATCAGGCCAAACATGTCTTTGATCCCAAACGCAACGCCTTCGAGTATCGATCGCGTCAAATGCGGCTGGCCGTGTCGCATCGTCAACCCGACCCACGCACCGCGCGCGAGCGGATCGGGATGAGGCGTTCGCTCTCCACTCAGGTACGGCAAAAATAACAGCCCTTCACTGCCCGCCGGCACCGCAGCCGCCTCATCAACGAGCTCCGCGAAACTTCGCTCGCACGCGAGCTTGTCGCGATACCACTGCAAGCTGCCGGCGGCGCTGAGCATCACTCCCATCAAATGCCAGCGGCCCGCAACCGCATGACAAAACGCATGCAGCCGTCCTTCCGGCTCGATCAACGGCGACTCAGTCGCTGCGAAAACCACACCCGATGTTCCGAGCGTCACGGCCATCGTCCCCGGACGCACGACTCCAGTGCCAACGGCCCCGGCCGCCTGATCACCACCACCCGCAACCACCGGAGTCCCAGGACGCAAGCCTGTTAACGAAGCAGCTTCGCCGGTTACTTCCCCAGTAGTTTCATGACCTTCGAATGTCTGCGGCAGCCGCTCCGGCGAGATGTTGAGCGCGTCCAGGATCTGCGACGACCACGTGCGCTCGCGCAAATCGAAGAGCATCGTGCCAGAGCCGTCTGCTTTGTCCATCGCGAGCGTGCCGGTGAGTTTGTAACGAATGTAGTCTTTCGGCAGGAGGACGTGACGCGCGCGACGATAAACTTCCGGCTCGTGGGTCTCAACCCAGAGGATCTTCGGCGCAGTAAAACCGGTGAGCGCATCATTACCCGTGATCCGGACCAGCTCCGCACGCGTGACACGCGCGCGTATCTCATCACACTCGGCACCGCATCGTTGATCGTTCCAGAGGATCGCAGGTCGCAGCACTTCACCTCGATCGTCAAGTAAAACAAGCCCATGCATCTGCCCGGTCAAACCGATCGCGATCACATCATTGCCTGAAGCATTCGCGGTGACGAGCGCTTGTTTGATGCTGTTCGTGGTGGCGGTCCACCACTCGCGCGGATCTTGCTCGGACCAGAGTGGGTGCGGTGTCGAAAGACTCAGCGGCGTGGTGGCACTACTGACCACACCTCCATTACGATCGATGAGCAGCGCTTTCGCGCCCGTAGTCGAGAGATCAATACCGAGGAGCATTTGACGTATTAAGCCACAAAAGTGCCGCAAACGAGTAGTGGCCTCGATTTCGTATTCTCTGCGCAGTTTCTGCGTCCTCTGCGTCTCTGCGGTTGAAGTTCACCGCAGAGGCGCAGAGGACGCAGAGATTGCGCAAAGATAGATTCAAGCGGTTATTCTATTAGACCATGCAACTTCTCTTCGAGATCCTTTTAGAATTAGTTCTCCCGCTCGTCATCGAGATATTCGCTGAACTCGCTCTGCACGGAGTGATTCGTTTTGTGCGGACGAATCGGGTGGTGCGCATAGTCGTCACGGCGTTGATGTATTTCGGGGTCGGCCTCGCCGCCGGCTTCTTCAGTTTATTGATTTGGCCTAAGGCGTTCGCGCGCAGCTCGACACTGCCGGGCATCAGTCTCGTGATCACGCCGGTGCTCGGCGGAATTCTGATGTCGTACCTTGCCTGGCTGCGCGTGCGAGCCTGGGATTGGACTATCCGGCTCGAAACTTTTGCCTATGGATTTCTTTTTGCGTTCGCAATGGCCCTGCTCAGGCTATTATTTGCAGAGTAAATAAAATCACGGAGATCACATTGATGCGCGAGGTTCGCCTGTTTCTGACTTTGGTAATCATTGCGATGTTGTGCGGGTCGCGTATTGAGGCGCAGCAACCGGACCCGAGTCTTTATTCCGGTTTGCGTTGGCGGATGATCGGACCGTTTCGTGGTGGACGAGTCAACGCCGTGAGCGGCGTCGTGGGCCAACCCGATACTTTTTACTTCGGCTCGGTGGGCGGCGGCGTTTGGAAGACATTGAATTCCGGGCGCACCTGGACGCCGATCTTCGACGCCACAAACGTGGCTTCGATCGGCGCGATCGGCGTCGCCCCTTCGGATGGAAACGTGATCTATGTCGGCACTGGCGAACCAGACATGCGCGACTCAATCGCGTACGGCAACGGTGTCTACAAATCGACAGACGCTGGCAAGACCTGGAAACATCTCGGACTCGAAAGCACGAAACAGATCGGTCGCATCATCGTCGATCCAAAGAACCCGAGCAGTGTCTTCGTTGCGGCGCTCGGAAATGTCTACGCGCCGAATCCCGACAGGGGCGTCTATCGCTCGCGCGACGGCGGCGTCACGTGGCAGAAGGTGCTCTTCAAGAACGACGACGTCGGCGCGATCGATCTCGCGTTCGATCCAACGGATTCGAAAACAGTCTACGCCACGCTCTGGAACGTGCGACGTCCACCGTGGTTTATCTACGCGCCTGCGAATGGACCAGGCGCGGGCATCTTTAAGTCTATCGATGGCGGCACGACGTGGAAAGAGATTTCGCAAGGAATTCCGCTTGAAGGTCGCGGGCATATCGGCATCGCAGTTGCGCCGACAAATCGCAATCGGCTTTATGCCGTCGTCGATGCGAAGGAAGGTGGTGTGTTTACTTCGAACGATGGCGGCGCCACGTGGACGAGGCTGTCGAGCGACAAACGACTCTGGGACCGCGGCTGGTACTTCGAAAAGGTCACTGTCGATCCGAAGAACGCCGACGTGGTTTACGTGATGAACACGTCGATGTATCGCTCGACTGACGCCGGGAATACATGGACGCCGATCAAAGGCGCGCCCGGCGGCGACGACTATCACCAGCTCTGGATCAATTCGGACGATCCGAAACGAATGATCCTCGCGAGCGATCAGGGCACGATCGTGACTGTCGACGGCGCCGCGACGTGGAGCTCGTGGTACAACCAGCCGACGGCGCAGATCTATCACGTCGCTGCTGACTATCGCTTTCCTTACTGGGTGACGGGCGCGCAACAGGACAGCGGCGCGGTCGGCACGCCTTCGCGTAGTAATCATTCAGACATTTCGAATCGCGATTGGGAAGGTCTGTGCGCGGGTGGCGAGGCGGGTTACACCGCGCCCGATCCGTTGCATCCCGAGATTCTCTTTGGCGGCACTGTCTCGCGTTGCAACGTGCTTACAGGCGAGTCGAAGAACGTTTCACCTGAGCGCGGTGCGACCGCGGGAGCGTTTCGTCATGCGTGGACGCAGCCGCTCGTCTTCTCGCAAGCCGATCAGCACGCGCTCTACTACGCGAACCAGTTTCTCTATAAGACGACGAACGGCGGCGAGAGCTGGACGCAGATTAGTCAGGACATGACGCGTGAAGATCCGGGCGTGCCGTCGAACCTGAACGAGGCTGCGGCCGCAGATGCTCCGGCTGACAAGCGTCGCGGCGTGATTTACACGATCGCGCCTTCACCGCTGCGTGCGCCGACGATCTGGATCGGCACTGACGACGGGTTGATTCATCTCACCAAAGATGATGGCAAGACGTGGCAGAACGTGACGCCGCCCGCGCTCACATCGTGGAGCAAAGTCGTGATGATCGAAGCGTCGCACTTTGACGTGAACGAAGCTTACGCTGCGGTTGAGCGACATCAGCTCTCGGATTACGAGCCGCACATCTATCGCACGCTCGATTCCGGTAAGACGTGGACCGAGATCACGAGAGGATTGCCACGCGGTGTTTACGTGCAGACTGTTAAAGAAGATCCGGCACGGCGTGGGTTGTTGTTCACGGGTACTGAGCGCAACGTGTTTGTCTCGTTTGACGATGGTGACAACTGGCAATCGTTGCAACTGAATCTGCCGCCTGCGTCGATGCGTGATATTGCTGTGCATCGTGATGATTTGATCGTGGCGACGCATGGTCGTGGTTTCTGGATGATCGACAACATCACGCCGCTCCGGCAGCTCAGTGATGAAGTTTCGAAAGCGAATGCGTACTTGTTTCAACCGGCGGTGGCGTATCTATTGACTCCTGGTAATGACAACGGCACGCCCATGCCGCGCGACGAGCCGATTGCAGAGAACCCGCCGTTCGGCGCGGTGATCGATTACTACTTGAAGTCGAATGTGAGTGGGCCAGTGACGATCGAGATCGTCGATCCGGCGGGTGATGTTATTCGGAAGTATTCTTCTGAAGACAAACCAACGCCGGTGAACCTGGAGACGCTCAATATCCCGGCTTACTGGGTGCGCCCGCCGGAGACGCTCTCGACCGCGGCGGGCATGCATCGATGGATCTGGGATCTAAGACCAACACCGCCTCCGCGACCCGCGGGTGGTGGTGGTGGTTTTGGGCGTGGCGGTACGCCGCTCGTGCTGCCGGGAAGATACACTGTAAAACTTACTGCGGGTGGAAAGAGTTTGACGCAACCGCTTGTTGTTCGAGCTGATCCGAGAGCGAAGTAAACTTAGACAGGATGCACAAGATTTAAGCAGGATTTACATGTCAATCCTGAAAAATCTTGTAAATCCTGTCTACAACTACCTCCTGCGTCTAATCAGTCGCAACTTCTTTACGCTACGCTCGGCATACGGCAGCGTCGAGTTCTCCAACACGACGTAAACCCTCTTCCGATCTTTATCCCGCTCGGCCAGTAAAAACACTATCTTCTCACCCGTGAAGTATTGCTGCTTGAACCCCGCCTCCGCGCCGTGAACATACTCAATCGCGTCACCCTTCTTAAACTTCCCCTTGAACGACTCGATCACCTCCGCGCGAATCCTCCAGTTCTCATACCCGATGATGCGATTGGTAACCTCCGCCTCCTTGATCCGAATGTGCGCGACCACCGCGACCGCCTTGTAATCGCTCCTTAAATAACTGAGCGGGGGCCACTCATCATCATCCTGCGCAAGCACACACACCGGCAGTACCAGCATCACTATCAAAATTTTTAGCAGCACTTTCAATCTAAATGTTAAATTCCTATCCATGAAAATCGACCGCCGTACGTTTCTCGCTGCATCGTCGTCAGCATTAGTCTTCGAGATCATTCCGCAAATCAACCGTAGATCAACGGCACGAGACGTCACAGTCTATACGACAGCGGACCAAACCGAACACCGTCTTTCGCGCACCGGCACTGCCAAATTCAAGGCGATGGCCCAACCGCTCGAAACGCAGATCTGCGTGTTTGTCGATCCATCGAAGACGTTTCAGACGATCCTCGGCGTTGGCGGCGCGCTCACCGACGCCTCCGCCGAAACATATGCCAAACTCCCAAAAGCAAAACAGCAGGAGCTGCTGAACGCCTATTTCAATCGCGACACCGGCATCGCTTACACGCTCGCGCGCACCAACATCCACAGTTGCGACTTCTCGAGTGGCAGCTACACGTACGTCACAGAAGGCGACAAGGAGTTGAAGTCCTTCAGCGTCGATCATGACAAGGAGTTTCGCATTCCGTTTATCAAACAGGCGATCGCGGCGACTGGCGGTCGACTCAACATCTTCGCGAGCCCGTGGAGTCCCCCCGCGTTCATGAAAGACAACAACAACATGCTTCGCGGCGGCAAGTTGAAGCCGGACTTTTATCAACCATGGGCCAACTACTTCGCGAAGTTTATCAAAGCGTACGAGCGCGAGGGCATACCGATCTGGGGCCTGACGATTCAAAACGAGCCGATGGCCACGCAGAAATGGGAGTCGTGCATTTTCTCCGCCGAGGAAGAGCGAGATTTTCTCAAGAACCATCTCGGACCAACGATCCGGCGTGAAGGTCTGGCCGCGAAGAAGATCATCGTGTGGGACCACAATCGCGATCTCATCTACCAGCGCGCGCGGACGATCCTCGACGATCCGAGAGCTTCACAATACGTTTGGGGTATTGGTTATCACTGGTACGAGCCGTGGAGCGGCGGCGAACCGATGTTTGACAATGTGAAGCTCGTGCGCGAAGCGTTCCCGGACAAGCACCTGATCTTTACTGAAGGCTGTGCCGACTCGTTCAAGTCTGAGAGGCTGAAGGACTGGGCGTTGGGTGAGTTGTACGGACGTTCGATGATCAACGACTTCAACAGCGGCACTGTCGGCTGGACCGACTGGAACGTTCTATTGGATGAAACCGGTGGGCCGAATCACGTGCAGAACTTCTGCTTCGCACCTGTGCACGCTGACACGAAGACCGGCGAATTGATCTACACGAACTCCTACTACTACATCGGCCACATCTCGAAGTTCGCGCATCCCGGTGCAAAGCGCATCGCGAGCTCGCCTAGTCGCAGTCCCCTGCTCTCAACCGGCTTCCTCAATCCTGATGGCAGTGTTGCCGTCGTGGTGATGAACAAGACCGACAAGAAGATCGACTACTTCCTCTGGATGGACGGTCAGGCTGCCGAGGTCGAAAGCCTGCCACATTCCATCCAGACGCTGGTGTTCTGAGCGATGTTCGACACCGCTTTGCTAAACCAAAGCGCCAACGGCGCGGGATATGATAGCCAGGGGCAAGCGCGAAGCGCGTCGCCCCTGGTTACAAGCCCATACGACATTGAGGCCTGAAAGGCCGAAATAACCACGCGTTATACGCCCTTTCAGGGCTCGAACAGGTAGATTTTTTTCTACCAGGGGCGACGCGCTTCGCGCTTGCCCCTGGCTATCATATCCCGCGCCGTTGGCGCTCCGGTCTTTAGTTGACCTTGAATTAGGCACTGCGATCTCAGTTGAGCTTCACGCCCACGCCCTCGTTTGGGTCGCGACGAAAGAAACCCAGAGGATGACCACGAGCGCGATTACTGCCACGCCCGCCACCGTTGCAGTCAAGGGTTTCTTACTTGAAACGGATACGCGATCTCTTCCGTTTTCCCTTTCGATGAAACGGCACTCACAACTATTCGGTAAGACTCCTGTGGTTTTAGCAAAGCTACGGGAAGATCGATCGTAAGCGCTTTTCCAGACGGAAGCCGCACTACTTTTAAATTCGCCCAATGATTAAGCACCATGTCGGTCTCGTTTTTAAGCGTGGCTTCGTAAGACCTCAAATTCCCCCGGGTAATCAGGGCCAGTCCGATCGTCATGTTCGGAGTATTAGGCGCCAATTCAAGTGATTGGGCACCTTCACCTCGCGGCGAGGCAAAAGGAAACAGAACTGCGTATGTGACCACCCTTTTTTGCTTTGGCGGAATGCTTTTGGGCTTGTTTTCTACATGAACCGGTGATGCTGTTGGTTGCGGCGAGGGAGAAACCTTGAACTCCGGGCTCGGAATGACGACTGGTCTATCGGGTCCAGCCTGAATCGGACTTGGTTGGCTGGCTTCGCGAGCCCTGATAAAAATCCAAACTGCAAAGATAATCAAACCAACCGCAGCCACAGCCATTGAGAACTGCAACCAGGCACTCTGTTGTTTGAACCAACCTGGGAATGAAAACTTTACTTTAGGAGAGACGTCTGAGACTTTGTTGAAATGTCGCTGCAATAGCCGGCTGACTTTGAGATTGTTGAGACGGCCCGGCAGCGATAAGAAGTGACTTTTAAACTGTTGCTCGTCGTCAACGGAAAGATCGCCGTGAATAAACTCGTCGATTAAATCGTTTTCTATTGATTCGAGAAACGTGAACGTGTCGGGGTCTTCGAATGCCAACTCCTCGATGCGTCCTTGTTCTTCAGGAGGCAGTTGCCCCAGCAAAAATTGCCGAGCTACAACATCATCTAGCATTTGTTCTCTCATCGCTTCGGAGTCTTAGCCAATCTGTAGTTATGCCTTTGAGTTATCTGTCAGCTTGCCGCACACATCTCACAATGCACATCCTTAACTCTCTTCTGATACGCAGTGCACGCACTCGCAAACTGGGTAAATCAATACCTAGATCTTTCGCCAATTCGGCCCGGTTCTTTTTTTTAATCGACTTCTCGCCTCGATAGTATCTTTGGATCAGCTCACGGTCGGAAGTGGATAGTTTCTGCAGGCATTTGCCCAGGCAGTGTGATGCTTGCTCCAGGTCTTCGTTTTCGGGCCTCGTAACATCGAACCGGTCGGGCATCTGTATCTCCAGATAACGGTTATCTCTGTCTTCGAGCAAAATGTAATAAGCCACCCTAAAAAAATATTTTTCTTTATCTCCGACCCAGTTCTCTACCCTCTCCGGCTTTAATTTTTCGGCAGCGCGGTCCATAGTCGTATCCGCTAACTTGTCTGGATAGGGGCAATCATGGGCCCGAAAATATCCTATCAAACGCAATCGAATCCTTTGATACTCCTGTCCGGCCTCTTCACGATTGGGGTGAAGCCAGTTCAATAGACGTTCGAAGCTCTCGGGCGATAGATCCATCAGGGAGCAAAGTGTCGAGACTGCCAAATGAGAGTCGGGGCGGGTCCCGCTGGCTGAGTCGCGGCAATCCGGGATTATTAGTCGTTATCGTGCAAGGAAAGCTGCTGAATAATACGGGGAGCAAGCCAACGGTACAATACTTTATTTCGTCGGTGACGAATGAATAAATGGTTCTGCTGGCTTGGGTGGGTTGAACAGTCGTTCGAGTTCCGCCCTCAGGACACGGGAAGATTGAGAGTTGAAGTTCGTCGCTGGGTGTATACATAAGCCTTAGTTCAGCTAATTCCATTCACCTTGTAAAACAAATCCAGCCCAGTAAAAACTCGGACGCCACTCCTCTTTCAACGTTGAAATATCAAGTTGTGCTCGTCTCAGGGCCTCTGATGCGGGCATCTTTTTGTCGAGCATATACGTGTAAAAACGCTTCATCAGTTCCGCTGTCGCGGCGTCGTCTACTTTCCAGAGACTGGCGACGACGCGTGCCGCGCCGGCATACATGAAACCTCTGGTCAGACCGTTTAGTCCCTCGCTTTTAACTTCCTGGCCTATCGCTGTCTGGCAGGCGCTGAGAACAACCAGATCAGCGGGCAGATTCAGATTGTAGACATCGCCTAAGCGCAAAAAACCGCGGGCTGGTTTTCCTTCCTTATCAACGAGTGAAAACACCAGACCTGACAACTCCGGGTTCGCACTATCAAGAATTCCATGAGTAGCCAGGTGAACAATCTTGAATTGTTTCAACTCTTCACTGAGTGCCCTGGTGCGGCTCGCATCAAAATCCAGCGCCGATAGCGACGAACCCGGAGCAGCCACTGCTACGATTGCTTCGGCTTCTTTTCTGGAATGCGTCAAGCGTATCAAACGCAAAGAACCACCGACTGATCCGATGTCGCCTGCGTCCCTCAACACTTTGAGATATCCCATATCTTCCTGAGCGACCGAGTTAACCGATTTATTACCGTTTGCCCCTGCCTGCACTCGCTCATCTCGAATGCTGAAAACCGGATCCGCAATAACCGCAACCGTCTTGGGAGCGGTCCGTCTCGGGTCGCGACGTATCAAGGCCAGCACCGAAGCCGAAGGCTCATAGACCACATCGTGATTGGCAATCAACGGCGCGAGCGGTTGGCCCAAAGCAGCCGCTTTCGCGTTAGCCTCACTCGGCACCGGTAAAGCCCCAAAAGGAACGTATTGCAATGGCCCATCTGCAACGATGATGAGCCTCTTGTATTTTATTTTCGAAGTAATCGGCTTAAGCACCATATTGCTTAATTCGAAGGTTCGTTTGGGATAAGTAATCAGCGCTTTTCGCGCATTTGCAATCTGTGTCTCTATGTTGCCGGATAATGAGAGTGGGTCGTGCACTTCTATCACGTGGAGGAGGGCCTGTACAGCCTTGTTGATGTCATCTCGACCGGGCAGCGTGTATGCTCGAATGTCGTCGCGTGTAACAAACCAGAGGTAGCTGCGTTCATCCCCGACGGAGTATTGCAACAGGCAAGTTTCATCATCCAATAATTCCTGAATCTGAGCCGGCGTGAGTGGTACTGGTTGGGTAAGAGCGGCGTAACGCGGATTGCGGTTACGAATCTCTGCTCTGGTCTGATCCAACAAACGGTTCAGCGCGTCCAACTCTTGCTGGAGTGTGAGTCTTTGTGCCTCTTTGTCTTTCTGCATTAACAGCGTTTGCAGCCGGTCCAGCTTCCGTTCGATTTCGCCACGCTGCATTTGTTCCTTACGAAGCAAGTCGGGATCGACATCTTTGCGAATATCAGCGTGGCTCTCATTTAAAAGATCCATGAGATTGCGAGAGCGCGCACGTTCAGCAGCAAATAAGGCCTGCTCCAATTCTATTCGGGCCTTGTCTTTATTTCGTCGCGCCAACGCATAGTAGAGTTGCATCCGAATGTCGACTTCGAGTTCGTAATAATCGTGTCGCGCTTCGAAGAAGACCTTGCGCAGCCGGTAATTCGACATGCGTGTTCGCACTGATTCGACCTTTGCCACAGCCTCGATAATTGCCTCGGACGCCTCAGTAAATCTTTTCTGCTGCCGTTCAACTTTTGCCAAACCGTAAAGAGAAAGTGATTCTCCCACCGCATCCTTTACTGCTTTCCACAGGTCCTGTGCTTTGCGATAGTTCAGCCGGGCGTTGCCAGCCTGGTCTATCGAGCTATAGAGCTCGGCGATATGATGGAGCGTCATCGCTTGCCCCCTGATATCGCCGATTTTCGTTAGCACTTCAAGCGCCTGCAGATAATGCTCGATCGCCTTGTCTCGTTCATTATTTTTGAAGTGCGCCATGCCTAATCGCAGCAGCGTGTAGCCTTCAAACCTTGCATCAGTTCCATGACTCAGCGACCGTGCTGTCTCTAATTGCGTGAAAGCTTCAGGCAGATTGCCTAAGAGGATTTGCGCATCACCGATGTTACTGCGCGTAACGGCTTCTTTCCCTGGTGTTTTCAATTCAAGACGGAGTTTGAGCGCTTCCTCAAACGTTTCGAGCGCTGCACGTGGATCATTAAGACCTGCGTACAACATGCCAAGGTTGTCGAGAGTGTCCGCCTGATTGGTCCGAGTGTCGGTATTCGCCTGGCGGAAAAGCGTCAGCGCCTGGTTGTACTGTTCTAGTGCTTTGTTTGGTTCGGCCCAGGTATCGTGGATCATACCGAGGCTATTCCGCACCGCAGGCTCCAGCTTACATGGGCCAGCAATCTGTGCGCAAAATTTCAATATTTCTTCAAACTGAGCGCGCGCGTCGCTTAGGTTCCCGCTCTCCAGGTGGGCCGTGGCGATGTTGTTGAACGTATTCATTTCCTGATCACGGGCCCCCAACTCTCGCCATAACAGCAGAGCCGAACTGAGATGGGCCACGGCTTCCTTGTTCTCACCCAACCGGTGATGAAGCAACCCGATATTGTTCCACAACTGGGCTTCACCCCAGCGATCGCCGATACTACGCCGCAGCGCAATTGCATCCTCGTATTTCTTAAAGCCTTTAGTCAGATCCGGGCCTAACTCGCGATAGGTGGCGCCCCAGGAATTCAGGACATAGGCCTGGCCCGAGATATCGCCAGCGGTGTGCAGGCGATCCAGTGCTGTCTCCAAATTTGTTTCTGATTCTGTGAACTGTCTTAAAGCGCGGTAAAGATCGCCGATGTTCGCAAGCGCATACCCCTCTTCGTTTGTATCGCCCAGCTCATGCCAAATGCTGGCTGACTCCTTGTAATACTGAATCGCACTTTCTAAAGCAGCACCACTCCTCTGCGCTGCAAGCCTTGCGGCCTGAAAATAAGCCTGTTCCGCGTTGACACGACGATCGTCCGCCGTTGTAAACGGACGTGGGCCTTCGAGCTTTAGTTCATAAGCTCCAGCGGGTTGGTTTTCACTGCCGCATACTAGGAAGTAATGATTACCGTTGAGTTGCGCTATCGCGGAAACTTGTTCTGGTCCAAACTTTGAATTGGGACTATCTCTTTCGATCAAGAGAACTCGATTCGGATCAAATACCCTCACGACCACGTCGATCCCGATTTGATTGACGGAGACGTGCAGGTACTGCCCCGGCGAAAGCAGCGCTTGAAAAACATGCGTTTCTTTTGCCTGAAGGTTGCGTTTGACGACTTCGCCCGGCACTAATTGCTGCGCGGGGGCGTCAGTCACAGTGCAGCCTTGCTCTTGTGAACTCTGGGCTGACACAGAACCAGTGAGGAGTGTCAACACGAACAGAGCCAGGCAGTAATGCACGTTACGGCAGGCGTCAGTTCGTCGAAACGGATGCCTGCTTAGGAAGTTAATGGATAGCTTTCCCATGAGTAGTCGCTTTCTGAGTGTCGGGTGCAAGGCTTCTTGGGCGACAAAAGCTGAGATAACTTAACCACTCTATTAGCTATCGTCCAGCTTTTTTGGGAAGCTAATTCTTAGAGTTTACTGATCAGGTTTGTTGACCCGTAGCGGTTCCGGTATCACCATCTGCTGGAGCCATCGTCTCTAAAATTTCCAGCGTTCCGGCGTTGCTAATCGGGGCAACTGTGGTTAAAGCCGTGGTCGTGTAACCTCCATTGAAAAGAACTGTCTCTGGCGTTTCGGCTGTCAGGCCAGAGATTGCTACGCTCACGTTTCCCCAGATGAACTCAAGTGTCATAGACCAACGTTCGTCACCGGGCAGCGGCACATGTGTTCCCCTTACCGTCGAGATGAGCTGGTTCTCGATGCCGTCCCAAACTTCACCGGTGATAATTCCGTTTTGAGTAATCAGTTTAAAAACCAGAGTGGCGAACGATGGTTCAGGTCGTTCTGAATCTCGAGTTAGCTCGATCGTCCACTCCTTAATCTCTGGTGTGGTTGTCGCAAGTAGACTGTTTTCTTTTTCTTTTCGGGATTTGTTGGTAACGATAATCTTGGCGTTGCCATCGGAACCAGCGGCTGCAGCTTTTGCTTTGGTTAGTCCCTGACCGACAATGTTCTTAAATTCAAAGGATTCAGCCGGGACACTCTCTCCTTCCGCCAGGATCATGACCTTCTGATACGAATCAAGCACAAACCCAAGAGTTTCTCGCTCTGTATTCGCCAGGTTCTCCACGCAAAACGGCTGTGGTCCAAAGGCCCGCAACAACTCATGGCTCTCGCAAGCTGAGGCGGAACGTCCCAGCAGGGAATATGCGATTTCACCAGTGCGAGCGGGATTGTCAGGTTGTTCGAGCAGCAACATATAATCCGCCAGTTTCCAGTACATAGCCTCAGCCATCTGGCGACGCTTATGAATCGGTGCCAACCAGATTGCGAGATTTGCGTAGAACTGCCCGAGCTTGTCGGAGTCTGACTTGGGCGGAGCAGGATGAGGGAATCCCTTGAGATTGACGTTTACATAATGATGCCAACTGGAGTCGGCCACGATGCGGCCAACACCGGCCCGGTCGCCGTCGTAAGCTGTAACAAGACCAATCCTATGACCACTGCGCTTGTCGGTGCCAAACGCGACGACGCACGGTTTTGGCTGGCCGTTTGAACCAACTGGCCACACGGCTGTATTTGAGAGATCGGGAATAACCAGCGCTCCTTCATGCCGGTGGTCGGGAAAGATATCGATATAACGTCCGGGCTGGTAAAAGAAGAGCGGGTGTGGTTGTCCCTTAGGATCAGGTTCTCCGTCCACGTTAACCAGTTCATGGATTAACTTTTGAGGAACCCTATCAGTTTGAAAACCTTCGTTGGCAACTGTATTCAAAGCATCTTCAGCGCGCGACGATGGTGAGCCATCCCACTTGCGCAACTCGCCGGCTCTCGGAACACACCGTCCGATAGCTCGTCCCAGACCGAGAAGTTCCGGCGCTTCGACTGTCTCAATGCAGGCACTTCTGTTTCGAAGCCAATTTGGTGGAATAGGATTGTTGTGGTCTCCGGTCATCAACACTCCACCGCCGGATCCACCTTCCACCTTCATCCATTTATCCAGTGCATCAACCTCATCGGCAGTCAGTTCACTCTCTGGACCGCCGCGAAAAACGCGCAGAGAGAATCTCTCCGTATTCGCCTGATGCAGTCCGAAAAACCAAATCTCATCAAACGGTTCACCCGTCTCTTCGACTTCCCGACGCATTACACCATCGAGTTTGTTATCGGCATGATGATTGGGATCTGAACTTCGACTTACCCACTTCATTGACAGATCTGCAAAAGTCGGGGCATGAGCCTTCAGACGCTCGATCATAGAACTGAGACCGAGAAGATTCTCTTTGTCGGTGATGGCGGTTGGGTCATCGGTGTACAACAAGATCCTGATCGTTGGCTTTCGGGCCGTAAGATGGGCTGTCATCTTTTTTGTTACCTTGTCTTTTGCTTTAGCTGGCTGATTGCTCTTTGAGGCTGCGTTCTGGTGCTCACGCAGCAAGCCACTCAACCTGTATGGGGAAGTTGACAAAAACATAACGTCCGAGCGCTCGAAAAAAATTGGTTACGCCGAAGACGTTCGCCGTCTTCTTACGCCGAGGGTGTTCGCCGTCTTCTTACGCCGAGGGCGTTCGCTAATTTCTTACGCCGAGGGCGTTCGCCGTCTTCTTACGCCGAAGGCGTTCGCTAATTTCTTACGCCGAGGGCGTTCGCCGTCTTCTTACGCCGAAGGCGTTCGCTAATTTCTTACGCCGAGGGCGTTCGCCGTCTTCTTACGCCGAAGGCGTTCGCTAATTTCTTACGCCGAGGGCGTTCGCCGTCTTCTTACGCCGAAGGCGTTCGCTAATTTCTTACGCCGAGGGCGTTCGCCGTCTTCTTACGCCGAAGGCGTTCGCTAATTTCAGCCCACGGGTTGGAGCGCAGCGACAACCCTGGGATCAGGACATCAATTAATGATTGAACCCTGAAAGGGTTCGCCAACCGCCTAACCCTTTCAGGATTCGTCACAATTTAAAATCAGGTCCCAGGGTTCTCGCTGCGCTCGAACCCTGGGCTAAAATTAGCCAACGCCTTCGGCGTATGGCCCTGGCTTTCATATTCCCCGCTGTGGCGCTCTATTCGATTAGATCTTTCGTGAGTCGTAGGCCCAGTGGAGCAGGGCTTGACGTTGCCGTGGCCGGCACTCGAGTTCACCTTTGGGACAGTCCCAGGGTTCTCGCTGCGCTCGAACCCTGGGCTAAAATTAGCCAACGCCTTCGGCGTATGGTCCTGGCTTTCATATTCCCCGCTGTGGTGCTCTATTCGATTAGATCTTTCGTGAGTCGTAGGCCCAGTGGAGCAGGGCTTGTCGCTGTCGCGGGCGACACTCGAGTTCACCTTTGGGACAGTGCTTTCTGATCTGTGCGATGTGGCGGCGAATCGCGCGCCAGCGTTTGATTTGACGCTCATCGTCGGGACAACGCCGGCCCATGAAGTAACGGCAGTACCACTGAAACCAGCCGCGCGGATCTTCGTGGTAGATCCAACCCTTCTTGCGCCACACGGCAAGGGGCACCGACGCATTCACGCCAAAATAGTTGAGCTTCGCATCGCGATGTTTCGGAGACAGCTTCGCGCGCCGAAACCACGACGCCGGAAACTCATCGACACAGTCCGTCATATACTTCCCACCAAACACCCCAAGCTCCAACATCTCTTTCGGAGTCAGCTCGGGTTGAAACTCAGGATCGAAGTTCTTACCCACAGGCTCGGTGCAGAAGTAGACGTAGTGCGACTGCATCAGATCATTGACTTCCACGCGCCGCTTTCGCATTAGGTCTCGAGTATAGACTCAACGCCACGAAGGAGAGAAAGCGTCGCGCACGAGGAGACGTGGATTGCCGCCGTCGATGGGTGCAATCCACAGATCGATCGGGCGGTCTTCGTCCAGCGACTTCGAACGTTCAAACACGATCCACTGTCCGTCAGGTGAGATACTGAAGTTTCCTGTGAACTCGTTTTGCAGGTTCGTGATCTGCGTCGTCTTGCGAGTGGCGAAATCGTAGCGGAAGATGTTGGCTGAGTCTCTCATCAGAGTCTGATTCGAGAATAGAAATCCGGAGCCATCGGGAAGCCAGCGCAAATCGAAGAGTATTTGATAAGCAATGTTCGAGTAGACGGCCAGCTTCTCCCCTGGATGTTTACCGCCTTCAGTGATGCGAAAAATTGCAGACTCGTCTGTGCTGTTTTCAGAGTAGAGCAATTGATTCGCAGTCGCCGCTGTCGGGCCCCAGTCCCAGACGCACGTGCCCATCGGATCCTTCCCCGCGAACAGCGGATAATACTCATACTCACCAGGCTTCGGTGTCGCAGACACGCTGTTCAACGTACACACGCCCGAACGATAACTCACACGCGAACCATCCATGCGCCATACCGGACGAAACGCGCCGAACAGATCGATCCCATCACCGGAAATACTAAACACAGGCGCCTTCACGGTCTGCGCGGCACGCACGTCGACGCCCGGCGTGAACCAGCGATACTTGCCCCAGATGGCAACCACTGCCTGGGCCATGTTTCCAAAGTCAGCGACGTTTTGAAAGACAATCGTCTTCGTCGCACCGGGCGGCAAAGTGATCTGTTGCGGCTCGTCTGCACCGGCAACATAGACGATGAAAACTCCCGAGCTCGCTTGCGACTGGCTATAGGTGGGCTGATCGTTGCGCAACGTGACGCTGACGGAGCCTTTCGGATACTTCGCGAACTCCGCGCGATCGGGTGAGTTTGTTACCTTGCGGAAGCCGCTGCCGTCCGGACGAATCGCGTAGAGGTCCGAATGATAGAGCGAGCACGCTGCTGCGTGACCACTCGAGATGACGAGTTCCTTTCCATCTGGTCGCCACGCGACGTCGTAAATACCGAGCTCCTTCTTCGCATCCGGATGCGTCCAGAGTTTGCAGTCGTTTGTGCCGTCGGCGTTGATCAGCCGGATTTCGGTGCCGCCTCGCACGTACGCGATAGTGCCCACGCGCGGCGGGAGATCTTTTTGGGCATGGGCAACAGGAGTAAAGTACGCGAGTAAAACCGCGAGGCTGAAAAAAACGAACTTCATTGATACTTGCATTGCGTTGATTCACTGGATTGTTTCGCGTGGCGCCCTTGTTGTAGCGACTGTTTCAGAGGTCTTGGACTTTTTCGATCGGTTCCGAGCCTGATGCTTTTTTGTTTTGTTGTGGATCGTGTGCCTCGGCGGCTTTGCTTTGACGTTTGACTGCGCCCCGGCGACAAGGCCGGTTGAGGCAAGAACGATGATTGCGAGGACGAGCGTTGCGAATCTGAGCATTGCTGAAGTCATAAATTTACCCCTTCAGCAATTAACGCAGTGATGCGCCGCGAAAAAGCTCAAAAAAACTTTGCACGCGTATTGGCTATGCAGAGTAGCTGTGACACGGGTGGCCACGGAGGGCCACCCCTACAGTTGTTGCCCACCGGGTTCCTTCGACGAAGTGGCGTGATTGACTACAACTGTAGGGGTGGCCCTCCGTGGCCACCCGTGTTGTGAAGCACCCCGGGTTTGTGCCCTTTGTCGCCTGATTTGCTAGAATTTTGACCCCTCGCGGTTCCGGATGGAGCATCCCAGGACAGAACTCGATGAGCTGATGCCCGTCGTCTATGACGAGCTGCGCCGGCTTGCGCAGAAGTACCTCAGTCACGAGCGGGTCAATCACACGTTGCAAACCACGGCGCTCGTGCACGAGGCGTACCTGCGCCTTGTCGACCAAAAAGCCGTGGACTGGCAAAACCGCGCGCAATTTTTTGGCATCGCCGCCAGCATGATGCGCCGGATCCTCATTAATCACGCCAACGATCGGCACGCGAAGAAACGTCAGGGCTACGCCACCCGCATCTCGCTCGACGAAGCAGTTAACTTTTTCGAAAAAGCCGATCTCGACTTAACGACGCTCGATGAAGCGTTGAACGAGCTAGCCAGGCTTGATTCGCAGCAAGCCCGGATCGTCGAGCTGCGTTTCTTCGGTGGGCTCACGATCGAGGAGGTTTCGGACGTGCTCCAGATCTCACCGGCCACGACAAAACGCGAATGGGACTCCGCAAAACTCTGGCTGCGACGACAACTCGGCACGAGGAGGTAAGACGCATCACTCCGCAACGCTGGCAACAAGTAAAAGAAGTGCTTTCAAACGCGCTTGAGCTCGACCCGGGCAGTCGTCGCTCGTTCCTCGATTCAGCCTGCGCCAACGATGCAGAGCTACGCGCCGAGATCGATCTGTTGTTGGACCAGCAGGTCGATTCCGGCGACGACGTCATAGAGCAAGTCGCATCTGACGCCGCCGCTCGATTGCGATTCAACGAAGCCTCGACCAAAGAAGGCACGCGCATCGGTCCGTACCGGATCCTGCGCGAGCTCGGTCACGGCGGCATGGGCGCAGTCTACCTGGCCGAGCGCGACGACGAGCATTATCACCAGCAAGTCGCGATCAAACTGATCAAGCCCGGTCTCGGCGGCGACGCGATCCGCAAACGCTTTCGCAACGAGATGCAGATCCTCGCCGAGCTCAGCCATCCAAACATCGCACGACTGCTTGACGGTGGCGAGACTACGGATGGCGTGCCTTATCTCGTGATGGAATACGTCGAAGGCCGTCCGATCGACGTATTCTGCGATGAGAAACAACTCCCGATCGACGAACGTCTGAAACTCTTCGCGACCGTTTGCGCCGCTGTTCAGTATGCACACCAGCACCTCGTGATCCATCGCGATTTCAAACCCGGCAACATTCTCGTTACCAATGAAGGTGTACCGAAACTCGTCGACTTCGGCATCGCCAAGCTTCTCGATCAGGACCGCATGGATGCGACGGCGACAGCGATGCCTTTCATGACGCCCGATTACGCGAGTCCCGAGCAGGTTCGCGGCGTCGTTGTATCGACGGCAACTGACATCTATTCGCTCGGCGTCGTCCTGTATGAATTACTCACCGGCCAGCGGCCCTATCGTTTGAAGAGTGGCGCCGCACATGAAGTCGCGAAAGCGATCCTCGACGAAGAGCCGCGACGACCCAGCACAACGCAGAAACGCCTGCACAGTGATCTCGACAACATCGTCCTGATGGCGATGCGTAAGGAACCGCAGCGACGCTACGCCACGGCCGAGCAGTTTGCGGAAGACATCCGCCGCCATCTGAGTGGCTTGCCTGTGCGAGCGCGCCCGGCAACGTTTGGTTATCGAGCGGGAAAGTTTGTGCATCGTCATAAGCTCGGTGTGGCTGCGGCCGCGCTCGTAACGGTGACACTGCTGACCGGGATCGTCGCGACTGTTTGGCAAGCGAGAGTCGCGCGAGCGGAGCGCGCGCGTGCGGAACGACGCTTCGACGAAGTCAGGCAGCTCGCAAACTCGTTTGTGTTTGAAGTGCACGATGCGGTGGTGAACTTGCCGGGATCGACGCCGGCTCGAAAGTTGATCGTGCAGCGAGGTTTGAAGTATCTCGACAGTCTCGCACAGGACGCCGCGAGTGATCGTGGACTCCAGCGCGAGCTCGCCGGTGCTTATCAAAAACTGGGGAGCGTGCAGTACACGCCATCGGTTCAGCATCTCGGAGATCTGGCGGGTGCACTCGAGAGTCATCGCAAAGCGGTGGCGCTTCGCGAGGCACTCGTTGCTGCTGAGCCAACGAATGCTGTTTACCGTCGTGAGCTGCTCGACAGCTACTGGGATATCGCCGTATTACTCGGCAGGCAGGGGGATGTGGCCCAGGAGCTGGAGATCATTCGCAGGCAGTTGCCCGAGCGTGAACAGCTTGCGGCCGCCGAGAAGGATGCGTTCATCGATCGTTACAATTACGCCGCGGTTTACGTTTATCTGGGTAGTTTGGCGCAGCGGATGGGCGACGCGAATAGCGCGATTCAGAACCACGAAAAGGCGTTGCAGATAAAAGACGGATTGGCGGCGTTGGACCCTGACCACGCGCGGTCGAATCGAACGCTGACTATTTCATATGAGTATCTCGCAAACGCGCATGATCTTGCTGGGGACACAAAGCGCGCGCTCGAGCTGCAGCAACGTGGATTGCAGATGCGCGAGTCTCTCATCGCTGCCGATCCGCTTAATACTGATCTGCGATTGATGGTCGTCGAGAGTCATCGCTACATTGGCGACATGTATTTGAAGCTCGGCGACGTGAAGCTTGCTGAAGAGCATTACGCGAAGGAGTTTTCGTTAGTGAAGGAGATGCGGGCCGCGGATCCGGCTGATGCACAGCTGGTGAGCAACGAATCGGTTGCGTTGATCAAGGTTGGAGATGTTGAGGCGGCGACGGGCCGGAAAGCGAGCGCGCTCGCGAACTACCGAGCGGCGCTCAAGATCCGTGAGCAACTCAACGCCGCCGTCCCGTCAGATGTCGACCTTCGTCGCGATCTCGAAGAAGCGCAGATGAAAGTGCGTAGTGTTGGAGGATAGTATGGCTGACACGTTCGACGACGACGTCGTTGAAGAGTTTCGCAAAGCGAAGATCATGGGCGTTCGCGCGGGCAGCGAGCATCGCTATACTGGCGTGTGGGTTGTAGTTATAGATGATCGAGTGTTTGCGCGATCGTGGAACGATAAAGCGACTGGATGGTTTCAGGCGTTTCGAACCGAACCGCGTGGGACGGTCCAGGTCAACAAGTTGGAGCTTCCGGTTCGCGGCAAGGTAGTTCGCAGCGCGCGTTTGCGTGATGCAGTGACTGTGGCGTTTGGAGAGAAGTATCCGACAAAGGGCTCGCGGAAGTGGGTCGAGGGATTTGCAGAGCCTGCGCGAGTCGCCAACACCATCGAATTCATCCCAAACTAATGAAAATACTAATCCTTCTTTTCGCGCTGGTTGCGGTTGGGCCGGCGGTGCGCGCACAGCAGATCGGTCTGATCGCAAACACTGAGGGTCGCAAGACAGTGAGTCTTGATGGCCAGTGGCAGACGATCGTCGATCCTTATGAGTCCGGCTACTACAACTACCGTTATCAACCGAGCGACAACGGTTACTTCAAAAACGCGAAACCCAAATCCAAGACGGATCTGATCGAATACGACTTCGACAGCTCGGCGACGTTGAACGTTCCCGGCGATTGGAACACGCAGTCAGACCAGTTGTTCTTCTACGAAGGGACGGTCTGGTACAAGAAGTCGTTTGAATACGTGCGCAAGCCAAACACGCGTCTGTTCGTCTACTTCGGCGCCGCGAATTACTTCGCTGACGTGTATCTCAACGGCGAGAAGATCGGCCAGCACGAAGGCGGGTTCACGCCATTCAATTTCGAGATCACGAAACTTGTCCGCGATACCGGCAACTTCCTGGTGGTGAAAGTCGATAACAAACGACGGCGCGATGCTGTGCCCACGTTGATGACTGACTGGTGGAACTACGGCGGACTCACGCGCGCAGTGAAGCTCGTCGAGACACCGGCTACGTTTGTCCACGACTACATGATCCAGCTTCAGAAAGGCTCGCGACAGCGTGTTACCGGCTTTGTGAAGCTCGCAGGCGAGAAGCTAAGTCAGAGAGTTACGGTCAGAATTCCTGAGGCGGGGATTAGTAAAGCTTTTACCACGGATAACCGCGGATTTGCTGAAATCGATTTTAACGCGGATCTGAAGTTGTGGTCTCCCGAGAACCCAAAGCTCTACGAGGTGTTGATTGAAGCAGAAAGTGATCAGGTGCGCGAGCAGATTGGCTTTCGCAGTATTGAGACGAGAGGCACGGACATTCTGCTGAACGGGCGGCCCATCTTTCTGCGTGGCATTTGCATTCACGAGGAGGCACCGCTGCGTGGTGGGCGTGCGTACGGCCGTGAAGATGCGCAAACGCTGCTTGGTTGGGCCAAAGAGCTTGGGGCGAACTTCGTTCGCCTCGCTCACTACCCGCACAATGAGTTCATGATCCGCGAGGCTGACCGCATGGGAATCCTCGTGTGGTCGGAGATTCCGGTCTACTGGACTATCGAGTGGGAGAATCCCGCGACGCTCGAGAACGCACGCAACCAATTGGGCGAGATGATCACGCGCGATAAGAACAGGGCCGCGGTTGTGATCTGGTCAGTGGCGAACGAGACACCGCCGAGTGATGCGCGTCTTTCGTTTCTGAAGAACCTGATCTCGCATGCGAGAAGCTTAGATTCAACGCGACTGATGTCGGCGGCGATGGAGCGTCATTACATTAATGAGACGACACCGATGATCGACGATCCGCTCGGAGAGTATCTCGACGTGCTTGGCTGTAACGAGTATGTCGGCTGGTACGAGGGCTTGCCGGAGAAGGCCGATCGCCTGGAGTGGCGTTCGAAGTATCAGAAGCCGCTCGTAATGAGTGAGTTTGGCGGTGATGCTTTGTACGGTCATCATGGCGATGCGTTGACACGATGGACCGAGGAGTATCAGGAGAGCATCTATCAGCACCAGATCGCGATGTTGAAGAAGATTCCGTTCCTGCGCGGCACGTCGCCATGGATCCTGACGGACTTCCGTTCCCCGCGCCGGCCGCTGCCGAAGATCCAGGACTACTGGAACCGCAAAGGATTGATCTCGAGTCGTGGCGAGAAGAAGAAAGCGTTCTACGTGCTGCAACGTTGGTATCGCGAGTTACAACATTAGTATTAGCCACGGATGACACAGATTACACGGCAGGATCTGTGTTATCCGTGTTATCCGTGTAATCCGTGGCCAAATACTTTACCTACACCCGCCGCAATCGTGACGGCGGAACTGTTCGTTATAGACTCGCAAATTGCGTTGATAACCTTCGACGATTTCGAGGATGAAGCGAAGGTCTTCGTCTTCCATGTTCGGATAACGCCGGTAGGCGATCGCGACCGAGGCATCAAGCGCGTTCAGCGCCTGCGGATAGTTTCCGCCACGCGCCAGACCCGCCATCTGGAACAACGAATCCGCAAGCTCCGCGATCGTATAGTTCTTCTTCACCTCGACATCCGCCAGCAACTCGCACGACTCGCTCTCTGCCGGTACGAGTCGAACGTCCTGCACTTCTTCCACGGTGCAACGGCGCTTCACGTCGTAGTACGAGAGTCGCACCTTAACCGGAACCGCGCTCCGCACAGACTCCGTCCGGAACTTCGCCATCACGACCTGCGTCAGACCGTTGTTCATGTCATCAAGCGTGAGCGAAACAGATCCGCGACCGGACACCGGCTGATAGCCGTAGATCTTCTCGAGCTGTAACCCTGATCCATACTCGATCCTCACCTGAACATTCTTCGCGACCGACGAGATTAGGCTCTGCACTTCGTTTACAAAAACTTTATTGATGTCTTTGTAGTCGGAGATGAAGTGATAAAGCCCGCGTCCGGAGCGCGCGAGCGTGCGCAGCAGATCGTTATTGAGATCGAGACCGACTCCGATCGTTGAGAGATCGATTCCCCGTTTGTTGTACTCCAGCGACTCAGCCGCAATCTGTACAGGATTGGTGATGCCCGTGTTCGCAATCCCATCCGTCAGAAGGATGACGCGGTTTGTCGCACCCGCACGGAAAAACTTCTCCGCCTCGTGATAACCAGTTATCAACCCGTGCCGAAGATTCGTGGAGCCATCGGGCTGGAGACAGTCGATGGCATATCTCACGCCGTTACCGTCGCCGACGGGACGGGCCGCGTACAACACCTGCGCGGAGTTGTCGAACGCAACGATCGAGATGATGTCGTCGGGTCGCAGCTTGCTGACCATCGTGTGCAAGCTTTCCTTCACGCGCGACATCTTGTCGTCGTCTGCCATCGAACCGCTCTTATCGATAACGAGCACGAGATTCAGCGGGCGCAGGTCAGTACGCTCATTGACCTCGGCAGTAGTGAAGCCGATTTGCAACACGGCCTCACGCTGTGAACGCGAGACCTCGCCGTTGCCCCAGCGCGTGTCCATCGCGACCGCCTGGCCCGACTTCGGCAGCGGCAGCCGGTGTTTGTGATAGTTCACAAACTCTTCGACCGCGATTTCTTCGGGAATTTTGAAAACGGGACGGGGAGGATTGTAAGTGGGATAGTACGTGCTCGTGGTGGGAACTGGCGCGTTTGGACCAGCGTTAACGATGGCGCGGGCGCGGGAGACTGACGCCGCCGAGCCGCTCTGCTGCGCCAAAACAGACGTCCAACAACACAAACAGAGCAGCCCCAGGACGAGAATCTTCTCGACGAAACGATAGACTTTCATCACTCTCTCCTATTTTGTTTTGGAACTTCCAGTGTGCGAGTGGGGAGCCAGTAGACCGCTTGTTCTTTTGGAGCAGAGATTCAGTGAGGTGGGGTTTTAGTTGCTTCGCGGATCGAAAGTTTGTGTTTACATTTCCGTGCGGGTGAAGTGTCCGTCACTTCCATTGCAACCGGATTGGAAAGGATTGTCGAGCGATAAGGCAAAGGCGAGAAAGAGAAAGCTCGCCACGGAACTGAGAACGACGGCGAGAATGACGACTCTAGCGTGTGGTACCGCTCCATCTCGGCCACTCTTTTGACGCACAAGATGAATCCGAGAAGAATGATGATGACGAAGTCAAGGAAATTGAATTCAGGGAACATTGATGCTGGTTTTTAACTCGACATTCGCGAATTAGACACCAGGGTGTTTGAGATTGTTCCTTCTCCGTCGATAGATCGCCATGCCGCCCAGTCCACTCATGAGAAGCAGCAGCGTCATCGGTTCAGGTACTTCCTGGAGCGTCACGCCAGAGACTGTCGGGCCGAACGTGTAATCTGCATGATCGAGGAAAAAACCAGTGAAGATACCAATCGTTCTTCGCACAAGGATTACATTCACGGTTCCCTGGCCCTGCAGCAGAACAACCTCGCTGAGTGAGGGCGATGCGGCCAGGCCTGTAAAGGTGAAGGGAGCGGTGATTTGAACGGCAGAGGCGCCCAGGAGTTCTGCCGGTATGACGAAGCCTGGACCAGTGAACGTCAAATTCATTTGGTTGATAATATTGCTGTTCAAAGTCACGCCGTTTACGGTGAATGTACCGATGAGATCCGTGCCGACACTGAGCCAGCTAACGTTTCCACTCGTACATGGTCCATTCAAGCCGGCCAGAAAAGTGCTGCAACTACGCAGGCCAAAATTCCCGCCTACCGTGAAAACGGAGGCTGAAAAATTCGTTCCGGTCAGGTTTACAGGCCCTCTCACATCGGATGAGATTCCATTCGTTAAAGTAGCAGAGCCGCTCACAACGATTGGATCAGCGTGCGCGCTCGAGATGGCCGCCAGTAGAAAAGTGACGATAGCGAGAAGACGAGATAGCTTTTTGCGAGACAGTTGCCGGGACGTGTACACGACGAATGACCTCTTTATTGGATGTGACGCTGGAGGAAACCAGGGAGGGAATGCGCGCCCCAAGCATGTTACGCGGCCCGGTTGGTCGCGGTCAATGCCTTCGTTGACTGGTGGTGATGAAAAATTCAGAGAGCTTCGTATCGGGCGTCTCCTTGGAGTGCGGCGGGCCGGGGGCCCCTTTTTTTTTATGATGGGGCTCCAGGGCCAAAAAGGGGCCCGCCGCCCCCCCCCCAAAAAGGGGCTGCAA
>Ga0081539_10001087_pt1 | contig 49428 bp, 33 predicted proteins | sample TabmetS4T2R2_FD_71023 | JGI IMG/M metagenome (GOLD analysis project Ga0081539, IMG submission 71023) | Tabebuia heterophylla rhizosphere microbial communities from the University of Puerto Rico - S4T2R2 | ecosystem: Host-associated > Plants > Roots > Rhizosphere ... | reverse complement strand
CGATTGCTCTCCTGCAATGGACTCGCCGTGTTGAAATTGCTCGAGCCCGTATCGCCGGTGATAAAGACGTTCCCCGCATTATCAACGGCAATGCCGGAACCGCGATCATCGCCATCGCCGCCCAGATATGTCGCAAAGACCAGACCTGAACCGTTCGTATTGACCTTGGCGACAAAGGCGTCGAAATCGCCCCGGTTATTTCCCTGCAACGGGCTCTTCGTACTGAAATCGGTTGAGATGGTTCGCCCGATGATGTAGGCATTCATGTTCGGATCGACGGCAATGCCTTGTCCAAAATCGCCGCCGCTGCCGCCCAGATATGTCGAATAGATCAACGCCGATCCGCTGGCCTCGAGACAGGTAATAAAAGCGTCGGCGCCTCCGCGATTGCTCGACTGCAATGGATTGAGAAGATTGAAATCCGTCGAAAACGTGTGACCGGTCACATAGACGTTAGAGTTCTGATCAACGTCAACGCCGGATGCGACGTCCACACCCGAGCCGCCGAGATAGGTCGAATAGATGAGGGCCGAGCCTTGCGGATTGATCTTAGCGACAAATGCATCCGAACCGCCCCCGTGATTTTCCGCCTGCAATGAATTGATGACCGTGAAATTGTTCGATGAGGTCGTTCCGACGATGTAGGCATTATTTGCGGAATCGACCGCGATTCCGGAGGCCTCATCAAGGTCGCTCCCGCCGAGATAGGTCGAATAAACGAGTTCCGAGCCGGAGGCGCTGATCTTGGTGATAAAGGCGTCATCCTTGCCGCCGCGATTGATCGTCTGCAAAGGCGCCAATGTGTTGAAATTGTTCGAATGCGTCGTCCCCGTGACGTAAGCGTTCCCTGAACTGTCGATGGCAATGGCCAGCCCTTCGTCCGAACTGGCGCCACCTAAAAATGTCGAATAATCGATCGCCGGGTCGATCACCAGCGGTTTGGTGGCGTCGTAGCCTCCGATCTCAAACCCGATTCGATTCTTCCCTCTCAAAACGCAACGGCTCGTCACGCGGCGCTTGGTGGTTCCGAACCGTTGATAGACGATGGGACTGCGGTGATAAATTTTGGCCCCGGCGACTTGCAGAACAATGTCTCCGTTGTCAGCCGGCTCAATCTTTTCCGCTCCTTCAACGCTCATCGTAATCTGTCCGGGGTCCGCGCCGGGCTTGACGATAAAGTCATACTCAAGCGCCCGCGGCGTCCCGTAATAGGCCAAACCGATGCCGGGATAGACTTCTGAATATTCGACCCGCGAGTAATTCGGAAGGTCTCGCTGCCAATGTCGAGGATCGTTGCCGAGCAGATAGTTGGTCTTGGCTCGCAGCAATCCGACGCCACTGACGGCGGCATTCTTAACCGAGTTGAGAGGCTTGAAGCGAAGCACGTTCGGCGCTCCGCGATCCACACCCCGCAATTCCAGAATGCTTTCGGTCTCCGTCAAAAAGACCTGATAACCATGCCCACGAGCCAGAAATTTCACCTCCTGAGCGGCCTGACCCTCATTAACTTCGAAATTCATCGGCAATCGGCCATAAGCCTCTCTGATTTCGGCTTGACGATTCCTCGTCACATTTTGTGATTCACTTGGTTGTAATGATCTGGCAAATGCAGATTGATCGTGTAACCAGCCCGCCGTCACAAAACCGATTAGCGGGGCGATAACCAATCCTGCACCAATAAAACTGACGTAGCTTCTGATCGAGAACATCAACGTCAACTCCTATGGATAGGTGGCAAGCTGCAAATAACGAATGTTTCTGTTTGAATGGCCTCTCAGACAGATAAATGGGGGTGACTCATCCAACTTTCGTCGATGCGGACATCGGACGAATCAGCTGATGAACCTGGGAAGAGCGTGTGAGGCGCATACAAGACGGGCAGCCTGTCAAGAGTTTTAGGGTTAACTCAGGCCAGTGAGGGTATACCCGTTAATTATTAGGATCCGCTACGGGGTAATAAGATGAGGAACTGAGAGTCTGTGCTCGATTTCACCTTCAGCGGACTAAGCGGGCATTTTATGGATGGCACCAATTAAAGACAAGCACAAATATTGCCACGCTCACTTTCAGAGCCGGAAGACTCTGTCAGCTGATGTCGTCTAATGTGGACAACCAGCGACTAGACCTATCTCCTGTTGTGGACGCCAACCTCGTAATTGAATGGCCAGGATTCTCGTCAACTTCTCCGCCTGCCAGTTAATTACCGTGGAATCAATACTTAACCAATAACGTCGTGGATGCCTCTCAATTGGCACGACCGTTGCATTACTCGTTGACGTGATTTGATGTTTGAAACGTATGAAGCTTGAATCAACGACAACCGATTGAGCTAAAAAATAATTGGCCGCTCGTACACAACGGAAACTCACGTTAATAACAACCCTGGACTTGGTGTTTGGATCGGTGAGCAGCGTACAAAGACAGTGAGTAAATCCGGTTGGTCTTCAAGACCGGGTCTCCCACCGGGAAAACCACCGGAAAGCCACCGGGAAGATAGAAGCGGCAAAACGGAACAGCCATTCAACCGTTATCTAGGCTTATAGTGATCGGTTCCCTCTATCGCATTCAGCACTACGAAGACATCAATAATTAGCCGATGCTCGACGCCAACATCAAATCACACCTCTTTATAATCACCTCTGGTAAATGGCCAATATTTGCAATTTTACAGGCCTCCTCCTTTCTCCTTCGAGGGACTGTTGATGATGGAGTCAATAGTCCCTATTTTCAAGATTGAACCGAAGACTAATCCCTCATCTCCGGTCCTTCACATTTTTTATCTATTCTTGGATCAGGGGCCAGATTCCCGATTTCGATTTCAGCAAGTTCAGCAAAAAACCGGCAATCAGCGAAAAGACCCTTTGGCCGATCATGATTAAACTGAAGCTGGATTGATCTTCGACCGTTTCGACCGTAAAGACAACTTGGAGAAGGAGAGATCATGCGAAATCGAATCTACACCTCGACACTGTTTTTGGCGCTTATGATGTCGAGTCTTGCCGGCCTGGCCAGAGCCGACGAGATCGGCGAAGCTTTTGATCGCGGAAATACGGCCTTTCAGATCGGCCAGTATGAGCGTGCGATCTTTGAGTACCAGCTCGCCTTAGCGTGGCATGGTTGGCATCGGGCACGCGCGCATTTCAATATTGGGGTCTGCCATTACAAACTTGGTCATCTGCGCGAAGCGGTGACCGAATATCGTGACGCGATCAAGCTGCGAGATGGAAAGTATCCTTCGGCCACTTATGCACTGGGCATCGCACTGCGGGATCTGGGGCAGAAACGCGAGGCGGGGATGGCTTTTCTGCAAACGGTCACGGCTTCCGGCGGTAAACACGCCGAGGCGCTCTTCGAGGTCGCCCTCGAATCACAACGCCATGGAGATTACAACTCCGCAATTGAGTATTATCAGCGAGCCATTATTCAATCGAAAGATCGCATTCCGGCCTGCCACAATAACCTTGGGGTCATCTTCGCTCAATCCGGCAATCTGGATGAGGCCATGCGGGAATTTGGAGCCGCGCTCAAACGAGCGGGCAGCAAATTTGCCGAAGCTCAGGATAATCTAGATCTTTGCCGCAAGCTGACGTCTCCGCCATCGCTCATTGCGTCGCTTAAAATATGTGAAGAACTTCCCGGCAGGCGTCTCGTCTCTGAATAGCACGTGGTACATGGTACACTACACGACTACTGGCCTAACTCAATCCGGGAGCGACAGTATGCTATATCGTAACATCTCAGACATTCTTGAGATGATCGAACAAATGCAAACGCGATTCATCTCGAGCGTGGCGAGTTTAACTGAAGAACAGGAGAACTATCGCCCCGCTCCTGATCGTTGGACGATCGCCGAAAATGCCGAGCACGTCAGCATCGTTCACAATTCAATCCTCAGATTGACCTTCAAACTTTTGAAACAGGCCGAGGCCGATCCCAAACCGGCCAAGGACGATCTGCAACTGCCGCCGTTGACGATGACCAATGAGGGCGAAATTAAGGTCGGCCAGGCGAAAGCGCCGCAGACCGTAGTGCCGCAAGGCGGCGTCCGGGTCGCCGATTCGATCGCCAAGAGCCGGCAAACGATCGATGATCTGCTGACCATCAAGCCCCGGCTGGCAGCCCTCGATCTTTCCGAACAGGTCTGGCAACACCAGTTACTCGGCGAGATTAATCTCTACCAGTGGTTGGTCTTGCTCGGAGAACATCAAGAACGCCATCGCCGCCAAATCGAAGCGGTCAAACTGTCCACCCAATACCCGCAAGAAGGATGAGGGACGGAAGGATAAATAAATTCTTTGAATTTTAGCGCGCGACAGAATAGAGCCTGGGGCGAGTGAGGCGTAGCCGAACGCAGCCCCAGGCTTCTTGCTTATCATTCCCTCTTATTCAGATCCATTTCTTCAGCCACGCCTGGACTTCGGCATAAAAGAACCGGCTATTCTCTCCCTTCAAGATCCAATGATTCTCTTCGGGAAAGACGATCAATTTGCTTGGGATGCGCAGGCGTTGGAGCACGCTCCAGTTTTCAAGCGAATTGTTCATTGGCACGCGGAAATCGTTCTCGCCAACGGTAATTAAAATCGGCGTTCGGAATTTTGCGGCGTAGCGGATTGGATTCTGCTCACGCCAGATAGGGCCTTGCTCCCACACCGGGCCGCCGTTGCTCACTTCACGTGAATAGATCGTATCGCTGGTGGCCCACTGTGATTCGAGGTTGACGAGACCCGCGTGGCTGATCAGACATTTATATCGCGTCGTCGTCGCCTGCAGCCAGTTGGCGAGGTGGCCGCCGTAACTTGCGCCGCCCGCGGCCTGTCTTCCGCCATCGATAAATTTGAACTGCTTGATCGCTTCGTCGGCAGCCTCGTTGAGCTCTTCGCCCGGCCCCTTGAGCGGGTCGCCTTGAATCTCTTGTGCGAACTTCTCTCCGTAACCGGTCGAACCCGTATAATCGGTCATCAAGATGACATAGCCCGGTTGCGTCAGCAGATGATAATTCCACCTGAGAAAGAATTGATCGCGATTCATTGAATGCGGCCCTCCGTGAATGAAGACAAAGAGCGGATACTTTTTGTTCTCATCAAAATCGGGGGGCAGCACGACGAAGCTGTGAATTCGTTTGCCGCGCTTGCTCGTGAACCAGAAATCGCGCAACGGCAGCCAGTCGATCTGCGCGATGCGTTCGGCGTTGAAATCGCTGAGGGCCTTGTGGGTTTTGGCGTTGGGATCGATTCGCACGATCTCGACCGGATTGATCGAACTCTCCCAGTTCGCAAAGAGCGTGGGTGAAGCGGCTTTACCGGCAATCGCCAGATTGGAGTAGACGCCATTCTTCAGATCGATCAACGTTTCGACCTTGCCGCCTCGCGCCGGCAGCTGATAGAGCTTCTCATGTCCGGAATCTTCGGCCGTCAAAAAGACCGTTTGGCCATCAGGGCTGAAATCAAAGCTGGAGATTGAGCGATCGAAATCGGAGGCAATAATTTTAAAGTCGACATAGGTGGTCGATCGTCCACTTCCCTCATTCTCCACCCTGAGCGGCCACTCCATTCTACCCAGCCGATCGAGGCTATAGGTCTTGCCCTTTCCCACTTCGGCAAGACAGAAAAGAGCTTTGCCATCGGGGCTAAACCGCGGCTTGCTGGCGGAGATGGTACCGTCGCTGTTTCCATCAGGTGTGAGTTGCATCAACTCATCGCCGTTGGCGGCAATTCGATAGAGGCGCGTGTGGGTGTCTCGAAAGGCTGAATTGTGACGTTCATCCATCGCGACGAAAACGATCAACTTGCCGTCCGGCGCCCAGACCGGTTGCAGATCGTCACCGCCGGCGGTCGTCGCACCGGCAAATCCGCGTCCGCTGACGAGTTTGGTTCCGGCCAACAGATCTTTCGCTTTGGCGTCAGGTTCGAGCGACTGCACGAAGAGATGGGTCTGCATGTCGTCGAGCCATCGATCCCAGTTGCGGATCGGGAAGGATTCATAGACCCGAGCCCGATACTTGCGATTTTTACGCTCGTTCGCAATCCGCTTGTTATCTTCGTCATCGGCGGCGCCCGGATAGACGCTGCTCGAAAAGAGGATTTTCCGGCCGTCGGGGCTGAACTGCGGCCCCCGCGCGCCGGTCGAAAGATTGGTCACGCGCACGGCCTCGCCGCCGCCGATGACATCGAGCAGATAGATCTGATTGGCCTCATCCGTGTCACGTTTCGCCGAAAAGGCAATCCGGCGGCTATCAGAACTCCAGGTCGCCCCACTTTCGCCGCTTTTGGTGTTTGTCAGGCGGCGCGGTTTGCTGCTGCCGTCAGCAGGCACCATCCAGAGATCGGAGACCTGATCTTTTTCGTCGTATGCGGGTTCGATCAGCGAGAAGACGACCCATTTACCGTCGGGACTCGGCAAGGGAGCTCCAACGCGCTTCATGAGCCAAACATCCTGGTGAGTGATCTGTCGTTTGGTCTGCGCCGGCGCGATCAAAGAGCAGACGAGCGCAGAGAAGACGAGCAGAATGATGCGAGGTCTTAACATAATCGTCCCTGGTTTAAGAGTCCTGCGCCGGCAGCATGCCGGGCTTCAGAACCCGGTTATTTACCGCCACGCTTGCCGATGCAATAGAGATTTTGCGCCGTGCGCATAAAGATCTGCCCGTCGGAGATCGCGGGCGAACTGAGGCAGTAATCATTCAAAGCATTTTCGGCCAGGATTTCAAATTGCGGCCCCGCTTTAACTACGACGGTCAATCCCTCTTCATTTGTCGCATAAATCTTGCCGTCGGCGAGGACCGGCGACGAGCTGTAGGTCCCCGGTTTGAGACGCTGCGGCGGATAGATCTCTTTGCCGGTCTTGGCATCCAGACAGAGGAACCCGCCGTTGTCGCGAACGATATAAAAATACTTGCCGTCGGTCACCGGCGTCGGGACATCGGGACCGTTATCGATGATCCAGGCTCGATGAGTATTGGTGATATCGCCGCGTCCTCCCGCGCGCAACGCCAGATAAGGTTTAGACTTGCTTCCGGCATAGATCATCCCGTCGAAGACGATCGGCGAATTGACGATCCGATAAAAAGGATTGTTATCGGGATTGAGGCCGTAAGAGCGCCACAGTTCATTGCCGGTGGCCGGGTCATGACCAGTGACACAATCTCCGCCGCTGATGATCAGTTCGGTCGTCTTGTTGTTCTTAAGGATAGCAGGAGTGATGTACGAATCGGGCGATTCCTGAATCGCCGCCGTCGGGCGAACCATCCGCCAGACCGTCTTACCGGTAGTCTTGTTGATCCGCAAAATATAAGAAGGTTCATCGGTCTTCATCCCATGCAGGACGGGGACATAGAGCGAATCCTCATAGAGCAGCGGTGATGAAGCAAATCCCCAATTCAATCCGAATTTTCCATACTCTTTCTGAATATCACGCGCCCAGATTTCATTGCCGTTGAAATCGAATCCTTTCAGCACTCCGGTTCCGGTCAAGGCCCACACATTCTTGCCGTCGGTGACCGGTGAAGGTGAAGACATATTCTGCTTGCGCATTTTGACGTCACCGTTCCCGAGCGGCTTTTTCCACAACACGGCGCCCTTTGAGCGATCGGCACACCACAGGGAGAGATTGCCCCCCTCGGCCACATTCAAAAAGATGTAATTATCCCAGATGATCGGCGTCGAGCCGCTCCACGCCGGAAGCGCCAGCTTCCAGGTGACGTTCTCCTGAGCCCCCCATTTCATCGGCAGATTCTTTTCATTGCTCGTCCCATTGAGTGCTGGGCCACGCCACTGAGGCCAATTTTCGGCGGAAACGATACTGAGTGAGGCTGCTAAAGATAGAGTCGTGATAATGAACGCGAACGTCAGTCTACGGCGCATGTCTTTCCTCCCTTGATGAGAATCTTATACACTTTGCTGAAAAAATTTTTGTGGGACGGAGGTATGGTAAAACAATCCTTTCGAAAGGAGAAGGCAAGCACGATGGGTGAGAACTGGCGACAGATGGAAGAGATTTTTCAGCGCGCGCTTGACCTGCCGGGCGAGCAGCGCGAAGCCTATCTTGCCGAAGCCTGCGCCGGAAACAGCAAATTGCGACATGAGATCGATGCGTTGCTGGCCGCCCACGAAGCGGCAGGAAGTTTTATCGAACTGCCGGCGCTGGCTGAAAACCCGGCTTCTTTCTTGACCGATGCGACTGAGACGGATGAGTTGGCGACAGCGCCGCTTCCTTCGATCATCGGACGCCGGATCGGCCCCTGGCAGATCGTGCGCGAGGTCGGGCGTGGAGGGATGGGCGTTGTCTTTCTGGCCCAGCGGGCCGACGACGCATTCCGGATGCAGGTGGCGATCAAATTGATCAAACGCGGAATGGATACCGATTTCATTCTGCGGCGCTTTCGCAATGAACGGCAGATCCTCGCCAGTCTCGATCATCCAAATATCGCGCGGCTGCTCGACGGCGGCACGACCGAAGACGGTCTTCCATATTTCGTCATGGAATACATCGAGGGCCAGCCGCTCAACCGTTATTGCGACAATCGGCGGCTCTCGGTTCGCGAGCGATTACGGCTTTTTCAGCAGATCTGCACGGCGGTTCATCACGCGCATCAAAACTCGGTGCTCCACCGGGATCTCAAACCGGCCAATATTCTCGTCACTGCCAACGGCATTCCCAAACTGCTCGATTTCGGCATCGCCAAATTGCTCAACCCCGAGTCTAGTCAAGAGACTGCCGATTTGACGTCACCGACGATGTTTCTGATGACTCCGGAATATGCCAGTCCGGAGCAAGTACGCGGTCACAAGCTGACGCCGTCGAGCGATCAATACAGCCTCGGGGTGCTCCTTTACGAATTGCTCACGGGCCGTCGCCCGCATCGTTTCTCGAGCCGCCTGGCGCACGAGGTCGCCCGCGTCGTTTGCGACCAGACGCCGCTCAAGCCGAGCGCCGCCCTCGACCAGCAGCCTCAATCTGAGAGCGAAATGACCGTCGCCTCGATCAGCCGGAATCGGGGCACTTCGCCGGAAGCCCTGCGCAACGAACTGAGCGGCGATCTCGATGAGATTGTCATGAAGGCGCTCCGCAAAGATCCGCAAAGGCGCTACGATTCAGTCGAGCAACTCATCGCCGATGTCGTCTGTTATCTCGAAGGACAGCCCGTCGCAGCCTCGACTGAACAGCTGCCGACGATCGGGATGGAAGAACACGGTCTCAGCGAGATGGAGAGTAAGACCCGCTCGCTTGCCGTTTTACCTTTCAAATTGATTCGACTGTCAGATGAGAACAAGGTTGAAGATCAAGCTGAAGACGAGGCTGGGGACAGCGATCGCTTTCTCAGTATCGGGCTGGCGGATGCGCTCATTACCCGGCTCAGCAGCCTGCGTAGCGTCGCCGTGCGGCCGACCAGTTCGATTTTGAAATTCGCTGCGACCGAAACAGATGCGCTGACGGCGGCGCGGACGATGAATGTCAGCTATGTGCTCGACGGACACATCCTGAAGGTGGGCGAACGGTTGCGCATCACTGTACAGCTGATGAAAAGAGATGATGGCGCGCTGCTTTGGGCAACACAATTCGATCAACATAATACCGACATTCTGAACCTGCAAGATTCGATCGCCACCTGGGTCGCGGGTTCGCTCGTCCCTCAACTGACCAGCGAAGAACAGGCGCAACTCGCCAAACGCGGGACGAACAATTCACAGTCCTATGAAGCCTATCTGCGCGGGCGTTATCACTGGCACTCTTACACCGAAGAGGGGCTGGCCCAGGCGATTATCAATTTTTACGAGGCGATTGCGCTGGACCCCAATTACGCGCTCGCTTACACCGGCGTGGCCGATTATTTCAATTGGCTCGGTCTTTATGGACTGCTGCCGCCGAAAGAATGTTTTGCGGCGGCCAAGAATGCGGCGGCGAAAGCGATCGAGCTGGATGCGGCGCTGGCCGAAGGCTACGCGTCGCTTGGTTTCTCGACCTGGGCCGCCGACTGGAATGCGCAAGAGAGCGAGCGGCTTTTTCAACGAGCCATCGAACTCAATCCCAGTTATTCGCAGGCGCATGAGTGGTACGCGCTCCTGCTCGCCTCGCAATCGCGCCACGATGAGGCGATTGGAGAGCTGCAGCGGGCTCAGAAGCTCGATCCGTACTCTCCGACCGGTTACATGATCTTCGCCTTCTGCTTACACAAAGCGCGGCGCTATGAAGAAGCCTACGCGCAATTGCAACGTGCGCTCGACCTGGATCCAAACTACCTTCTCGCGCTGCAAGGGGTCGGCTGGGTCTTGCCGTTGCTGGGTCGCCACGAAGAGGCGATCGCCGCCTGTCGGCGCGCGGTTGAAATTTCAGAACGTTCGGCCGTCACCCTGGTAACGCTCGGCCACGCGCTGGCCACTGCGGGGATCGTGGATGAGGCGCGGCAGATCGCCCGCGAGATCGAAGAGATTTCCACACGCCGTTATGTTCCACCTTACTACCTGGCATTGATCTACACCGGACTCGGTGAATTTGAGATGGCCTTCGCGTGGTTGGATAAAGGCATTGACGAGCGCGACCTCTGGTGCCAATGGCTGTCGGTTGAGCCTCGCCTTGATCCGCTGCGACAAGACGCACGCTTTGCGCAATACCTGGAACGCATTCAATCATTATCATCCGCTCAACCTGCGGCCGCCCAGCCGAGCGGTTCCGGGACGGCCATCATTGATAATTCGACTGCCGTGGATTCATCACCGGCTTCGACCGCGGGAGTGATCACTGCCGCGCCGGATGAAACAGCAGAGGTTCCAACCAAACGCCCTCGAATTCGCCTGGCGCTGATTGCCGGCAGCGTGCTCATCGCCATGCTGGCGGCCCTGGCCTGGGTCAAATGGTCAAAGCGTTTCGAAGAGAACCCCCATTCGATTGCCGGAACGCAGAAATCGATCGTTGTGCTGCCATTCACAACCGAAGGCGCAAGCGAAAACGAAAACTCGCTCGGTTATGGCCTCGCCGACGGACTGACGAGAAGGCTCGGACAGATCAAACAGCTCTCAGTCCACACCAGCACCTCTGCCCCAAGCAGCACGGCCCAGACGCAACAGATCGGGCATGATTTGAATGTCAATCATATTTTGCGCGGCAAGCTGCGCCGCAACGATGGCAAGCTCCTGGTTTCAGTCGAACTCGTCAGCGCGAATGACGGAAAGATTTTGTGGTCGGAAAATTTCGACCAGCGAATTGAGGATCTTTCAACGCTCAACCATTCCATCGCGGAGCAGGTGTTGCGCGCCCTGGCCATCGAGACAACGACCGGCGAACGACAACAATTGGCGAAACGTTATACGGAAAGCAGTGAGGCCTATCGGTTCTATCTCGTCGGGCGTTATCACTGGAGCAAGCGCAGCGTGGCCGGGCTTAACGAAGCGATCAGTCATTTCCGTCAAGCATTGGCCAAAGACCCCGATTTTGCGCTCGCCTATACGGGGCTCGCTGATACCTATGCATTGATGCCTCTTTACCTGATGCCGGCGCCGCACGACGCCTATCCGCGGGCCAAAGAGAATGCTATCAAAGCGCTTGCGCTCGACCAATCGCTGGCTGAGGCGCATGCCTCGCTCGGCTACGTGAAGTTCTATTTCGATCGCGATCACGCCGGCTCGGTGGCTGAATTCCGCCGCGCGATCGAGCTCAATCCGAGCTATGCAACCGCACACCACTGGCTGGCCCTCACTTTTTCGGCGCTGGGCAGGCACAACGAAGCGCTGACTGAAATCAAACTCGCGCAACAACTCGCCCCGAGTTCCGCCATCATTACGACCGCCGTCGGAATGCTCTACTATTACGCGCGCCAATACGATCAATCGTTGGAGCACGGACGTAAACCATTGGAGACCGACCCTGGTTTTCTCCCCTCGCTCAGGTTGATGCGTTGGACATACGAGGCCATGGGAAATTACGAAGAGGCCATGGCCGCTTATCATAAGGAGCGCAGCTTCACCGGAATCAGCGAATATTACGATCCGGGATGGGAGGTTGTGCTGGCGCAGGTGCAAGCCCTCAACAATCGCACGGAAGCCCGGGCCACGCTCGCCAAAGCGGTCTCTGCTCCGCGGATCAAACGCTATGTGGAATTCCTGACTTACGAGATCGCGCTCGCCTGTGTCTCACTCGGCGACAACGATGAGGCGATCTCGTGGTTGGCGAAAGCTGAAGCCGACAAAAACTACAGCCTCAATTTCGCGCAAGTCGATCCGCGCCTGGATCCGATTCGATCCGATCCGAGATTCGTGGAGCTGATGCGGAAGGTCGGCTTCAATAAATAAAAGATGGTGTCGCTGATTTCGCACCGCACTAGCGAGCCGGCGCCTCCAGACCGAGACTCATCGTCGGTCGCAGAGTCAAGATCTCGACGGTCGCCTTCGCGATCAAGTGGTTGACTCCTTCAGGAAGCGTCTGTTCACTCTTCCCATCGAGAATCGCCGATAGACTAGATCGCGGACGCAACCGGACATATCGCGGAGCGGCTCCGCCCGCCACCATCCGGTACCAGAGCGTCTCACCTTGCGATCTTGATTGACTTGCGTTGAGTGCCGCTTCGAAAGCCTGTGCCGCTCCGGGCACGAGGTCTACGGTCATGAACTCGAGCCTGGCGGCCGGTTGCGGCTCACCCGTGCCGCGTGAGAGACCCGGCAGATACTCATAGAGCGCATTCCCTCTATATTCGGCGTGTGGCGCAACGTTAAGAAGGTTGTCCCGTTCGTCCTCCGCCGGATCTACCGGGCTGTCCAGGCTGGCAGCAGAATGCCCAAACGATGCGTAGACGAACCACCGCTGTCGCTCGCTGAACGTGACACTCCAACCATACCAGACCCAGGAGTCCCGAGCCCGCCGGTGCCATTCGAGGTGTCGAATGTATCCGGCTTCGAAATCGACAGTGTGCCCGTCAAGAGGCCGCAAGATCGCGATGCGTGCGTACGGTCCCCGCCCGGTTTGCGCGTCTGGCCCGGGTCCGATTGGTGCGATGAGGAGCATGGGAAGAATGACGCCGGCGATTCCAAGCCAATGATGTTTCATAATCTTTCCTCACTCAAGCGAGAGACCATTTCAACCTCTACGCGGTTATCGTGAAAGACAGCCCCGCCACCCATATCCGAATCTCGTTCATCCACGGTGGCGTTAACCGTGGCGCGGCTTTCGGTATAGCGTGGCCATCTTCCCTTGGTGCTGGCGACTACCCCTTTACGGACTCGATCCGTGATCTCGGCTGTGGCGATGAACGAGCCACGGCTGTTGAACACGCGAACCGTATCCCCACTCTCAAGACGCCGCGGCGCCGCGTCATCGGGATTCATCCGGATGGTTGGCGGACCCGCCCTCTTCATCTGTGCCGGAACATTCGCAAACAGAGAATTGATAAAGTAGTGGTCTGCTGCGGCAATCAATGCCAGCGGATACTGGTGGGCCAACGGCGTATCTTGCTGCACCATCTCGTAAGGTGGCGTGTAACCGGCGACAGGATCCAGCCCGGCCTCGGCCATCCGTTCCGAAAAAAACTCAAGCTTGCCGGATGGAGTCGGAAATCCATGAGCGAACGGCAGGAATGGATCCGGATAATTGAGGCGCATGGAACCGCGCTCTTTTAATGCCTCAAGGGTGATCCCTTCCAACGAAGGATGGCCTGTATCGAGGATTTGGCGAGCGATCTCTTCATCACTGTCATCGAGGCACGGAAGATCGAATCGCATTGCCCGCGCCAAGCGGCGGAAGATTTCGGTTGCAGGCAAGCATTCTCCGGGCGGAGCAACGGCTGGTTCGTTCCACATGACATAAAGGTGACCATAGGCGATCAGCAAATCGGCATGCTCAAACTGCATCGTCGCCGGCAGAACAATGTCGGCGAATTCAGCCGTATCGGTCAGAAAATGTTCGACCACGACTGTGAAGAGATCGGGGCGGGCCAATCCCCGTCGAATTTTGGTCTGATGTGGAACGCTGGCGAGCGGATTACTTCCATAGATGAAGAGAGCCTTGACTGGCGGGTCGTCCACCTCAAGCAGCCCTTCGCCCAGCCGCGTCATACTCAGCGATCGGGTCTGGCGCGGCCGCAGATCATTGCGGAACAACGCTTCCCAATTGCCGCCGAAGAAACCGCGTGTGTCGTAACAGGCGCCTCCACCAGGATACCGCCAATCGCCGGTGACACCGGATAAACAAGTGATCGTGCGCACGGCCATGCCGCCCCCGCCGTGTCGTTGGAGACCGATGCCAATGCGGATTCCTGTCGGTCGAGTGTGGGCTACGCGTTTCCCGAGCGCCACAATCGACTCGACCGGAAGGCGACAGATCTCGGCGACGCGCTCAGGAGAAAATTCAAGGATGCGCTCGCGAAAGGCATCCCAACCGAAAGTCTGTTTTTCGATAAAGTCTCGATCCTCGGCCCCCTCGGTCAGCACTACATTCATGAGCCCGAGCGCTAACGCCGCATCAGTCCCTGGCGCAGGCGCCAGATGACAATCAGCCGCGGCCGCCGTCCGTGTGCGGATCGGATCGATCACCACCAGGAAGGCGCCGTTTTGACGTGCCGTTAAGATTGACCGCCAGAGATGGGCGTTCGTAGAAAGGGTGTTAGCTCCCCACAAGATGATCAGCTTGGAAAACCGCAGCGTCTCCGGATCCATGCCTACCCTGTTGTGACCGAGAGTGTATCCCGTACCGAAACCGCCGGCGATCGTGCAGATTGTCATCGCGTGGCGCGAAGCGCCCAGCGCGTTCCAGAAGCGTTGGCCCGCACCGTAAACGCCCTGGATCAGTCCCATATTCCCGCTGCCAAGATACGGCCAGATGGCTTCGGCGCTGAACTCTTCGCTGATCTTGAGAAGCTGCGCGGAAATCTCCGCTAGCGCCTCGTCCCATGAGATCCGCACAAAGCTCCCGCTGCCCTTGGGACCGCTGCGGCGCAGGGGATAGAGCAAGCGGTCTGATGATTGTGTATATGCAATATAATCGTTGAGCTTGTTGCACAGCGCTCCACGCGTAAAGGGGTGCGCCCGGTCGCCCTGCAACTTGACGGCCCGGCCATCCTCGACGGTGACGATCCAACTGCAGGTATCGGGACAATCCATCGGACAAGCGCCACGGATGTGTTTTATCTCAGTCATGATTTCCTCCTCATCACATCTCACCGCAATCGTCCGGCAATTTTAGCGATTTTCTGCCGGCGTTTCGCGCCAAACTCCAGACGATTCTCGCCTAAAGTTTAGTGTGCGGCTTGCCGGCGCGGCCAATTGCATTGCATAGTCTGCGAAGAAATGGTGAAGAAACTGCGCAAAGAAGGTGTTTCTGAACATCGCCTGATGAAGCGGCGAATCGTCGTTGTGGTCGTGCCGCCCGTTGAAGAACTCGACCTGGTTGGACCGGTGCAGGTTCTCAGTGCGGCCAACCGCCTTTCAGGAAAAAAGATCTATTCAATAGAGATCGTCACCAACGCAAAGGAGCTGACAGTTGAAGGAGAGGGAGGCATCCTTTCGTTCCTCGCGCAGGGCCGGCTTCAAGAGGTAAGTGGAAAAATCGATTCTGTTCTGCTGGTCTGTGGCGTTGAGACGCGGTCGGTCCGTGACCCGGCGCTATCGGCGTGGATGAGGAAGGTCTCTCCCGCGATTCGCCGCCTTGGAGCCGTTTGCGTCGGATCGTTTCTGTTGGCCGCAGCCGGATTGCTGAACGGTAAGCGAGCGACCACTCACTGGAAATTCAGTAGCGAGCTGGCGAATCGCTATCCTCAAGTACTAGTGGAAACGGATCCAATCTGGGTCAAGGATGGAAACATCTACACTTCGGCCGGAATCTCGGCAGGCATCGACCTCGCGCTCGCCTGGGTCGAGGAAGATTGCGGCGTCGTGATCGCCCAGGCGGTGGCGCGTGAATTGGTCCTCTTCCTCAGACGCCACAGCAACCAACAACAACTAAGCGTCTCGTTGGCGTCACAAGCATCTGAAATGAAATCGATCCACGAATTGCAGATTTGGATTGCAGACAATCTGCATCGAGATCTCTCCCTGCAATTCCTGGCCGAACGCGTCGCCATGAGCGTCCGCAACTTTGAACGCGTGTTCACACGCGAAGTAGGAAGCACTCCTTCCCGCTACGTTTCGCAGTTGCGCGTTGAAGCGGCGCGGCGTCAACTCGCTCAAACCGAGAAAAGTATGGACCAGATTGCGACGAATTGCGGCTTCGCGAGCGCGGATTTGATGAGACGCGCTTTCATCCGCACGATCGGCATCACCCCGGCCCGCTATCGCAAGTCACTTTCCCAATAATGCCCTCATTATCCGAACGGGCGTTCATCCGCGCTCGGCCCATAGATTGAAGGCAGCGGCACATCGAGCAACCGCAGATAGACCGACAACTGCCCGCGATGGTGATAGAGGTGGTTCATGCCGATCGATCGCATAAATCCAATCCGAGGCAACGACATCAGCTCTTTGCCGTCTTTGGTCAGTCTCCAGGTGGCGGTAGCGGTGGCGTCGTCCCAGCGATTAATCACCTCTTTGGCATGGACCAGCGAGGCATCGAATTCCGAGAGCAATTGTGAGATTGTTTCAGCCGACGGCTGATCCCTGAAATTGGGCACTTCCATCGTATCTGCCGAGACCGCATCAACGACTCGCCCCTGAGTCTGCGCCACGTGTAAGGCAAGCTGCCCCAACGTCATGGATTTCGAATGTGGCTTCCATCCAAGTCGATCCTGAGGGACCCGCTCCAGCAGGCGGCGAGTGATGGCTGCCTCCTGGTCGATCTCCATCAAGATTGAGTCTACTATTCGCATCTTAACTCTCCTTTCAAGTTCGATTACTGAATATTGATCTTCTCCGGAGATAAGACGAACGGCGCAGCTCCCAATCGACACTTCGCCCGAATATTTTTGATCTTTAATCGAGATTGTACTGTCAGCTTGTTTGAGCTAAAACAGAGACGATTCAGATCTTGGGAGGTTGATTCGGAATGGATGCATTTAGTGCGCAATCGTTCGCTGCCGTGCTCGCAATTATCGGTGTCGTCATTGTTGTATCCGCGTTGCTGTCAGGGTTGATCGAGCGTAGCGGATTACCACAGGTTGGGGTCTTTCTCGCGCTCGGCGCCGCACTCGGTCCAGCCGGGCTCGGTCTGCTCAATCTCTCGCTCGACTCCCCGGCGTTACGTGTCGTCTCGACCTTGAGCCTCGCGCTTGTACTTTTTACGGACGCTGTTTCGCTCAACATCGCTGAAGTGAAGCGGCGCAGCGGGCTGGCGCTTCGATTACTCGGACCGGGAACGCTGCTCTCCGCCGCCTTTATTGCGCTCGCCGGGTGGTGGTTGTTAAGACTGCCGGTGGCCGCGGCGGCCATTCTCGGCGCGGCGCTCGCTTCGAGCGACCCTGTGCTGCTGCGCGGGTTGCTGCGCCGCCGTGACATTCCCGCGGATGCGCGTCATGCGCTGCAATTAGAGAGCGGGCTCAACGATGTTGTGTTGTTGCCGGTCGTGCTCATCGCCATGGCTTTTCTCAGTAACGGGGCTCCGCTCCCAAGCTCCGGGTTTGCCAAACTCGGTCTTGATCTATTCATTCTTGGACCCGGCGCGGGAATCCTCATCGGACTTTTGGGAGTGGCGGCTTTGGATCTGGTACGGAAACGCAGTGGAGTGCGGCGCGATTATGAATCGCTCTACTCGCTCGGCGTTGCGTTCGCCGCCTTTGCCGCGGCAGAAGCCGTACACGGCAGCGGATTTCTCGCCGCCTTTGCCGCCGGAATGACAATCGCCGCGCTCGACGTCGAACTCTGTGATTGCTTTATCGAATACGGCGAAGTGACCGCAGAGATGCTGTTACTCTTTACTTTCGTGTTGTTGGGAGGATCATTGATCTGGAGCGGCTTCACGGTGATCAATCGGGCGACATTGTTATTCACGGTAATCGCGGTCCTGATCAGAACTCCGGTTTATCTCTTATCACTGTTGGGGTCCGGCGTAGACAGGCGCGGACGCCTGCTCATCGCGTGGTTCGGGCCGCGCGGATTGAGTTCTCTGCTGTTGATCCTGTTGCCGGTCTTTGCCGGAATGCCCGGCGGCAAGCAATTATTCGCGGTCTGCTCTCTGGTGGTGCTCGTCTCGGTCGTGCTTCACGGCGGATCACCGATGCTATTGGCCGGAATCGCCCGGAAGCGGGCGAACAAAGATAACGCAGAAAATTCCGATGTCGAATCCAATCAACCATCTGCTCCTCGCCCGGAGAAATCCGAAGAGATCGTGCAAATTGGCCGGAACGAGGCTCGCAATGGAAACCTGGCCGCGACACCGGCAACCGTCGATGAGGCCGCCGCGGGAACCAAGCTCACGCAAATTGGTTCGCCGAGGATCTCGCTCGAAGAATTGCGCGGCCTGTGGGGAGCGAACGAGCCGGTCACGCTGCTCGACGTGCGCACCGAGCGCAGCATCGAAGGAGATGATCTTCAGGCGAAGGGGGCAGTCCGGATGCCGCCGGATCATGTCGCTGAACGCGCCAGAGAACTGGGGCTCAAAAAGGAGGCCTGGCTCATCGCCTATTGTGCTTGAACGAACGAAGCGACGAGCGCCCGGGTGGCGCAAGAACTCAGACAAGCGGGATGGAAAAAGGCACGCGCCCTCACCGGCGGCTGGGCGGCGTGGCAGGAGGCCGGTCTGCCGTTAGAACCAAGATCTAAAACAGCCGAGGTCTAATCGAGACGGCAAGAAACCAATGATTAACTTGACCCTCATCTCGGTGTCCTCCAGCCTTGGCTAGCCTTGGCCAGCTTTGGCCAGTCCCGGCTAGATTGGGTTATTATCATAAGCTGATCAATGTAAAATCTTGACCTTGTCTTTAATGAAGCGTCAATGCTGAAGTTCAAAAAATAAGTACTGTTTAAAAATGATCGAAGAATTTTCCACCATTTCTGCCGAATCGGCTTTGAGGGACAGTGAGAACAGATTCCGCGCCCTATTCGAGAAGAGTTGGGATGGTGTGGTGCTTCTCACGTCAGAAGGCTCAGTGGCATTCGCCAGTCCGGCAATCACGCGCATTGTCGGATACGAGGTCAGCGAGTTTTTGGGCAACAGCGCATTCGAGCTGCTCCATCCGGACGACAAGAGCACGATCCTGCGCACTTTCGTCAAATTGATGGCTCAGGATGGGTCGAACGCGACCGTCCAGTATCGCTATCGCCATAAGAACGGCTCCTGGCGTTGGATCGAATGTACGGCGACCAATCTGCTCTCTGAGCCCAGCGTGCAGGCGGTGGTTTGCAACTACCGTGACATCACCGAGAATAAAGAGGCCGAACATGCCTTGCGCAAGAGCGAAGAGCACTTTCGCGCGCTCATCGAGCATAGCTGGGACGGCGTTCTACTGCTCAACGGCACAGGCGAGATTCTTTATGCCAGCATCTCGACCCATCGGATTCTCGGCCACGTCGGCGATGAATTGATCATTCAAAACGCATTCGCGCTGATGCATCCCGACGACTACCCCACCATCTCGCAAAAGTTTCAACTCCTCATCACTAAGCCGGAACAGGCGATGACCGCGGAGTTTCGTTATAAACATAAAGACGGATCGTGGCGCTGGCTGGAATGCACTGGAACCAACCTGCTGAAAAACCCGAGCGTCCAGGCCCTCGTTATCAATTACCGCGACGTGACGGAACGCAAGGTTAACGAGGCGGCGCTGCGCCAGGCGCGCGATGAGCTGGAACAGAGAGTTCAGGAACGCACCGCCGAATTGATGGCGGCGAATGCTTCGCTCACCGAACAGATCGGCGAACGAAAACGAGCCGAGGCGGAATTACAACAACGGAACCAGAAGCTCGCGCAACTTTATGCCGAAGTGCAGACCGGACGCAAACAGCTTCAACAGCTTTCGCACCGGCTGGTCGAGGTCCAGGAGCATGAACGCCGGGACATTGCGCGTGAACTACATGATGAAGTCGGCCAAATTCTGACCGGACTCAAAATGACCCTCGAATTGACCAGGCGGCTCCCGCCGGAATCAGCCGATACTTACTTCGATCAAGCTCATCAACAGGTCAATGAATTGCTCGGGCGGATTCGCAATCTCTCGCTCGACCTCCGCCCCGCCATGCTTGACGATCTCGGGCTGTTGCCCGCGCTCCTCTGGCACTTCGACCGCTACACCGCTCAAACGAAGGTTCAAATCAATTTCAAGCAGTCGGGGATCGAGGGTCGCTATGCGCCGGAACTGGAGACGGCGATCTACCGGATCGTGCAAGAGGCACTGACCAACGTAGCCCGCCACAGTGAAGTTAACGAAGCGACCGTTCTGCTCTGGACGACTCCTGAAACCATCGCCGTGCAAATCGAGGATCAAGGAATCGGATTCAGGCCGGAATTGGTCATGGCATCGAGCCATTCAAGCGGCCTGACTGGAATGCGCGAGCGCGCCGCCCTGCTCGGCGGCAAATTGACGATCGAATCATCCCACGGCCTGGGTTCTTGCGTGACGGCCGAGATGCCATTGATCAGGCGCTCCTCTCAAATCGGAGACCACGATGATCCGGATTACGCCGATCATTCCCGGCCTCCGGCAACCCGCTGAAATGGCCGAGGCTTGTTACTTTTTCAGCCTTTAATCAGCACCGGTTCGTCTTCCTTAACCGCCAGTTCTCCGATGCTCTCAAGCGGGTTGTCGGCGTATCGGCGAAACTGTTCGACCAGCGGGGTCGCTTTCCAACGTCTCTCCGCACTGTCTCCATTGACCTTATACAATCCGAGGTCGATGTGATAATCGGTGATCGGCCGGCGTCCCAAACGATAGCGCCAATCGACCATGGTGAAGAGTGGAAACCAGGTATATCCGAGCAAGGGGATTCCGGCGGCGCGCAAATTCTTGACGGTCGCCACCGACGCTTCCAACCACCGCGAGCGAACTTCATCCGATCCATATGCGCTCGTTTCGGTGATGATGATCGGAGCGCGGTAACGCCGGTAATAGTCCTCGATTAATGTGGCGAATCCCGCCCCGTCCTGCTCGATGATGCGGTAAGAGAGGCGCCCTTTCTGATCAAAATAGATCTGCTTGGTTGACCACTGTGGATAGAAGTTCATGCCCATGACATCGATCGGAATGCGGCGCCGGGCGATCTCATTCAATCCGTCTACCGTCGCGCCATTGCGCAGGAGCCAGCTATAGAGCGGATGCTCCGCGGTGACCATTCCGGTGATCAGGTCGAAGAACAGATACCCTCGGCGCTGGTCTTCGAGCGCCAACACTTCAAGCTCTTGCCTGAGAGGCCGGCTGAGACCCGTCGCCTCGACTTGCACCATGACGGCTCCGGGATCGACCGATTTGATAGCCTCGACCGTATTGAAGACGCCTTTGACGATCTGGAGCATGATGCGAATGTACCCGGAATCCCCGCGCAGGTATGGCGGCCAGGTGCCGCGTTTACCACACATCAACGCGTTGACCAACGGTTCATTAAGTGGCGTATACCATTTGACCAGACCGGAATAACGATTGGCAAAGGCCGCGGCATATGCGGCGACGGCCTGCGGATACTCTTCACTGGCGAATTCGCGTCGCAACCAGAACGGGCAACCATAATGCATGAGGTCAATGATCGGAGTGACGCCGAGTTCCTCGACGAGATAAGGGATGACTTGATCGATCCAGCTCCAATCGAATTCTTGAGGCAATGGTTCAACACGGTACCAGGGTACCCCCCAGCGAACGGCCCGCGCTCCGATCTCACGAAGCAGCCCCAAATCTTCACGCCAGTGTTGGTAGTGCCCCATCAACTCATATTCATCAAGCGCACGATGACCGAGTCTGGTCTGTGGGACAAAAGTGTCTTCGATGCCGCTGGCCCAGACGAAATCGCCTGGGTGAGAGCTTAAATCCAATTTATGCATGGTGCTCGAAACTTATTGGTATCACTCGGCGAGAGCTGTGACCCGAACCAGATCGAATGCCACTGCGCCGAAACAGTATAACCCCACAAATTCGGCCTTGCCCCGCACTTCAATTTCTCCCAGCACATTCCCTTCGTGCTGAATAATCAATCTGTCCCGCCACTTCCTGAAGCGAAACTGCTGATAGATTGCGGGAGAGAAATTGTCCGGAAGCGCAAAGACCCGCTGCTCGGTCTGCAGCTCATAATGAACCGCCCAGGCTGAACCGTGAGGTTCGATCTTGAGCAAGGGACCATCGTCGTCTGCATTCGCGGCGGGAAGAAATCCGTAGGAGCTTGAGAGGCCTTCTGCACTGACCAATCTGGCATTAATGACCAGCTCGTAGTTTTGCGGCAATGGGCCTTTAGTCAGCAGAGATCTCTCGTCAAGCATCCCCGTGTACCAAAGCTGTTGATCGGAGACGCGCCACTGGTCCCGACCTTTAGAGGCCGACCAATTCAAGATCCAAGGATCGGCTTGATCGTTTGTAAATGAGTCTTCCCACCCTTCGGTGAGGGCAAATCCCGCGAACTCCGCCGCCGAATCTTGAGTCATGAGGACCAACCCATTCGGTCGTGAGCCGAGAGCTCCCTGCCAGTTCAACGCCTGACCATCGATGCCGATTGTCACATTCAGCCCGTTGACCTCGCTGCGAATCGCGTGAAATGCGGTGAAATCGAAATCGGATGGCAGCCCGATCTTTTGCCGGCGCCATCGCCCTGACTCTCTTGTCTCAACTACCGCGCATCCATCTTGTGGGATGAAGAGGAGAGCAAGCAGCGGCCCACCTTCTCCGATCAATCTCATTCCCGCGCCTCCGTTTTTTTGAGCGCGATCTCTCATCCTCAAACTCACTGCGGCAATAAAGTACGGGAATTCGATCGAGCAAGAAATCTCTGCCCGGCCGTCATCGAGTTCCTGTCGAGCGATGCCGGAGCCCACGCTCCATTTTCCGCCGCTCGGCGACCATCGTTCTTCGAGGCCGGCGCTCAGCTCCACGTCAAAATGGTCGGCGAAAGAAGGCAAGATCGGTGCGGGTTGTTCGGTGAAGCTCGGTCCAAGGATGATCATTCTTTCACCGATAAACTCCAGACGATCGATCGCCAGCACTCGCTCTCCGGCCTGCTCCGACCAGCAATGATAGACGCAGAACAATTGTTGCTGGTCGGGTCCCTGCGCCACCGAGTTGTGGCCGGGCCCCAGGACTTTCCCCGGGATCGTACATAAAATCGGTCTTACCCGTTCTCCATCAGCGACCTGTCGCCACTCGCTCTCGGTCCTGATGTGATCGCTTGCTGCATAACTCACCCCATAAGTCTCATTCTTCCAGTTACCGCCGCTGAACATCTGATAGTAAAGACCTTTATGTTTGAGCACGAACGGCCCCTCGACCGTGTGCCACCGCACGCCGCCCTTCTCGATGCGGCACGGATCGTAAATTTGCCAATCATAGCCGGCTCTCGTTACCGGCTGCGGTTGACCCGCGAGCGTGAAGGCATCCAGCATGCGGTCGCAGACCGTTCCCGTACCGATCCGCGTGTGAGTCAAAAAATCGGTCGCATAGAACATCCACCGCGTCCCATCTTCATCCACGAAGACGTGGGCGTCGATCGCGAAATCCTCGGTGGTCAAGCGCACTCCGCAATCGACGAAAGGCCCGCCCGGACGGTCGGCGCGCGCGACGCGAAGCTGCATGTACTCTTCATTCCCAACGCTATAGTACATCAGGAACAGACCGTTCTCCTGTCTGACCTCGGGTGCCCACCAGCACGGAGCCTGCTCATCGAATCGTTCGAGGGCGCCACCGATTTCACGCCACTCAACCAGGTCGCGCGAATGTAAGACGCCAAAACAACGCCCATCGCTCCAAATGCCGGTGCAATACAACCAATATTCATTGAGAAATTTGAGAACGAACGGATCGGCGCAAGATCGGGGGTAAATTGGGTTGATGTAACTCCGCGTCTCCTCCACTATCCCTCTCTTCCTAAAAATATTTCTAGTTGCATGATCAGGTACCGAGCAATTCTCTGCCCCCTGACCGTTATCAAAAGGACCAGGGCCAGGAATCAGTGTTCGGCAATCTGAGTTGGCAAATGCCATGCCATCCCGGTCGCTGTGGTAAGCAGGGCTCACAATACCGGCTTGAGCATTCGCGAGCCCGCTTATTTCAGCTCCAAGATGTAATCTTAATGACATATAACTTTTTCGCACGTCCTCCATTCATAGTTGATCGGTATCGGACGTATCTGTTACGAACAGGTTACTCACGTCCATACCCACTGCCCGGCTAATATCTGCCCAGATCTCGTACAAACTGTATTTTTTAAGAGAGACTTGAGAGTAATTAAAAACCCAATTATCAAAAATCATCTTGGCACAGTCATTGCTCAGCATGAGATTGCCAGCATAAAAATAAATAATCATTCCAGCTTTACCAAAGGAGAACTATGGATAAGTGTGCGGTGAAGAACAATGTGTCGAAATCTGACTCTAACTCTTCAAGACTAACCTCGTCGAGCGATGAATCGCTCTATTCGACACGAACCATGCCTTCGAGAGGTAAGTACTCAGAGAACCGCCTCGATATCATTTGTCTCTCGCACCTGCGTTGGGATTTTGTCTATCAACGGCCACAGCATCTGTTAAGTCGTTGTGCGCGAGAACAGCGTGTCTTCTTCGTCGAGGAACCGATCTTCGGCGCGAGTAATCCTTACCTGGAGATCAGTCGCCGCGATAAGAATATCTGGGTTGTCGTGCCGCAGTTACCGCACGGGTTGACCGAAGCTGAAGTGATTGCCCTTCAGCAGTCGTTGCTCATCGATCATCTATTTCTTGAGAACACAATCACGGACTACATTCTCTGGTATTACACGCCAATGGCCATGCCTTTCACGCGTCATCTGGAACCGGTCGCCATTATTTACGATTGCATGGATGAACTCTCATCGTTTAAAAATGCGCCGTACGCCTTGAAACAGTACGAGGCGGAGCTGTTTGAACGGGCTGACCTGGTTTTGACCGGCGGTTTCAGCCTTTACGAGGCAAAACAGCACCTTCATCCCAACGTGCATCCTTTTCCGAGCAGCATTGATGTTTCCCATTTCGGCAAAGCGCGAAGGGTTATCGAAACTTCCTGGGATCAGGTGGCCATTCCACGGCCGCGTCTGGGTTTCTGCGGGGTAATCGACGAGCGAATGAATCTGGACCTCCTGGCTGGGGTTGCCGACGCACGGCCGGAGTGGCAATTGGTGCTGGTTGGGCCGGTGGTCAAGATCGATCCGGAGGAATTGCCGTATCGCGAGAACATTCATTACCTGGGTGGTAAGAGTTATCAGGAACTCCCGGCATACCTCTCGGGCTGGGATATCGCGATGTTACCTTTTGCGCATAACGAGTCAACCAAGTACATCAGCCCGACCAAGACGCCCGAATACCTGGCGGCAGGGCTTCCGACCGTCTCGACCTCGATCCAGGATGTTGTTCGCCCGTGGGGGCGGCAGAAGTTGGTCCAGATCGCCGACACGACAGACGAGTTCATCGGAGCGATCGAATATCTGATGGGACCGACTTTCAATTACAGTAAATGGTTGCGCCGGGTGGACGAGGCGCTCTCATTCAATTCGTGGGATCGGACCTGGGCGCGAGTCATGAATTTATTGAATGCGACGGTCAGTGACCGTTATCCGGATCTGGTCACGACTAAATTCTCCTCCCTGGTGGCCGGTCAGACCGATGTGACTTCGGTCTCTCCCCTTACTAACAGTTAAGGTGAGAGGAGAGAGAACAGATGTTCGATTATTTAATTGTCGGAGCGGGCTATGCCGGCAGCGTTCTGGCCGAACGGATGGCTGCTGATGCCAATAAGAAGGTGCTGCTGATCGACAAGCGGCCCCATATCGGAGGCAATGCCTACGATCACTATAACGATGACGGCATTCTCGTACATAAATACGGCCCGCATATTTTCCATACCAATTCGCGCGAGGTTTTTGAATATTTATCGCGATTCACCGCCTGGCGGCCTTACGAGCATCGCGTCCTGGCGAGCGTGGATGGCCAGTTATTGCCCATCCCGATCAATCTCGATACGGTCAACCGGCTCTACGGCTTGAAGCTGGATTCATTTCAGCTCGAAAATTTCTTCGACTCGGTCGCCGAGAAGAAAGAGAACATTCGGACCTCGGAAGATGTGATCGTCAACCGGGTCGGGCGCGACCTTTACGAAAAATTCTTTCGTAACTATACGCGCAAACAGTGGGGTCTTGATCCTTCAGAGCTTGAGCCGCAGGTCACGGCCAGAGTTCCCGTTCGCACCAATCGCGACGATCGGTATTTCACCGATACGTACCAGGCAATGCCCCGGCACGGCTACACGCGAATGTTCGAAAAGATGCTCGACCATCCGAACATCAGAATCATGCTCAATACTGATTACCGCGAGATCGAACGGATGATCCCTTTTCGAGAGATGATCTACACCGGACCGATCGATGAATTTTTTGATTTCCGCTTCGGCAAACTGCCCTATCGGTCGCTCGAATTCAAGCACGAGACGCTTGATCCGGCAGTCCACCAGTCCGCGCCGGTCGTCAATTACCCGAACGAACATTCATATACGCGCATCACGGAGTTCAAATATCTGACGGGGCAGGTACATTCAAAGACAAGCATCGTTTATGAATTTCCCTGTGCCGAAGGTGACCCATACTATCCGGTGCCGCGACCGGAGAACAATGAGATTTATAAGAAGTATCAAGCGCTTGCGGCGGCGGCGGCGAATGTCCATTTTGCCGGCCGGCTGGCGACCTATAAGTATTATAATCAGGATCAGGTCGTCGCACAGGCATTAACACTCTATCGGAAGATCATCGGCGAGAAATAGCTGGCCGTCCCAACTCAATTAGTCATTGTGTTCAAGAGCTTCTTTCAAGCCGGGTTTGAAGGGACAACCGGTTTCAACCGACACGGTGAATGGATCGATCAGATCGCGGCCACGCAGCATGATCTCCGGGTCGAGGATGATTACCGGCGGCTGCGTGATCTGGGCATCTTCACCGTCCGTGAGGCCGTGCGCTGGCCGCTCGTCAATCCCCGCCGGCAGCATTATGACTTTTCTACGGTCGATCCCTTTCTCGCGGCAAGCGACAGATCTGAGATCGAGATTATCTTCGACCTCTTCCATTTCGGTTATCCGTCCGACATTGATCTCTTCTCGGCGGACTTTCCCAAACATTTTGCCGATTACTGTTACCAGGTAACGGAATACATCAGACGACAATTGCCGAATTCGCGTTACTTCACCCCATTGAATGAACCCTCATTCTTCTCGTGGGCCGGAGGCGAGGTCGGACTATTCGCGCCGCATCAACACGGTCGCGGGTGGGAACTGAAAGTGAAACTCGTCGAGGCTCTGATTCAAGGAATCAATGCGATCCGCGCCGCCTCTCCTCAAGCCCGGATCGTCAATGCCGATCCGCTCTGCCGTGTGGCGCCTCCACCCGACAGAATGGACCTCTGGCCCGAGGTCGAGAGCTTTAATTCGAGCGTCGTCTTTCAAAGCTGGGATCTGCTCTCCGGGCGCTTGTTGCCTGAACTGGGTGGCAGCCCCGCACATCTCGATATCGTCGGGATCAACTACTATTGGACCAATCAATGGGAATGGGGTAACGGGCAGACACCTCTGTGCGCAGACGACCACCGCTGCGCGCGGCTCAGCCACCTCTTGCAAACAGTCTGGGAACGCTATGGGGCGGAGATGCTGATCACTGAGACGAGCGAGTTGGGAGAGAGACGAGCCGCCTGGATTCACGAGCTGACCACTGAGGCCGCGAAAATATTGGATCAAGGAATACCCCTGCACGGCATCTGCCTCTATCCGGTTCTCGGCATGCCGGAATGGCACAATCGCCATGAATGGACCGAGATGGGATTGTGGGAGTTGCAAGCGAAAGACGGTCTTCTCGAACGCATCCCATATCAACCGATGATCGACGCATTGCGGCGATCACAATGGTTGGAGAATCACCCGGCACGCCGCGAAATGGCCATCAGGTCGCTCCGCTAAATCCGATGACGGAACAGAGCCGGATTAAAGTTGCTTGCGCGCCGCCATCATTTAAGTGTACAGTTGACAACCGACGCTGTAGAAAAATCACCATTTCATCATATCGGAATGAAAGCGGTGAGTGACATTTCCATCCGATCTGAACGCCTATGATTGCCGTCATAACCAAAAACTGAGTTGTCTCCCGGCGCTTCGCACAGGGTGTATCTCATCAATCATCAGGGATTACCTGCCCTGCCGGATCCGTCATGCTCATCATCAGATCTGATGAAGCTCGGCGGACGATTCCCCTCCGAGACAACTCACCTACGCTCAGAACCTTTACAAAATCATCGCCAGGATGTGAGATTCAGACCGGAGAGTCATGAGGGATCCGGGCCGATCGTCCGCGCGATGAAATGGACACTGATTGATATCGTTTGGAGAAAATGGCGATCATGAGTTTTGAGAATAATCAGGCAATCAACGATCAGATGAACAATCAACAGCTCGAACAGTGGGGATGGGACGATTTCTTCGCCGCGCAGTTTCACCAGTATGCGGACCAGGACTTCTGCGTGGGGCGAGTCGCGCTGGAGTATAACAAGTTCTATCGCGTCAATACGGCCGCCGGCGAAATTCTCGCCGAGGTCTCGGGCCGGCTGAAACATGCAGCCGAAAGCCGCGCCGAGCTGCCCGCAGTCGGTGATTGGGTCGCATTGCGATTGATCGAGGGAGAGAATAAAGCGGTCATCCATGCGGTTCTGCCGCGCCGCACCAAGTTCGCGCGAAAGACCAAAGGAGCGAAGACCGAGGAGCAGATCGTCGGGGCCAACATCGACACGATCTTTCTGGTCACCTCGCTCAATCAAGACTTCAACCCGAGGCGCATTGAGCGTTACCTGACAATCGTCCTGGAGAACGGCACGGCCCCGGTCGTCGTCCTCACCAAATCAGATCTCTGCCCGGACCTCGAAGAGAAGATGGCGCAGATGGAAGCCTCGTCGGCCGGAGCCCCGGTTCACGCCGTCTGCGCGATCAGCGGAGACGGGGTCGAGGCGCTGCAACCCTATTTCCGCGAGGGGAAAACCGTCGCCCTCATCGGCTCGTCGGGGGCCGGCAAATCGACCCTCATCAACCGGTTGTTGAACGCAGACCGGCAGAAGATCAAAACGATTCGCGAACATGACGATCGCGGCCAGCACACGACCAGACATCGTGAATTGATCTTACTGCCGACCGGCGGACTGGTACTCGACACTCCCGGCATGCGCGAGTTACAGCTCTGGGATGCCGAGGATGGCGTCGAGGCGACATTCGATGATGTCGAAGAACTTGCTGCTCAATGCCAATTCGGAGACTGCCGCCATCAAACCGAACCCAATTGCGCCGTCCAGGCCGCCTTGGAGAATGGAACACTCGCGCCCGAGCGGTTTGAAAACTATCTCAAGATGCAGCAAGAGCTCAACCATCTCGCCAGACGACAGGACGCCTTGGCGCAGCGCAATGAGCGAAACCGCTGGAAGAAACTTTCACGGTTGGCCGAAGAACGATCAAGATCGAAACGCGGCGGCTAATTCCGCCTTCTCAGCCTTCTAAGCCTTCTGACCCTTCTGACCTGAATTCGGCGGATTGTCATGGAGCGAAGTCGAGTCATCGATGAAACTCAGTACGATCCGCTGGATCCGTGTCTTGCCTCATTGACTTTCCTGATCGTTGACGACGTGATGGGTTGGAGCTGAGAAAGTTCGATGCCGTCTCCGTCTGGCCGGGGCATGGCCAAACGGAAACTTTGCTTCGCAGTTTAAGGTACAGCGACGACAATCTCGTTGTGGCGCACCAAACGTAACTGATTTTGTGCAGCACTGGCCGCGGCGCGCGGGTTGGTCCTGATCTGCTCAGTCCGCTCTTTGATCTCCTGATTGATGCCCTTGGCGTGATCTACTCGCGTCTTCACGTATGAATATGAACTCTTTGCCTCACGCTCCTGATCCTGCGAACGCAACAGCGTTGAGATTGAGAGCGCTGAAACCGTCAAGATAATCATAGCCAACCAAACATAGTTCGGAATCCGGGGAACCCACCCCAACAGCCTGGTGGCCGAATCCGGAGTATATGTGACAGCTGAGACAGTTCTTGCAGAATATGAATTTACTACCCTTTTCAAGCAATACCTCCAAATCTTTCTATTTAAGTTTTTTCGGGGCTTCTAATCTTGTTCCAAGCCACAATACTACCGACGAGGAACCGCTAGCCTAAAGCTATGAGAATAGATGTTTGTCAATTTGAAGCTAGACTGAATTTAGGTCGTGGCAGGCTGCACCACTTAACTTCTAACCGTTACTCTCTTACCGTTACCTTGATCAATCCACTTTTAGACCATTGATGACCGGCCTGATTGCAAATTAGCACGGAAATAGAATCGTGTAAAGCCTTTTTTTTCAACAGTTTCACTGATGCAACTTAAGGCTCCGCTTGATGATTTAAACAACGCTTTATTAAGCAGCTTCAGCTTAAGCATAAATTCTGTATTCTAGAATTCAGAACCACTTTATCTTGTGCCAGAATGAGAATTAAAACAGATATAGTGGGGCTCATCTGACAGTGAAGTTTTAATAGAGTTAGCGGGTCAATTGGAGCGGGATTGTCTTACAGATGAAATAGTAGGATGGAGATCAACAAAAAAACCGCGCAGCTAACCTCTGCTGCGCGGTTTTTTGGTGAAAATTCCGACTCAGTGGAAGTCGATCTCAGGCCGCAAGCCTCTTGGTTCGCGTCTTTTTCCCCGCCAGGGCGTTATCGATCATCTCTTCTACTTCTTCGGGAGAGAGTTTTGTGACGTGCGCAATCTCCCTAATGATTAAATAACGAGCGCGGGCCATAGTCTGCTGCTCTTCCGGAGACAACGTTTTTCCCTTACTGAGTTTAGCCATTGTCTTGAGCGAGTCAGCTACTTCGTAAATTTCTCCTGAGGCCATTCGTTCAGCGTTTTTGGCATTTCGCTTCCGGTGATCGCTCGCCACTTCGATATCTTTGCCCAAAAAACGCAATAATTTAGGAATGTCCGCCTTATCGATCAACTTACGGACTCCGACCTCGAGAGCTTTGCTGACAGGAACCAGAATCGTAGTGCTCTCTTGAAAGTCTAATGGCTTGAGTTGATACAACTTAACCGTTGTTCCGCTAACCGTCTGCTCGACTATCCCGGCGACTCGGCAAATACCCAATCGTGGATAGATTACCTTGTTACCTTCTCTGAAAGTCAATGTTAATCTCCTATCACACTAATAAAGTAACCTTAGTATAGCATAAAAACTCACTAGTGAGTTCGGTTGGGTCAAATTTTCCTGCTGTTCCATTTCGGTTCAGCCAATAAACATTTTATTTTCATTGTTTTTGGTTAGCAATGAAAATCTGAATGTTTTTCCATCACATGATGAAAGTCAAGTTGTCTGATTAATGATCTGAAGAGGTTCAATTCTTGAGCGAGAGGGCTCTAATGCCGGCGTTGCCCAATGTTCTCGGTTCCGAAGGTGCCGATTCCTTTGAGGGTGAAGGCGAAGACGATGCGGTTTTCGTTTCGGAATCCGGCTTTGAAAGTGACGTTTTGGACATTGACGCTACAACAATCCCAGGCCCATCCAGCTGTGGCCGTTAAATTGATCAATCCCGAGACGCGCGGCAGACTGTCGAACCGGCGGTCACGCAGATCGCGGCTGTATGAGATCCCACCATATGGGCCGCGTGACGGATTTCCCACGAAGGCCGAAATATCCATCTGATTGCCTGGAAGAGACGATGGATCACACAGTTGAATATTGGGGCGCGTGCGGTCACAGTCGAACTGATTAGCGGGCAAGACCGCATCAGGTTTAAGCTCGTCGATGATAATCCGGCGGGTATAGTACCAAGAATTGACGATCGAAAAGATGCCTCGGGTCAGGCCCAGGCCGAAGATAGCATCTCGCAAGCCGTGGAAATGCGTGTCGTAATTCAATCTGAGATCAGCGAAGAGAGCTGGCGTTGGCCGCAACCGCGCGTTCAAATTGAGTGGAGACATCTCTCTCTTCACTCCGCCGTAAGCGAAGCCCGAGAATGAATTGATCGAGAAGAATTGATTGCGGACGCCTTCTTGCAACGCTCCCCCAAAGGTCGGATCGAAGAAATATTTCTGCGAGAGCGTGATATTGAGCAGCTCGTGGGGTTGGGCGCTCGCCCCGTCCGCGCCCTTGCGGCGAATCAGAAAACTGTTGCTCACACCGTAGGTGATCTCATTGGTATCGGCTACCACATCGCGTTCGTCAACCCGCAGGGTGCGCTGGAATTGGTCGATGCCGGCGATGCGGCGGTACTCGACGAACGGCTCAATGACATGTTTAAACCAGGGCTCGCCGTTACGGTGGCGATAGACTTTAGCCAGCGCCGGCGCGCGCAGGTCCAGATCAAGATCGACATATTTTCTGAGGAGGTTTTGGCCGGTGACCTGCTGCTTGACCGGATCGAAACTGTCGCTGTAGAGGGTCGAACGCATCCCGATGCTCGGCGTCAAGGTGAATCCGGCAAAGGAACGCAAGGGAAAGGTCAAGTGCGGGAAGAAGTCCAGGCGCTGAACCATCGAGGGCGTCTTGAGAAGGAATTGATTTCCCAGGGTCTCGCTGCGCCGGATGCCTTCGAGCGCCGTGCTAAATGAGAAATAGAACGGCATCGAGTCTGAAATCTTCGTGTTGCGCTGCGAAATATCGATGCTGGGGAATTGCCGGACCTTGACGATCTCATCGGTATTGGTCCTGAAATTGTAAATGAACGTGCTCTGTTCGCCGAAGAGGCTATTGAAACTGAACGCGCCCCAGTTCTTATTGAGATAGAACATCGAGCGTTCTTCAGGAGAGATGGCCGTTTGAATATTGTCGGCAAAGACCTGACGAAAAGTGAACGATGATGTGATATTGACGTCGGCGACGGCGACGAAACCATTCTTAAAATGCTGGACGGCGTCAGCGTAAAAACTGCTTCCGCCCTGATCCGGCTGCCGGCATTGATTCGGGTCGGATTTGGGATCGCAGTTTGGAAGAAACTTGGGACCGAGCAACCGGTCGAGCACGACGAACGAACCGAGCGCAATGCGTGAGTCATCGTTGGTTCGGGCGCGAAAATCGAAGCCCAATCCGACCCCGCGTTTGCTGAAGATGTCGGTCCGGAAGAGGAGGTCGGCGCTGCGCCCGAGGGTTTGATAGTAGGCCAGGTTCAAGGTGCGCCCTTTGATATTCGACGAACCGGAACTGGGCAAGAGAAATCCCGACTGACGATCTTTCTTGCTGATCGAGATCGAGGCGTAAGGTAGATAGAGAACCGGAATATTTTTGATGCGAAAGAACGCGTTGTAAGCCCTCGCCTGATGATCGAGCCGGAGGCGCGCCCGTTTCGCGGTGAAACTCCATTTCGGCACACGCTCCTGGCAGGCGGTCATCCGCACATCCTCCAGGGTATAGGTAGTCTCTCCGGTCTTGTCGGCGCGGGTCGAATCGATGATCAGCACCGTCCCATCCGGAGTCCGGTTCGTAAAAGCCGTCGAGGTGAAGAAGGTTCCGCGCTTCGTCTTGATATTCATCTCGATGCGCTGACCCGCCATGCGCTGTCCCTGCTGCTCGAAGTAGACATTGCCCTCGGCGATCATGTCATTCGTCACTTTGTTGAACGTCCCGCGGTCCGCAATGACGAGAATGTCGCCATAGACCACCTGCACATTGCCCGTCAGAACAACGACGTCGCCCTCTCCCTCTTCTTTGTCAGCCTCAAATGTCACTTCCTCTTCGTGGCCGGGCGCCACCTGGGCCACGACGGTGACCTGTTGCGGTTTGACCTGACGCAGAGCCTTTCGTTGTTCTTCAGCCGCACCGATCGGGTTATCGACTTTTTTTTCGGTGTTTTCCGGCTGCTGCGCCGCGGCATTCAGGAAGCAGAGAAAGACGAGAATAAGGCAGCAAGAAAGACGCTTGGTTTGAAGCATGAAAATTCTGAGGATTTTATCTTCGCGCGCCAACTGTTGCAGCGAGAATGCGGTCGTAGAGTTCCTCCGGGACATCGATAATCTCTTGCTCTTCGAGCGATTGACGAACGCCTTCGACCAAACGCCGGCAGCTTTCGCAGAGAGCGAAGTGCTGATTGAATATATTTTCGTATGAGCTTTCAATAATACCTTCAAAATAGTCTGAAATTAACGCATCCAGCGTCCGGCAGCTGAGCATTTCACCGACAGTGGTCGATTCGATGATCCGCTGCTCGACTTCGGCAAAGAGCGCAATTTCTCGCAGCTGCGATTCTCTCAACTGATGACACGCATCGATTGTTTCACGGATATCATTGAAGAGCAGATGACACGGGCTGCATGCCAGCAGGTGTTCGCAGAAATCCCGCCGGACGGGGCGGGCCAAGCCACAGTCCAGATAGTCGCTGATCAATTCTTCGAATTGCACGCAATCCATCTAGTTTCTCCAAATAGAGCTGATGAGATCTTGGTCGGTCGGCGTATTGTAGTGGGCGATGAGTCGGATTTCAAGCAGAAGATCTTCCCCCTCGGCTCAGCTCTCCAGGCATCTGTCAAATGCCTTGTTAAATGCTTTGACACAACGCTTTCGCATCTCTATTATCACGCCTTCATCCATCATTGCCCAAAACCATCTCATGATCATCAGGGAGGAAGCTCCAATGAGCGTCTATGATAGTAAAGATCTAATGAGCTTTAAAGGCGCGGCGCGCGAATATGACGTGCCGGTCACGATGCTTGAGCTCGCGGCTTCACAAGGCGCGCTGCAGGTCATCGAACAAGGCGGCGCCGAGTGGTTGTTGCGCCCACATGTCGAACAGTTCGTTAAACGTCTGATCAAGCGCGGCGCTGGCAACAAGGTCGTTTCACGCATCAATCCATAAACTATAAATTTGGCCATCAGTGTGGCCATCAATTGAAAAACACAGACGACAGTTTTCAGTTTTCAGCTCTCAGCCCTGCAACTAAAAACTGAAACCTAGGAATTTATAATCATTAAGAGTTCATAATTTCTCGGCATTGCCAAGCGAGATGAGGGGTCATATGAAAAATCGCGTCTCACGCAAAGTTTCCCGCTTTACCGAATCCGTCATCCGTGAGATGAGCCGGCAGGCCACTCTCTACGGCGCGATCAATCTCTCGCAGGGGTTTCCTGACTTCCCTGCTCCCGAGGATATTAAACGGGCAGCGTGTCAGGCGATCGAAGCAGACATCAATCAATATGCGGTGACCTGGGGGGCCAAGCGTTTCCGCGATGCAATTGCGGCGAAGACCAAATGGCATCTCGGCCTTGACCTTGACCCTGACCGCGAGGTCGTCGTCACGTGCGGTTCAACCGAAGCCATGATTGCCACGATGATGGCCGTCATCGATCCGGGCGAGGAAGTGATCGTCTTCGAGCCTTTTTACGAAAATTATGGCCCGGATACGATCCTCTCGGATGCGACGACGAGATACGTCGAATTGCGCCCGCCCGATTGGACATTCGATCCTCAAGAGTTGCGCGCGGCCTTCAACGAAAAGACCAAGGCCATCATCATCAACACGCCGCATAATCCCACAGGGAAAATATTTTCGCGCGAGGAACTGCGTCTCATCGCCGATCTCTGCATTGAATTCGACGTGCTGGCGCTCACTGACGAAATCTATGAGCATATCTGGTATCCCGATCGAACGCGCGGAAGTGGACACGTCTCGATCGCTACCCTCGACGGCATGAAAGACCGCACGGTGACCATCAACAGTCTCTCAAAAACATATTCGGTGACCGGATGGCGCGTCGGCTATGCGATCGCCGCGCCTGATTTGATCAACGGCATTCGCCAGGTCCACGACTTTCTGACCGTCGGCGCGGCCGCGCCTTTGCAAGAGGCCGGCGTTTATGCCATGAGCTTGCCTCTCAGTTACTATGAAAAACTCCAGCACGATTATCAAAAACGCCGCGATTATTTGCTCGGCATCCTGGAAGAGGTCGGTTTCAAATGTTTCAAACCGGATGGCGCTTATTACATCATGACCGATATTTCCGACTTCGGATTCGATAATGACGTGAAATTTACCGAGTATATGGTCCGAGAAATCGGCGTCGCGGTCGTTCCGGGCAGCAGTTTCTACCGCCGGCCCGAACTTGGGTCGCAACAGGTCCGTTTCTGTTACTGCAAGCGTGACAGCACTTTACAGGCGGCAGCCAATCGCCTGCAAAAATTGCGGTAAAATCTGGAAATTTTAACTGATTGGGAGTGTTATATTTTTAATTGAGATTCTAATTTTTTCTTGACGCCAAAAAAAAGTTGTGGCAAAAATAAGGGTAATCTGACTGTTGATGGGGTGAGGACATCAGCAGTTCTGAGCCGACCTGGAGGCCCCAAGCCTTATGGTCGGCTCTAATCATTTTTAGGCGTAATAATTCGGTAATAATTTAGATTTGCTGCCTGGCCCTGATCAATTCCGCTTTCACCATTTCAGGCGACGTTCCACCCAATTGATGTTTACCGGCCAATGAGTTTTCGAGCGAGATGGCTTCAAAGAGATCCTGGGCGAAGATGGGAGAAAATTGGTGATACTCCTCGATCGTCAGTTCGTGTAACTGCTTGCCGCGCTCCAAGGCGTAAAGCACCACGCGTCCGATGATGCCGTGCGCGTGGCGGAACTCTACACCTTTTTTGACGAGATAATCGGCAAGGTCGGTGGCATTTGTATAATCGCTGATGGCGGAGGCGCGCGCGCGTTCGCGATTGAGTTCAACATGACGAAGCACTGTGGCAGTCACGCGCAGACTATCGGCGAGAGTATCGATCGTATCGAAGAGCGCTTCTTTGTCCTCCTGCAAATCTTTGTTATAAGCGAGAGGCAAGCCCTTGACCAGGGTGAAGAGGGCTGTCAAGTGGCCGACGACTCTGGCCGCTTTGCCGCGAATCAGTTCCAGCGAATCCGGATTCTTCTTTTGCGGCATGAGGCTGCTGCCGGTTGAAATGGCGTCGCCGAGTTTGATCAGCCCGAACTCTTGAGTCGAATAGATGATGATGTCTTCGGCAAATCGTGAGAGATGCACCATCGTTATGGCCGCGGCATTGACGAATTCGATGAGGTAGTCGCGATCGCTCACGGCATCGATACTGTTCCTCGTCACGCCATCAAAACCCAATTGTTGCGCAATCCACTCGCGATCGACAGAAAAATTGGTTCCCGCCAGGGCGCCGGAGCCGAGCGGCAAGACGTTAACGCGTTTCCGAAGATCGGCCATCCGCTCGCGATCGCGCGAAAGCATCTGAAAATAGGCCAGCAGAAAGTGCGCGAAGAGAATCGGCTGAGCTTTCTGCAGATGAGTATAGCCCGGAATCGGGTCATCGACGTAACGCTCGGCCAGATCGATCAGGGCGCTTTGCGTGTCGCGGATGATCTCGTCGATGCGCGCGATCTCGTCGCGCAAAAAGAGCCGCGTGGCCACGGCGACCTGATCGTTGCGGCTGCGACCGGTATGAAGCTTGTAACCGGTAGGACCGATGATCTCGACCAACCGGGACTCGATGAAGCTATGAACATCTTCCGTCCCGGCAAATTGATCACTGCCGAGCAGATCGCGATCGGCAACCATCTCCGTGATCTTTTGCAGACCGTCGGTGATCGCCTCGACCTCTTCCGTGTTCAAGACCCCGGCGCGTCCGAGCGATTGCGCATGGACTGCGCAGGCCTTCAGATCGGCAAAGATCAGACGCCGGTCGAACCGGAAACTGGCATTGAATTCGGCAAAATGTCGGTCGGTTTCGCCGGTGAAACGACCTCCCCAAAGATTATTAGACATAGTTGGTTGCGGATGACGGATGACCAATTTGAACCAAGCAGATCAGACCTCCTCTTCAAATCGGCAATCAGCAATCAATTGTTCTTTTTGACAACGTAAGATTGAATAAGTTTGATGACGAGGTCGGCTTCGGCCTGCTCTTTTGTGCCGGGCAAGAAGACGAAGGGATTGCGTACGCCATCAGCAGCAATTACCACCAAATTATTGGTGCTTGAGACCTGTTTGGTCAGATTCTTGATCTGTGCCCCGTTCAAGGTGGCAAGAGACTTATGGCTCGCATCGGTGAGCAACAACTGTCCCGGACGAATTCTGAGCCAACCATTGCGCGGGTCTTGCCAGTTGAAATCGCCGGATTTCGATTTGACCATGCGCCGCCACTGACTATCGAAGGAGATCTTGATAACCGCCGCTCCATTGGCCTTGATCGCCTGCTCCATCGCTTTCGCGGCCTTTTCCAGATCGTGCCGGTGATAGAGGTAGATAATGCCGAGGAATTCGAAAGCCCCCGGCTTGGCGCCGTCATCTTTAATCAGTTCTTCCAGCTTGGATAATGTCTCATCGGCCGAAGCCGGATCGGATTCGCGGAAATTGAGAATGATCTTTTGAAGCCGTTCGGTATAAAACTCGGGAAGCAAACCGATTCGATTGACCGTCAATGCATACGAGGTTGAAATTTTATGACTGACCGTCCCAATCACTCGCACTTTATATTCGCCGTCGCCGGGCAGTCCATTATTGCGAGTCGTGATCGTGAAATTCCCGGTTGAAGCGTCTTTTGCCAGCGGAATTTCAGCGTTGTCTTTGTCAAAGACCTGGACGGCCAGCGACGGATTGTCGGTCTGCAGCTGAAAAGCGAGGAGATCGCTACTCTTCGCATTGAGGAGATGCTCCTCAAAGAGGTTTCCATTCGGGGCCCTCTCGGAAGCCTTCGGGTCGAGCCGGCTTTTGATTGTCTGATTGTAGGTGATAGCCGGGATGGTGGGCGCGGGCGGAGCAACAATCGGAGCCGGTCTCGCGCTTTTGGTCCCACCTTTTGGAGCAGGCGTCGGAGTCGGCCTCGCGCTCGGACCCGGCAGTTCACCGCTCTTGCCCTGGGCATAGCCCCGAGATCCGAAGTTTTGCAGAGAGAGGACGAGAGCCGCGAAGATCACCAAAGCATGAAAAGTCCTCGGAAGATTTCCATTGGTTTCGCTCTTCTCGTCTGCTTGGTGATCTCTTCTCAACATAGGTGGTCAAGGTGGTCAAATCAGCGCGGTCCGCATCAGGGATTCTTCACATCCTGAGCGCTCCGAAAACCTGTCTGCGAGTAATCGACTTTAATTTTCTTCGGCCAATCAGATCGAGTCGCGGGCCAACCCCGCCGGAGGGTTGCGGTCGCGTATTTCGGCGTGCTCTCAAATGAGCCTCCGCGAATGATCTTCAAATTCGAAAATCCGGGCGCGATCGAGATTTTGCCGCCGGGATATTCCCGATAATCACTCGATGTCCATTCCCAAACATTGCCGGAAAGATCGAGAACTCCGAACGGGCTGGCTCCCTTCGGGAATTGACCGACCGGCAAGATCTGTTTCTTGTCGTTGGCGGCGATCGTCACATTGGCAGATCCATCGACCCATTCATTACCCCACGGATAGAGTCTGCCCTCCGGGCCGCGCGCCGCGAATTCCCACTCCTCTTCGGTCGGCAGGCGTTTGCCCGCCCATTTCGTATAAGCGACGGCATCCTCCCAGGTAACATCGGTCACCGGTAGTTTTTCCGCGCCGTCGGGAAAATGATGATGCCGCCACGATGCCGGCGGGTCGTATCCGGCCGCGTCGAGGAATTTCTGGTACTGTTCGTTGGTGACTTCGGTTCGATCGAGGAAAAAAGGCTTGATCGTTACGACATGCGCGGGTTGTTCGTTCTCTTCCCCGCCGCTATCTCTTCCGATCCGGAGCACTCCCCCGATCACGTAGACCATTCCTTCGGGCGCATTGACCTCGGGGTAAGCAGAGGTCGGCGACGGAGACGGCTGCCCGCTGGTCTGAGCGGAAGGCGGGACGGCGGTCATGACATTCGCTGTTTCAGATTGGGGTTTGCCCGATCCCAACCACCAGGCCATCAATCCGATCATCACCGAGAGTAGGAGCCCAAGGCCAACCAGCCGCGGCATGCGAGAGACGGATGCGACCAGATCGGCGAACATCGACCGCGGCGAGGTTTGGGAACGCGGCGTGACCCACGTCATCTCCGCCTTCAACTCATCGTTAAATCTCGGCCGTTTGGTCTCGTCGGTGGGCGGCGTCAAACTCGTGCGAAATTGATCGACCGTGGGCACCGGCGAGAGATTGGGGATGGTCGCGGCCGGTTTCCGCACATCCGTGGTCTGTTTCTTGGGGGGAAAGATTTCGGTCTGCGCCGAGGATGATGACGGCTGATCAGAGGTCATCGGCTGCTGCTCGCCGGTTGCGGCCGGAGCGATCGAATCCGTCGTCGATGAGACCAGTTGACCGGTCTCCGGCGGTGGCGCGACCGCAGTCTCATAACTCGGCGGACTCGACACCGACTGAAGAATCGTCTCGGCCTCTGAGGCTTTGGGCAAAACTTCAGTCTTGCGCGATTCGTTGACTTTGGGCTTGTCGGTGACCTCCCGCTCATTACTCTGGTAGAAACGCGCGGCGCCCGGCTCATTGCCGAGCGCGGCTTCGAACTCGCGAGCCAGTTCGAGAGCGGTCTGCGGACGCGCATTTGGATCTTTCTCCAAAGCGTGCAGCACGACCTTTTCAACGGGAAGCGTGATATTCGGATTGAGCTCTCTGAGAGATCTGGGCTGCTCCGTCACATGTTTGATGGCGATCCCGGTCGGAGTCTTGGCGATAAACGGCGCCACTCCGGTCAATAATTCATAGAGCACGATCCCCAGACTATAGATATCCGAACGCGCATCGGCCTCTTCGCCCTGGCACTGTTCCGGAGACATGTAGTGCGGAGTGCCGATCACGGTGCCGATGTGGGTCAACCGCTGTTCAATGCTTGCCGTGTCGAGAGCCTTGTCGCGTAATTTAGCGATCCCGAAATCCAAAATCTTGACGTGGTCGACTCCGTCATTTGAATCGAGCAGGACGATGTTGTCGGGCTTGATATCGCGATGAATGATGCCGTTGCGATGGCCGGCGTCGAGCGCGGCGCAAGTTTGGCGCATAATGCCATATGCGCGCGGGGCATTGATCTGGCTGTCGTCGATCAGCACCTGCCGCAGGCTGCGGCCGATCAACAACTCCATGACGATATAGGCCGTCCCATCATTATCTTCGCCGAAATCGTGGATGACGACCGCATTCGGATGATGAAGCATGGCGGCCGCCCGAGCTTCGCGGTAGAAACGTTGGCGAGACTTTTCATTTTCAACCACATCCGGACGCAAAACCTTGACGGCTACCGTATCGCCAATGTGCAGACGGCGTGCTCGATAGATCTCACCCATCCCGCCACTGCCGATGCACTGGTCAAGCTGATAACGACCGCCGAGAACGCGGCCGACCTGTGTGCCCAGTATTGCGGCAGACGGATCGTTGCCGGGCGGAGTTTCAGTACTCTTGCCCGTTTTTTCGCCAGCGCTTGATTTTTTGAGGTCGTCGGGGACTGATGCGGAAGAATTCGGGGTTTCCGGCGGTGTCGAACTATCACTTGTCGCTCTTGCACCACAGGCCTCGCATATTGTCGCGCTTTCACTCAATCTATTGCCACAATTAGTACAAAACCCCATGGATATTTGTTTGACCCTTCAATTCGCGCAAAATTCATTCCTTCCACCCATCCTGGTCCGGAGTGTTGAGTTGGATAAAGATCTGCAAAGCGAGTGTAGTCTAAATCAAAACAGTTCAGAAGCAAACAGCGTTTGTGAAAAGCAGTGGGCGCAAAGAGAGAAGGAGCGGGAAGGCAAGCTTTTGCCGTCGCGCATTCTTTTCGTTATGATGGAGCTATGGCAAATAAACAACTGAATAGAAGGCCTCTCGCTTTGATCATCCTCGATGGTTTCGGATATTCAGAGAGAACTGAGAGTAACGCAATCGCTTTAGCTCAGACCCCGTTTCTCGATCAATACTATGAAAAATATGAACACATCTTGATCGAGGGCTCCGGCGAGCGGGTCGGATTGCCCTGTGGGCAATTCGGCAACTCAGAGGTCGGGCACTTGAATATGGGGGCCGGACGCATCGTCCAAATGGATATTACTCGGATCGATGAAGCCATTAGCACCGGCAAATTCTTCGACAACCCAACTCTCATCTCCGCCGTCGATGCGGGCAAAAACACCGCCCTCCACCTGATCGGCCTGGTCTCCGACGGTGGGGTGCACTCCATCAATACACACCTCTATTCACTCTTGCAGCTGGCGGCAAGACGCGGGGTCGAGCGTGTCTTCGTCCACTGTTTTACCGATGGCCGCGATACGGCTCCCACTTCCGGCAAGGGCTTTGTTGCCGAGTTGATGAATAAAATGCGTGAGATCGGCGTCGGCCGAGTCGCCACCGTCTGCGGCCGTTATTACGCCATGGATCGCGACAATCGCTGGGAGCGGATCAAACTGGCCTATGACGCCATGACCGTTGGAGCAGCCAGGACCGCGTCGGACCCTGTGGCCGGGATCGAGGCATCTTATGAGAGCGGCATCACCGACGAATTCATTGAACCGATCGTCATCACGCATGAAGACGGCGCACCCGTCGCGACTGTCCGTGACGGCGATTCCGTGATCTTTTTTAACTTCCGCGCCGATCGCGCCAGACAACTGACGCGCGCATTCACCGGCCTCAATTTCGACGGATTCGACCGCGATTTGATCAAAGATTTACACTTCGCGACATTCACACAATTTGACCGTTCTTTTACGACGCCGATCGTCTTTCCTCCGATCTCTCTCAAGAACATCCTCGCCGATGTCTTCGCCTCCCACGGCATCGTCAACCTGCGAATTGCCGAAACGGAGAAATATGCACATATCACGTACTTCTTCAATGGCGGCATCGAGAAGGAATTTCCGTATGAGAGCCGGATTCTCGTCCCGTCACCCAAGGTTGCGACGTATGATCTGCAACCGGAGATGAACGCCTTTAAGGTCACGGACCAGGTCTGCCGTGCAATTGACGACGGCGAGACCGACGTTTACCTCATCAACTTTGCGAACGCGGATATGGTCGGCCATACCGGCAATCTGGAGGCGACGATCAAGGCTGTCGAAGCATTGGATACCTGTCTCGGATGGGTGGTCGGATCCATCGAGCGGGTCCGCGGCACAGCAATCATCACGGCAGATCACGGGAACTGCGAGCAAATGATCGATCCCGAAACCGGCGCGCCGCACACGGCCCATACCAGCAATCCGGTCCCATTTATTCTCTGCGATCCGGCTTTTACCGGCTCCGGAGCCAAAAAGCTGCGTGAAACCGGAGCGCTCGAAGACATCGCGCCGACAATTCTCGACCTCCTGGGCGTTGAAAAACCCCATGAGATGACCGGACGGAGTCTTATTCTGCCCGCCGATTGACGGCGAGCTGCTCAAATTAGAATCGAATGTCTTCTGATTCCTTAAACATTCTGATTGTTCATATTGCAGGGCTGACGCAGACGGCGTTGGCTCTGCCCGCCCTTCGCTCTCTTCGCTCTCATTTCCCGCAATCGAGAATCACGATCGTCTCAAGCACAATCGCGGCCGATTTATTGAAATTGGCGGAGGTCGCCGATGAGATTTTGCCGCTTGGAAGATTCAAATATGCCGAGATGATCAAGCCCCGAACTCTTTATCGCGGCGCAAAGATTTGGAATGAGTTACGAAACAGCAACTATGATCTGGCGATTGAGCTCAAGAGCGGTCCGGAATCGGCAATCGTCCTGCAACTTGCCAATCCGCGCTCTCGCCTGGGCCAATCTCGGGTCTCCAAAGGTCGCGGGGGGCTGGGGATTTTAGCTGAACGAGTAAGGCAGATCCTGGTTCAGCGTCCTCCCGTACACATCCATCTCGCGCACGAATATTTAAAGCTGCTGGAGCCGCTCAACGTGCGCCCGGTCGAATCCGAGCCGCGATTGACCACCGACCGGGCCGCGGACGCGCTGATCGAGAAATTGCTCCAGAAACACCGAGTGCAGTTGGGAGAGCTGCTGATTGGCGTTCATCCCGGAGCGGGAGGAAGCAGACAGCGCTGGCCGCTCGAACGCTTTGCTTCAATCGCCTCGCGGATGATCAATAACTACGGCGCCCGGATTCTGGTCTTTGCGGGTCCGCACGAATCCGGAGACGCTAAAAAATTGTCGGCGTTGCTGCCCGCTAAACGCGCCATCACGATCGAATCGCCGAAGCTGGCAGAGTTCGCCTCGGCGGCCGCTCGCTTGAGTTTACTGGTGGCCAATCTGAGCGGTCCCGCACATCTCGCGGCAGCAGTCGGCACCCCGGTCGTTGCCGTCTCGGCAACCTCCAATCCCTCTGCCGAGGATCTGCTGGGCAAACGTCACGAACAGATCCGCGGGTCGCATCTGACATTAATCTCTGAGGAAGAAGTTTACGAAGCGGCCTGTCGCCTGTTAAAAATGAACCGTGCCGAGTTCTTAGGAGCGCGATAATCAATTTTTACAACTCGGAGAAGATCAAATGAAAATTAACGGATATAATTATCGGGTCTAATTTCTCTATTTGCCGCGATCTCCGTGAAAAGATTAAAGGAGCCATTAGATGTATCGTAGGACTTTAACATTAACTTTTCTTGTTTTTTCTCTGGTCCTTTCTCCATTCGCAACCTTTGCTGATGAAGGAATGTGGCTGCCGGATACGATCGACAAACTCCCGCTCGCTCAACTCAAAAAGCGAGGGTTTGAACTCAAGCCCGAAGATGTCTGGAGCACGGTCAAACCCAGCCTGAAAGATGCCATTGTACAGATCAGCATTGGCGGAACAGGCTCCTTCGTCTCGCCTGAGGGTTTAATTCTGACCAATCATCACGTGGCCTTTTCAGCGGTGACGTCGGCGAGCACGACCGAAAACGACTACATCAACAAGGGATTTCTGGCCAAATCACGAACCGAGGAGATTCCGGCTCGCGGTTATACGATCTCGATCACACAAGATTACAAGGACGTGACGGCCGAAGTCCTCTCGGCGGTCAAGCCTGAAATGTCGAATCAAGACCGGACGCGCGCAATTGCAATAAAGCAACAAGAGATCGCCCGCGCGGCCGCCAATGGACGAGAGGCGGAAGGCATCCGCACCATGGTCGTCGAGGTGACCGGCGGTTATCAATATTTCCTCTACACTTACCAAACTTTGCGTGATGTGCGGCTGGTCTATGCTCCGCCGAAGTCGATCGGCTATTTCGGCGGTGATAACGACAATTTCGAATGGCCGCGCCATTGCGGCGATTTCGCATTTTTGCGCGCCTATACCGCACCTGACGGCAAATCCGCCAATTTCGACAAGAACAATGTTCCGTTCAAGCCGAAGAAGTTTTTGCCGATCAACGCGACCGGAATCAAAGAGGGCGATTTCGCGATGATCATGGGCTATCCGGGCGCGACCTATCGTTACCGTGAATCTTACTCGGTCGATTATCGCCAAAATTTCCAGTTACCGGATCAAATTGCGGCATTGCGGCGTCAGATCGATGTCTTGACCAAGATCGGTGAAAAGGACCCGGCTCTCAAGATCAAAGTCGCCGATCAAATCTTCGGTCTCAGCAATACGCTCAAGGATTTCGAAGGCGCGGTGATCGGATTGAAGCGCATGAATCTGGTCGAGCGAAAACGCGCCGAGGAGGCGGCATTTACGAAGTGGCTCGATTCAAACCCGGCGATGAAAGCCAAGTATGGCGACGTCTTGCCGAAGATTGCTGAAGCTTATCGCGATCTCAACTCGTTCAGTCAGAAACAGAGCGTGCTCAACAACCTCCTCAATTCAGGCGATCTCGTCAATGTCTTTGAATTCGCCTACGCCCGCGCGCTCGATCGAGAGAAACCGCAAAATGAACGCGCCCCGCAATTCAGCGATGCAGCCGTCCAGCGGATCACGGCACAGCTCGGTGAGGCGTGGAAGGAGCGCGAATCCGATTCCGAGGTGAAGATGCTGGCGACCGCCTTAAGGAATGTCGCGGAATTGCCCGCCAACCAAAAACTGCCATACATCGAAAAGCTATTTGAAGGCAAGACCGGTGACGAGCGACGAAAGGCCGAAGAAGATTTCGCGAAGACCGCCGTCGAAAATACCCGGTACAAATCGTTCGAGGACACCACCAAACTCTTCACTTTATCGGCGGCGGAGATCCGCGCCATCGATGATCCATTATTGAAACTGATCGGACAGGCATACGAAGATTTCGAGCCGATGGCCAAGCGCGTCGCCCAGTTCAACGCGGCGGTCATCAGGCTGCGCCCTGATTACGTGCGCGGTATGCTGGAGATGAAGAAGGGACCTTATTATCCCGACGCCAACTTCACCCTCCGCCTGACCTACGGAGACATCAAAGGTTATCACCCGCGCGACGCCGTCATCTATGAGTATCAAACCACGCTCGCCGGGGTGATCGATAAAGATACCGGAACAGAACCGTTCAACGTTCCGGCCGGATTGAAAGAGCTGGCGAAAAAGAAGGATTTCGGCAGTTACGTCGATTCGCGCTTGAATGATGTTCCGGTGGCGTTCCTGGCGACGACCGATATTACAGGCGGCAATTCTGGCAGCCCCGTCATGAACGGCAAAGGCGAGATCATCGGCCTGGCTTTCGACGGGAACTTCGAAGGCCTGGGCGGCGATTACGCTTTCGACCAGAGCCAGAACCGCACGATCTCGGTCGATATTCGCTACGTCCTATTTTTGACCGATAAGTTTGCGGGAGCGAGCTATCTCTTCAACGAGATGCAAATCAAACGCGGGAAAGCCATGACGGCAAGCAAATAAGGGCAAATAAGGTTAATGGCGAGGGATGAGGAGCGAGAAATAAGTAAAAGATGAAGTTCCGCACTCATCCCTTGTGCCTTATTCCCTTGGGCCTCACCCTTCCAGTTTCACGATCTCATCCTCTCACGATCAGTGAAAGCGCTCCGTTGATCGAGGTGATCGTTTCGTGAATGCTGTCGGGCATAGCGACATGAAAGTCCCCCGGGCCGAGCATTTGGCCGTTGGCCCAAAAATCTCCTTCGAGGATATAGCACTGTTCTGCACCGGGATGAAGATGACGTTCGATCTTTGCTCCGGGTTGGAGTTTGAGCAGGACGGTCGAGGTTCCTTTCTCCCGATCGATGAAGAGTGGTTTGACCAGGACGCCCGGCGCAATCTCGTCCCACCGGCCTTCATGAGCCTTCAGACTGAAAAATTCGATGGGCTTCTCCGGTTGAAATTGGACGCGAGACAGGAGCTTCTCACGCACGGCCGTGGCAGGTGACTGTTCAGGTCCGCTCAGGCCCAGACAGGCGACGACGGATTCGAACGAGGCCAGCTCTTCGGCAAAAGCATCTGCCTCTTGATCGATCTCCGCTTCAAAGACGCGGGCTTCGTCCTCAGTCAAGGCGCCGAGCGCATAGAGCGCTGCCGCCGCTTGGATCTCTTCTCTTCTCTCATCAGGATTCATACGAGGCGCTCCATCAGAGATACGCTATTTCAATGGATCGTACTGCAATGGGGCGACGAGTAAGAAGACCGCGCCGCCAATGCTAAAAAGCTCTTCGTCAACGCTTCCCGGCAGCGCGCAATGATAATCGCCCGGCCCGAGAACCTCTCCGTTAACATGATAATCGCCATCGATGATGTAACATTCCTCAACCGAATGGTGGCGATGCCCCCTCAATCTTCCCCCCGGCAAAAGTTTAATGAGCGAGGTCATGGTTCCTCTCACTTCATCCTTGAAGAGTTTCTTGATGAAAGCGCGATGGTCGATCTCTCGCCATTTGCCCTCATCGGCGCGGAGGGTCAAAAATTTCGTGGGGACCTTTGGTTTGGCTGCCGGCTTAGCCGCCGGGAAGTCCTGCCCGATTCGCGCCAGTAACTTTTCGCGGATTCTTGTTGGAGGCGACTGCTCGCACGCGCTCAATCCAATGCCGGCCACCACTGATTCAAATTCTCTCAACTCCGCTGCACAATCCGCGCGGCCTTCGCCGATCGAGCGTTCAAAGGCCCGGGCTTCGTGCATATTGAGCATGCCAAGCGCATAGAGTGCGGCCTGCTCGACGACCGATTCCGGAGTTTGGTGGGGCACATCTTGTTTCATTTTCCATTTCCCAGCATGGGTCCGAGCGCTTCACGAAGCTTGATCATTCCCAGCCTCGTGCGGGTTTTGACTGTTCCAAGAGGTTGATTCAATTTGGCAGCGATCTCACTATGGCTTAGTCCTGCGTAGTAGGCTAGTTCGATCACTTCACGTTGTTCCGGCGAGAGTGATTCAAGAGCAGCGCGAACGAAGCGTTGGCGTTCGGAGGCTACGGTCATCTCTTCCGGACTGGCGGCGCTGGTCGGCGCGTCGCCGAGGGATTCGAGGGATTCTTTGCGCTGTTGATCCTGCCAACCCGAACGCAACCGGTCGATCGCCCTGCTCCGCGCGATCGTCGTCAGCCACGCGAGCGGCGTCCCACGTTGCGTGTCGTAATTCGTCGCCTGACGCCAGACTTGCGTGTACACGTCCAGCAAAACCTCTTCAGCTGTGTTCGTATCACTCAACACACGCAGGATCAATCCATAAACGAGGCGGCTTGTTGTATCGTAGAGTGTCGCGAGCGCGGCTTGATCGCCATCAGCTATGCGCTGAATGAGTGTGATCCATTCCTGGTCCCGTGCGCGAGCATCTGCTGTGTCCGTCGCGAATTGCACCGACTTCTCCTGTAATTTAGTTTTCTTGCCGTGGCCCCCAACTGATGCCAGTTGAATACAAGTTATGATCTTGAAACATGGGCCAATGCGGTAGAAACTGCTAAAAGCTGTGTGATCTTATACCAGAAATCTCCGAGCCGCAAAGTGGCTTTGCCAACACCTGGACATTGGAAGAGGCTTAAATGGACTACTGAATTCTCACCCATTTAATATATGATGACGCTCTGAGACTTCGAATTACAGCTGGTGGAACCGAGAACCGAAAATATAGCACGAAAGATATGAAATAAACAAAACTAAAACCCGCTGACCCATCGATTTAACAGGGTGTTGACAACAATTAAAAACACGAAACGATTCTGCTCAGGACGATCATGAAATTCGATTTTTCCAATCAGGTAATCTTAATCACCGGTGCGGCAGGCATGCTCGGGAATGCCGTCGCACGGAAATTTTATGAGGCTGGAGCGAAGCTCTCTCTGGTTGACCTCTCTTCCGAGAAATTTTCAACGCTCTACCCCGAGTTGGTCGATTCGGCGGATTATCTTTTTGCGCCGGCGACCGACGTGGCTGATCCGGACTCGGTCGCGGCCATGGTCACCGCGACCGATCGCCGCTTTGGCAAGATCGATGTCTTGGTCAATACGGTCGGCGGGTATCGCGCGGGGACGCCGGTACACGAAACTCCTCTCAGCGAATGGGACTTGATGCTCAAGATCAATGCCCTCTCGGTCTTGACGACCTGCCGGGCAGTGATTCCCCACTTTCTGCGGCAAAAACACGGCAAGATCATTAACATCGCA
>Ga0081539_10001086_pt1 | contig 49435 bp, 42 predicted proteins | sample TabmetS4T2R2_FD_71023 | JGI IMG/M metagenome (GOLD analysis project Ga0081539, IMG submission 71023) | Tabebuia heterophylla rhizosphere microbial communities from the University of Puerto Rico - S4T2R2 | ecosystem: Host-associated > Plants > Roots > Rhizosphere ... | reverse complement strand
GGGTCAGCACCCCGCCCCTACCGGGGAACATCGATGACCGCCCGCGAAGCCGCTCGCTCGCTACAGCGCTATTTGAGTGCGCGCGAGCGAGCGGCTGCGCTTACGCCGAGCTACACCACGAGGTGGGACACGACCCTTGATTGTCCTTCGGGATGCCGATGATCCGTTCTTCCGTGAACCTGGATCGTTTCATTGCCGTCTCCTCTTTCAGGGAACAGGCTAACCTCAAAGCGAGGACTTTCCAGGGGAATAGGTCAGCTACAATCGCTTGCACAGCGCAAGCGCCTCCGGTCATATCGCTACCGAATGATTTCGGCCCTCCGTCGTCTTCGCAAATCACCGAGAATTGTAATTGCTGAAATCATTCAACATAATTTCGGTTGTGCTCTCAGGGGGAGCCAGTTTTCCATCGTCGACTGAAGCAGGCGCATTGCCGCGCCGCTGCCATATCCACTTAGAAGGAGAGCTTTCATGACAACTGGGGAATTCGCGGGCAAGGTAGCCTTTGTGACAGGCGCAGCAACCGGGATTGGTCGGGCTACGGCCCTTGCCTTCGCAAGAGAGAAGGCAAGACTTGTGGTAGTGGACATCGACGAAGCCGGCTGCAACGATACCGCGAACCTAGTCAAGGAGATGGGTGGTGAAGCCAGAGCTATCAGGGCCGACGTAACTCGCGAAGACCAAGTGCGCTCCGCGATTGATCGAACGCGCGAAAGCTACGGTCGACTGGACATCGCGCATAACAATGCAGGAAAGTTTCAGGTCGTACAACCACTAGGTACAACCTCATCTGATGAATGGCATCGGATTATGGATATCAATGTAACATCCACGTTCTTGTGTATGCGCTACCAAATCCCGGTGATGCTAGAGCAAGGCGGAGGTTGTATAGTTAATATGTCGTCTGGCGCCGGCCTGATTGGAACTAAGGGAGCGGCGGTATACGGTGCGGCGAAGCATGCTGTTATTGGACTGACTCGATCGGCGGCACTTGACTATGCGACTAGCAATATTCGTATTAACGCCGTCTGCCCAGGCGTCATCGAGACTAACATGATGCTTGAGGTTTCGGGCGGTACTGATGAAGGCCGTGCAGCGATGATCGAGATGGAACCCATCGGGAGGTTGGGACAACCCGAGGAGATCGCCTCGGCCGTCCTATGGTTGTGTTCTAAGCATGCGGCGTTCGCAATCGGTCACGCAATGGTGGTGGATGGCGGCCACACAATCCGCTGAGGCGCACGAGTCGATGAATCTCTCAGTTCAATTCAATACCTAAATACTCAACTCAACACTCCTACAGGCCGCGGGTGCGCTGCAGCGCATGCCAAATGCGTTTCGGCGTTGCCGGCATATCTACCCTGTCTGCTCCGGCTGACGCAAGCGCATCGTTGATAGCGTTCATCACAGCAGGAAGCGCACCAACGGCTCCCGATTCACCGACCCCTTTGACGCCGAAGGTATTGGTCGGCGTTGGTACACAGTGGCTGAGGCTATTCACGCGGATCAGGTCGCTTGCCCTTGGCATTGCATAGTCCATAAACGATCCGGTAAGCACGTGACCGTTGGCGTCGATGATTAGATACTCCATCGAGGCTTGGCCGGCGCCCTGGGCCATGCCACTCAACAATTGGCCCTTCACCGGCAGTGGGTTCATCTCAAAACCTACGTCGTCACAAATCGTATGAGGTCTGAAATCTGACAGCCAGTGGTAAACGCGTCGATTTCAATCGCACCCCCTTCCAGGGCGCCGATCGGCAATTCGTTCTCAGAAAAACTCGCCTTGAGCAAGTCGAGTTCTTCGCGAACCAAGCTTCCGTCCAGAATGCCTCTGTGGCGTTCAACGAGTCCGATCGCGGCCATGATCATGTCAGGCGTGCAGAATCCACATTGCAGCGCGTGCCGTTCCATAAACCTCAGCTGCAAATAGTTTGCATTTTCTCACCGTCAGAAATGCGCCCGAACGACGATAGCTTGAAAGTAGTGCTGTGCGCACAAACTTATATGTCATTACATTCGGCGCTGGATCGATCTTTCTGCTCAAAACATTTCGTTACAACGACCCACGATCTAAAGTACAGCTCAGATGTGTTTCGCGATTACGCGAATAAGATCGCGGCGAGCCACTCCCCAACGCCCTACTTGATGAACTGGTACTTCCGTCTGTCGATCGTGGATGCCACGGCGAGGATAATCACCAGACCCTTCACCACCTGCTGCGTAAAGCTGTTGACCTCGGTGACGTCCATGCCGTTGGACAAGAGCGCGATCACGAGCACGCCGAGGATGGTCCGATGCGGGCCGCCGATGCCTCCCGAGAGCGCCGTGCCACCCATCACGATAGCAGCGATCGAATCCAGCAGCATGTTGCTGCTGCCGGCAACGGGCGTTGCGGCGCCGACTTGCGCGGCGAGCAAAACACCGGCCAGGGCCGACAACCCGCCGGAAAGCATGAAGGCAATGATTTTGACGCGAGTGACCCGCACGCCAGAGCTGGCGGCAACCTTCTCGCCGCCGCCGATTGCATAGAAATGGCGTCCGAGCACAGTCCTGTAGGAAAGCAGGATGAGGACGAAGGCGATCAGCAGCGTCACCACGACGATGTTCGGGATCCCCAAAATCACTCTCGCGTTCACGAAATCCGTCAACGTGTAGTTGAGCAGGATGATGGACGAGCCGTTGCAGATCATATTCGTGATCCCGGTGAGGATCGACATCGTACCGAGCGTGACCAGAAAAGAGGGAACCTTCAGGACGATCATCGTCGAACCGTTGATGAGTCCGACCAGGACACCGGTCGCCGTCGCAACCGCAAGAGCCGGCGCGATCCCATATTCATTGATGATCAGCCCGGCGATGACCCCGGCCAGGGTGAGAACTGCGCCGACCGAAAGGTCGATCGAACCGATCAGGATGATGAACGTCCCCGCCAGGGATACGAGCAGCAGGATGGATGACTGCTGGCCTATGTTCACCATGTTGTTCAACGTGGCAAAATTCGGATTACGCGCCGTGAAAAACACCAGGAGAGCAAATATCACGATCACGGGATAGAACGATCGAAGGTTTCTCTTCGCCCAATCCGCAATCATCCATTTTATAGTACTATCTTGAACTGTCGCAGCGGACGCCATCGACTTTTTTTCTCCAGGGTAACTTTCAGACCATGCTGGCGATGATGGTGGTTTCTTCGGGTTTGCTTCCGCTCGGGGTGCCGAACTCTGCCGTTATGCGCCCGCTCTTGAGTGTGATGATGCGGTTGGAGAGGCCGATGAGTTCGGAAAGGTTGTCCGAAACGAGCACGATAGCGACGCCATCCTTCGCCAATTGCCTGAGCAGCGAGTAGATTTCCTCTTTGGCGCCTACGTCCAGACCGCGACACGGGTCCTCGAGGACAAACAGGGAAATATCCCGCTCAAGCCATTTGGCGAATACGATTTTTTGGGCGTTGCCACCCGAAAGGCTGCTCATCAGCGCCTTTCTGCCCGTCGCCTTGACCCGGAGCTTCCTGAGCCACTTGTTGGCCACTTCGGCCTGCGCCGCTGAAGACAGGAAAGGGAGATTGCCGGCGCAATACGCCCGCAGATTTGGCAGAGTAAGGTTCCATTCAACCGAATGCATCCCGATCAGACCCGAGTCATTCCGCTCGGCGGGAACAAAACCGATGCCTGCGCGAAGCGCTGCGTTAGGTGAGCCGAGAGCAACCGCGCGGCCATTCACCGTGATAACGCCTTTCACCGGACGAATGGACCCAGCCAACGCATGTGCCAACGCAGCCTTGCCCGATCCCATGACACCGGCAATCCCAAGTATCTCTCCGGACCGGACGTCAAGCGAGATATCCATGAACTCGCCGGGCCGTTCAAGGCCGCGCGCCGAGAGCACGATGTCGCCGGGGTTCTCGCGCTGCTCCGATTCCTTGTAGTACGCCTCCGACCTTTTGCGTCCGACAATGGCTTCGTGCAATATCTCTGGCGTCGCCTTTTCGATGTCCCATTGCCCGGTCACCGCGCCATCCTTGAGTGCGACCACCTGGTCACAGACTTCGAAGACATCCGAAAGATGGTGGGAGACGAAGATTATTGTGGCCTTGCCTCGCCAACGGCGGATCAGCGCAAACAGCAGTTGCGTTTCGCTTTCCGACAAAGCGCTCGTCGGCTCGTCCAGCATGATAATCGGCTGCACGGGATATATCCGCCCCAGCGCGAAGGCTTTCGCGATTTCCACGAGCTGGCGCTTGCCGAACGGCAGGTCGCCGGTGCGGGCGAGAGGATCGATCTCGATCTCCAGCTCGCTGAGAACCTCCCTGGCCACTTTGACCATTTCGCCGACGCTTAGAAACCCGGCATTTGCAAACTTGCCTTCCCGCCCGAGCAGGATGTTTTCATAAACAGGAAGATTGGCAACGAGGCCCTGTTCCTGAAAGACCGTCGCGATACCCATATAGCCGGCTTCGGTCGGGTGCCCCGCATTGAGTTCCCGACCGTTGACGCGGACCGTCCCGAGTGTGGGACGGACCGTGCCGTTAACAACTGAGATCAGGGTCGACTTGCCCGCACCGTTCTCACCCACAAGTCCGAGAACGCTGTGCTTTTCCAGCACAAGATTCACCGAGCGCAGTGCCGTTACCGGGCCGAAGCGCTTATGCACGTCGATGAGTTCGAGCGCGGGGACCACCCTGTCCATAACCTGCTCGCGTCAGGCTTTGTTGGGACCACTCTTGTAGTGTTCAGCGTAGAGCGCGTTGACCTTGTCGAACTCGCCTTTTTCTTTCGCGCCTTCATACATTGGGTTCAACCGGTCTTTGCCGTCCATCCCTTCCCAGAAGATGTCCGGCTCGATCGCGGTAATCTTGAGCTGAGGATCCCAGCTGTCGGGATTGAGAGTGCGGCTCATTTTTACCCAATCGAAGGGTCTCGCATTGGCTGCATAGACCTTTTCGTTGACCGCGGCTGCGTTTTCCGGGGTGATCAGGATGGATTCAAAATGGACCATTCGTTCGCCCAACATCGGCTTCCAGCCGTTCAGAGCATCGAATGCCGCCACTGCGGAGTAGCCGCACATATATGGCGGAAGATCGGAGGCCGTCGCAATGAAATGCTCGCCCTTGGCGATTTCGGTCAGGCCCTCGGGTAGGCCGACGATCGCGGCCACCTTGATACTGTCCAGTTTGCGCTCCCGAAGCACGGCCAACACGCCGAAGGCCATGTCATCGGCCGCCGCGAATATCGCCTTGATGTCCGGATGCGCCGCCAGAATCGAGATGGTCGAGTTGCGAGCCTTCTCGCGCTCCCAGTCCGCCCGCCAGCCTTCGAGCACCTGTACGCCCGGAAATTCCGCGGCGGCTTGCATGAAACCCTTCAGCCGATAGGTGCTGGTCAGGCCCGGTTGGCCGGCCAGCCAGGCGACTTTGCCTTCACCACCGATTGCGTTGAAAAGGATCTTGGCAACTTCATAAGTCTCCTTCACCGAATTCGGGGTGAGGAAGGAGACGTAGTAGTCGCCGATGTCCGGCGGCGTAAACCAAGCCGGCGCGTCCCACACGGCGCCAAAATAGATGCCGAGCTCCTGGCAGATTTTGGTCACGGCGGGCAACGCCCCGTCGGGGTATACGTATCCGCACATCGTCTGAATCGACGCGGCGGGCATACCCCGCACCTGCGTCATCAGCCTCGCTGGGTCTGCTTCATTCCAATATTCCACGCCTTGGACCTGAAGATCGGCGCTGACTTCCTCAAAGGTGCGCGACCACAGCGCCCAATAGTCGATCGCGAGTGTGAGGCCCACGCTTGCCAGCTTGCCTCGCACGATATTGGCGGCTTCTGCGACGCGCACAACGGCGGGGGTCATGGCCAGCGAGATGCCTGCGGCACTCGCAAGCTGCATGAGCGTGCGCCGCGTCATGCCATCGGGCGTTCCGTGAATTGCCTTGATAATATTGAATTCTCTGTCGATCGTCATTGTGGTCCTCCCTCCACGTGGTGATTGCGTCAGTCAGGCTTCACTCCAACAAGCACTGCGTTCAGCCAACAGGCTCGTCCCAAGGACCGCTGACTTGGAGGTCAGCGAGTTCCAGGTATGAAGGTTGATGCGAAATTGTCCACCACATCGCCCTCCGCGAATGCGCCGCGAGCCGGTGCTGGTCCCTGGCTGTCGCCTTTACACCTGCGTATTCCCCGCTGCCCGTCGCAGCGATGTTGAGGGCGCTAAGGGACTGCTGTATCGCTTCGATGGGTGGCTCGGGCATGCAAGGGTGCATAATTCGTGCCGGGACATTAATATACTCGTGCGCATGCTAACACTCAGCCCAACGCTGTCAACACCGTCTGTCCGGGAGGCAGGGCTCCGGAACCAGGATTTTCGATTGCGGGGTCTGATGCAGCCGTGGGGCAACAGGGATATGCCGAGAACCGGGATAGCACCGCCATTGAGCATATCTCGGGCGAATCCTTCGTGAGACATCGAGCATCTCACGCCCGACGTCGTCTCCGGGGAGCAGACCGGCGCCGAGCGGCACTCTGGCGCCAGTCCGCCCGAGGTGGAAAGCCGATCAGTTGAGAACGAGGGGCAATTCGCTCACTTGCTCATCGCCTTGGTGAAGATTTCGAGTATCTCAGTTCCGGGCTTGTTCATCGCGTCTACGCGCGCGGCCCAGTCCAGAGGGATATGCTTGCTGAGTGCCGTGAGTTGCGCCACCTGCTCGGGTGTCCACTCATAGATCTCCATGCCGTCATTCTTCAAATCCTCTATGCTCTGGGCTTCCGCCGCATCCATGTAGTGGCACCAGTGCTGGGAAGCAGTCTTTCCGGCCTCGATCAGTGCACTCCTTTGATCCTCGGTGAGCGACTGGAACTTGCGCTCGGAAATGAGCACCACGTTGCCGGGAGCGCCCAGGTTAAATCCGGTGGTGCCGTACGGCGCCGCCGTTTGCATATCGTAGGCTTTCACCGAAACGTAGGAGAACATCACCGCATCGATGGTTCCACGCTGGAGCGACTGGTAAATCTCCGGAGATGGCATTTTGACCGGGACGCCGCCGAGAGCGACGCTCACCAGTTCCATGAGGCCGCCAGCAACCCGGATCTTCTTGCCGTGCAGATCTTCCAGCGACGTAATCGGCTTCCCGGATGGCGCGATCGTGTATCCCGGGAAAGGTAGATAGGCCAAAGCCCGAACCCCGTTGGGGCCGAAGTCGCTCTCGTAGATCATCCCGCCGGGCGCGCCCAGATCGTCCATAAGGTCGACGATGTCGCAGGCGCTGCTCGCCAGACCAGGAATCTCCCAGACCCCGAGCAAGGGCATCTTCTCTGTCACATAGGCTGGCGAAACGATTCCGATGTCCACTGCGCCGGCTTTGATAAGATCGTACATCTGCAGGGCCTTGCCTGCCTGTTCAGCCGGAAAATGTTGGAAGTCCAGCGTGCCGCCGGAATTTTTCTTGGCCGCGGTCATGAAGGGGATGTCGGCTTCGAGCACACCGACATGAGTCGCGCCCAAATGTGTCGCATAGCGAAGCGTCACCGTGTCCTGGGCGGCCGCGGAACCCATCAGGCCAAGACTGGCCAGTACGCCCACTGCGGCGTGCAAGAATATGGCTTTCATTTTGTATTCCTCCCTGCTCGGTGACTGGCTCAAGTTTTCGATTGTGCCGCGACCACCTCCCGGTCGCGTCACTCTTGACGTAGAGTTAACTCCCGCCCGCCAACGCGGCCTGCCTGTTCCGAGCGGTCGAATGCCCTCGCTGGTCTATGATTGTACGTATCGAGATAGTTTTCGATTCGTCCCGGAGGCATCCGCGCCGCCTGCGGCCCCCTAGGACGGGCCCGGCGAAAAGCGCCAACTCAGTTGCACAAACTCATCGGTACAAACTCACACTGGTGAGGCTAATCTCCTATTGCCTGGAATGCAATATCCCTCTAGGCTTGCGTTGCAAGAGCCTGGATCGTGCGTGCAATGGAGCGGATCCAGAAAGTTCAAACCAAGTAATTTATATAAGAAGTGCGATCACCGCGCAGCGCACCAAAGAGGAGGAAAAGTAAATGAGCATCACAGCGGCGTTCTTCTCGCTGAAGGCGCGGCCGGCCAGTCTGCCTTAGCCGCGATGGTTCCCGAAACGCGGAATTTCAAATCGAAAAGCAGTTGGGCTCAACCTTGGGTAGGCCTGACTGGCCGCAGCGAACGAGGCGTTAAGCGCTGGATCGACGCCGGAATCGTGCGTCCGATCGAGAGAGTTCGTGGGACAGGGTTTCGAACTCGTCGGCCGGGACGCAGCCCGGCGGTCCTTCGTGAACCGAGAAGAACCGGAAGGTGGCCATGTCGGTAGATCCAAGCGGCGCGCCGCGCCGTCGCCTGGTCAGCTTTGCTTCGGCCATAGATCGTCTTCTGGGAGGGCTCGAGCGGGCGTCCCTCGTGCTGTCCTGTATCGGGCTTTTCTCCATCATGGTGCTGATCTTTCTCGACGGCTCCCTTCGATATCTCTTCAACAGCCCCCTCGTCTTCTCAGCCGACGTCGTCAATCTGTACCTCATATCGGCATCGTTCCTGCTGGTTCTGGCCTATACGTTGCGTAACGGCGGCCATATCAGCGTCGACATCCTGGCGCATGCGATGAGACCTCGAACGCAGCACTTTGTGCTCGGGTTTGCGCTGGTTCTCGCTTCCCCCGTGGTGGCTGTGATGGCCTATGAGATGACGTCGCTCGCGGCAGACGCCTGGAAGAGGGGCGAGGTCATCGTCGGCATCTACGCGATGCCACTGTGGCCCAGCAAGGCCATTGTCGCCCTGGGCATGATCCTGCTCGGCATGCGCATGTTGCATCTCGGCTTCTTCAATGTCCTGTCGGCGGTCACGGACGATCCGGCCCTCGCTTTTCCCATCCTGCCCAAGCCGGAGCATGCCGAGGAGATGGTCTGATGGCCGCGTTCCTGGGCGCGACGCTTCTGCTCTTCCTCCTGGCAGTGGGTGCTCCGGTGGCGCTCGCGCTGCTCATGTCGGGCGCCGTTGGGCTCTACATGGTGGGCGGATGGGATCTCTTCCTCGGGATCGTCGGCACAACTGCCGGCGCCTCCATCCAGAACTACGAATTCGCCACCGTACCGATGTTCATCCTGATGGCGAACCTCATCATCAGCAGCGGCGTCAGCGACGACATGTTCAACGTCGCGAAGACCTGGATGGGGCGCGTGCCGGGCGGGCTCGCCCATGCCACCGCGCTGACCGGCGCGGCTTTCGGCGCCATCTCAGGCTCGAGCACGGCGGCGGCCGCAACCCTCTCCGCGACCAGCATTCCGGGTATGCTGAAGCAGGGCTACAGCCCGAAGCTCGCCACCGGCGTCGCCGCGATATCCGGCACACTCGCGATGCTCATTCCGCCAAGCGTTGCGATGGTCATCTATGCCCTGATTGCAGATATGAGCGTCGGCCGGATGCTGATCGCCGGCATCCTGCCGGGCCTTCTCGTTACGTTCACCATCATCGCTACTGTCGCCTTCCTGGTCTGGCGGCATCCGGAGCATGCGCCGCCGGGGCAGAGCTACACGCTCACGGAAAAGCTCATCGCAACGAAATCCGCGTGGACCTTCATCGTGCTGTTCATGATGGTGACCGGAGTGATCTACGCTGGCGTCGCTACTCCAACCGAGGCATCGGCCTTCGGCGCAGTGGGGGCGCTGGTTCTCGCCCTCATCCGGGGAACGAAGCCGGAACAGCTCATCCACGCGGTGGTCGTCACGGCCCAGGCGACCTGCATGATCGGCTTCATCATACTCGGCGCGCTGATCTTCGGCTATTTCCTGACGATCTCCCAGATCACCCAGAACATCATCAACGGGCTGGTCGGATCGGGCATCCCGCCTTTCGGCATCGTGATAATACTGGTGCTAATGTACCTGATCCTGGGCTGCTTCATGGACATCATTGCCATGCTGATCCTGACGGTGCCGATCGTGCACCCGCTGATCGTGCAACTCGGCTATGATCCGGTCTGGTTTGCGGTCATCACCATCGTGATGGGCGAGGTGGGCATGGTCACGCCCCCTTTGGGCATGAACGTCTTCGTGATCTCGAAATACACTCGGATCCCGGTGGGGGTCATCTTCGGCGGCTCCATCCCGCACGTGATTGCCCATCTCATAGCCGTGGCGATCCTGCTGCTCTTCCCGCAGATCGTCCTGTGGCTGCCGAACACCATGGGGTGATCGCTGGCCCGGCGCGCCGGTTATTTCGCGGAAGCTCGGCCGTGGTGAGCGCCAACGATCCTCAGTGCGGCATCAGACATCTGCCTGGCGGTTTCTTCAGAATTGAACCGTTTGTTTTCCCGCCACCACGTATACAGGAACGAAGTCATTCCGAGGATCATCCTCGCGGCCGACGCCGCGTCCTCGGCCTCGAAATCTCCTTTCTCCATTCCCTCGATGATGACCGATTTTATCATCCCGGCCAATTCTTGCCGGCGGACGTCCAACCTTACGCGGCTCTCATCGCTCAAGCTGCGCACCTCACGCCAGAAGACACCGACCGTCGTACGGTTCGCTATGACCCATGAGGTGTAGTTACGAACGATCCCGGCCAGCTTGACGTGAGGAGGCCCGCCCCGTTCGATGGCGTCCTGCACGACCTGGATGGCTGCACTCATGGCATTGTCGAATATGCCGTTGAGTACTGATTGCTTATCGGAGTAATGGTAGTAAAAAACTGCCTTTGTACTACCTAATGTACTGGCGATCATGTCGACCGTAGCGTCGTTGTAACCGTACTGATAGAATACTTCAGTGGCGGCTTCCAACAACATCTTACGCTTTAGCTCTCGGACATTCTGCCGTAGGCTAATAGGCCGCTTTACCGAAACCCCCGGATTGGCTGCCTGGACCGTCCGCGCACTGCGTCTAGTACTGCTTTTGTCGCTTTTCGCCAAAACCCACCGTCCGATCATCTGGCCTTATGTTGTGGTACGTATACTAGAACCAAACGGAGTGAAGCAACCAAGCCTGGAACGCGGACGTCGATCGCTTTCGACCTACTCTGACCGCACCCGTGCCGTGCGAGATCAATTGCATCCGCTCAAGGCAGACTCGAAAAACGGGCCGCCGCCGCCCTCGCCGCATCCGCCACACATCTCGACCGCGGCGCGCTCTGGCCGTACCGCCTCCATGAAACGATGGGGCAGTTTCTGTCAACGTCGTCGGCTCGTCTCTTCCGCCATCCAGAGTCTTGGAAGCCGGTTCAACGCCAGCGACCACGATCGGCGCGCCTCGACGACAATGCGCGGCGCGGCTGGAGAAATCGCGCTCGGGGCATTTCGGCGGCACCCGAGGAGTGAGACCGGCGCGTGCGAAGGAGAATCAAACTTGATAGTATATAAAAAGTCTGAGACGTTGATTTTACGTGGTGATGCGTGTGGGCTGTAAGGCCCTGCGCATACGATACCGAGGAACCGGCAAAGACGTAAATGCAGGTCCGAAGTTGCGGGTATCTGCGACCAGTCGCGAAGGGAGAAGTGAGCCGTGCATTGGGATCGTGAAGTCGACCTTCTGGTTTGCGGGGCAGGTCATGCGGGAATGGCCACAGCGGTCGTCGCGCGGATCGAGGGATTGGGAGAGGTCCTCATTTGCGAGAAGACGAGCCAGGTCGGCGGCACGACCGCCACGTCGGGTGGAACCACCTACATCCCAGGCAACTCGCTTGGTCAACGGCGTGCGGAACGTGATACGCTAGAAGCGATCCAGACATACCTGGATACGATCGTCGGTGACGAGGCGTCCGGATTGCGGGACGCATTTCTGAAGTCTGGACCGGAAGCCGTTGATTACTTCGATCGCAACACCGAAATCCGCTACAGTTCAATGGACCCTTATCCGGACTATCACGCCGAGCGTGCGGGCGGGGCGAGCGGCGGCCGTGCCTTGTCGCCCTTGCCGTTCCAGGCACGCGTGCTCGGCAAGGACTTCAGGAAACTTCGCCAGCCAATCCCGGAATTCATGGTTCTGGGCGGAATGATGGTCGCCCGAGACGAGATCAAATATCTCCTCCGTCCGTGGCGATCCCTGCGGGCTTCCGAGATCTCGGCCCGGCGCGTTCTCGGCTATCTCGTCGAGCGCCTTTTTCACCCGCGCGGCACACGCCTGGTGATCGGAAATGCCCTTGTCGCCCGAATGTTTCACAGCTGCCGCCAGAAGGGCGTCGAGTTCGCGTTGAACGCGAAGCTGGAAGAGCTGATCGCAGAGGACGGTCAGGTCCTGGGAGCGGTGGTGACCTTCGCCGGCCGAAGACTGCGGATCCGGTCACGTCACGGCGTTGTCCTGGCGACCGGCGGCGTCGCTGGCAACCGGCAGTGGCGCGAGAAGCTTACGGGCGAACAGGTTCCGTATTCGCTCGCCTTCGACTTGGCGAACGGCGAGGGGATCGAGGCAGGCCTTCGGGCGGGCGGTCAACTGGCGCCCGGCAGGACCAGCTCGTTCTGGTGGGTCCCGGCTTCCGTGATCACTTGGCCCGACGGCAAGGCGAGACCCTACCCGCATCTTCGCGACCGTCAGAAGCCCGGGCTGATCGCGGTGAACAGCGCTGGCCGGCGGTTCGTGAACGAAGCCGAGTCCTACAACACCTTCTGCCTGGCGATGTTCGAGGCCAGCAAGGTGACGCCGTCGATTCCCGCCTGGCTCATTTGCGACAGGAAGTTCCTGAGGAACTACGGGCTCGGAGCGATCAACCCGGTCTGGCAGAACGTGCGCTTCTACGAGAAAGTCGGCTATGTCACATCTGCTCCGACGATCGCCGAACTCGCAGACAAGATCGGCGTAGACGGGATAGCGCTCGCAGAAGAGGTCGTGAAGAACAACAAAGCGGCGGAAACCGGCGTAGACGAAGCCTTCGGCAGGGGCTCCTTCCCTCTCGACCAGCTCAATGGTGACCCGGACCATGGGGGCCCCAACCCATGTATCGGCAAGATCGAAACACCGCCTTTCTACGCCTGCGCGATCTATCCCGCGCCGATCGGGGCAAGCGCCGGCTTGCGAACCGATGCAGACGCACAGGTTCTTGACGCCCATGGCCAAGTCATCCAGGGGCTGTACGCGGTCGGCAACGACATGCATTCGCTGATGGAAGGCGCCTACCCGGGACCCGGCGCAACCTTGGGGCCCGGGCTCGTTTTTGCCTATCGGGCAGCCATGCACGCTGCGGGCAATGCACGGCAGCGGTCGAGCCGCGAAGATCGCCGGGTCGTGGCTACGGCAGTGTAGCCCGACTGGCAGGACCAAGCCTGTCGTTCGCCAGCAACCCTTAAGGGGTCGACGTGTCGGTCAATTGTGATTTCGGAAACCAGGTTTCGTCCCCGGCCAATCAGCCATTGTCTTCCGCGATTACCGACAGAAAAGCGCGGCGCGCCCTGGCATAGACCAACTCGCCGCAATAGAAGGCAGCGCTCAGCAGTATTTCCTCCAACTCCTCGCGCTTGCATCCGACACGCAGCGCTGCCGCAAGCCAGATTTCAGCGTCATCCATCCTGTTGGAGCCGCAGATTACCCCGAGCAGGACAATGGAGCGCTGCTCGAGTGTAAGGTCGGTGTTGCTCCACAACATCCCGAAATAGTGGCTGTCTTGGGCGCGCTCGTGCACGGCGTGGGCTGCGTGCGCCGGCTCCTCGACCGGCGGGGACTCCCCCAGCACGCGGCGCCTGAGTTCGCGCCCCCGGCTGATGAGATCGCCCGGGCCAGGATCGCCATCCGAAGCATCCGCGTTTTTCGCTTCGGCTTCCGGAATGCTCTGCAGGGCGGCGCGGACCGTGGCCGTGGCTTGCGAGCCGACCGGAACGCCTGCGTACCAGGTGACCATCGCCAGGATTTGCCGCAACTGTGCACGCGAGCATCCGTTGCGGACCGCGCCGCGTACATGAACCTGGAGCGTTTTGCTAGCCGGCGCCTGGGCGGCGATCATGGCGACAACCGCCAGGGAACGCTCCCGTCGAGTCAAGGCGTCCCGCGCCCACACCAGCGCGTAGCAGCACTCGTGGCCGTAGAGGTGATAGAATTCGTCCAAGTCGTCCTCGTCGGCCAGGGCTTGCTCGAGCCGCTCACGGCCGAGGATTTCGCCCCGCAAACGAGCGCCGAGTTCGGAGAGTTCTGGATCGCCGACGACTGACAAGTGACTGCCTTGTGAACGATTGGAACTAGAGTTGGTTGGACAACGTCAGCCAGAGCGTATCCGTTCGATCGCGTCTGGCGATTGCGTGATTCTTGTTGAGACGAACCGGCTCGGCCGAAGCCTTTACCTCCTCCATGACCACCGTGCGCCGCGCTATGCGCCATTCGCCCTCACGGCGCTCGAACCGGTCGACATAGCGGCAGGCGAGTTCCGCCATGAGGCGCTTGCCGTCGGGCAGCGCCTCGTCGCCCAGCCAGGTCTGAATGGTTTCGCGGGCTTCCTCGCCGTAGCGTTGATAGACCACGCAATAAGTCTCGGAAACGGCGACCGTCTCGGAGAGAAACTCGACAATGCAGTTCCCGATAAAATGCATCGACTGCTCGATCGTCGCATGGCGGCGACGCAGCCAGTCGATCAGACCTGCAACGTCCCCCTTGTAGCCACCGTGGTCGTCATAGGCGTCCGGATGATAGGTGCGTTCGACAACGTCCCACTGGCGACGATCGACGCCTCGTGCATAGAGCTGCAGCACGTTCCGGATGCGGTCACTCTCCACGAGCCTGGCGATCTCATCCTGCATGAGCCTTCCTCCCTAACGCAATCGCCGTCCCATTCGCGCCGGGCCGGCCCGTTCCCGCTCTCAGCAAGAATATTCCAGTCAGACGATTTTTAGACTGCTGAGTAGCTCTTTTTTTGCAAAGCTATGTCCGCGCACCTCGGGCTTGTCAAGGGGAGGACGGCTGCGGAAGCACAGCCGCCAACTCAAGAGAAACAATAGGACATCTTCAGGTAGATCGCATTCGCAAAACTGGTTGGTATGAAAATAGCCGCAAAAGTTGACGGGATTGAGCCGCTGCCCTACCGTCCGAGATCGGGCAGAGAGCCACGCGGCTGCATCGTTGTGTGGCATTCGCGGCCGTGGTTCTGTGGCTACCTGGCAGTGACGTCGGGGCGGACCTATGCGGGCAAGCGAAAGGTGAATCATGCCGACCAACCCCATGTCACTTGACGGTCACGTCATCATCGTCACCGGCGCCGGGCAAGGAATAGGTCGGCGAGCCGCAGAGATGGCGCTCGATCTCGGCGCCTGCGTCGTCGGCGCGGATGTGTCGGAGTCGATCACCGGCTTGGTTGCCGCGGACGATCCGAAAGCAGGGCGGTATATGCCTGTCATTGGGAATGTCGCCGAGCCCGAATTCGCGACCCGGCTGGTGGACGAGAGCGTCGAAAGGTTCGGCCGCGTCAACGGGCTTGTCAACAACGCCGGGATCGTGCGTGCAGCCATGATCGACAAGATGAGCGTCGAAACGTGGCAGCAGGTCATCAACGTCAATCTCTCTGGCGCTTTCTACGTGCTTCAAGCGGTCGGGCGCCACCTGATCGAGCGCGCCAAGGCGGGAGAAACGCACGACGGCGCCATCGTCAACATCTCCTCGGATGCTGGGCGCAAGGGCACGATCGGCCAGATCAACTACGGCGCGGCCAAGTCAGGTGTGCTGGGCTTGACGATGAGCGCGGCCCGCGAATGGGCGCGCTACGGGATCCGTGTGAATTCCGTCTGCTTCGGAGTCGTCAATACGCCCATGACCGAAACCATCCGGGGCGAGAAATTCCGTGACGGCATGCTCGCCCAGATCCCGCTGAAGCGATGGGCGGAGACCGAGGAGACTTCACCGCCGATCTGCTTTCTGCTGTCGCGTGCGGCTTCATACATCACCGGGCAGCATCTGTCGGTAAACGGCGGCTATCATATCGGGTTCTGACCGGGAGGCGAAGGACGCGAATGGGCCTGCAGTGCAAGTGTTTGTCCCTCCGCCGCTAGGGTTGGCGAGCGTCCAAGGGTCGCCATACCGACCGCGATTTCCCGGGAAAGGCCTCCCCAAAGTTCCATGATACGCGAATTCGTGTTCCTGAAGTCGACGGCGGAGCTTGGCGAGGCGGATGTGTCTCCTTACGTGGCCGATCCTTCCGAGAGCTGCATTTCGATTTTCGTGAACCGGGTGGAGCCGCCGATTGAGGGCTTTACGCCCGAACCTCTGTGGACCCTGGTGCTGGAAGCCGCCTATGATACGGACGCACCGCCTGCGCGGTCGGCCTTCACACTCGACCTCCGTCGCGCGGAGCGGTCGATGGCCTTCTTGGCCCGCCAGCATATCGTTTTCGACGGACCCCGCCGTGGGCTCAAGATACTCAGCATGCCTCGCCGCAAGGAGGGCATGACACCCGAGGCCTTCAGCCAGCACTATCGTAGGGTACACGGCGCACTGGTCGCCGCATGTCCGCCCTTCCGCGAGCATTTGAACTGCTACGTGCAACATCACGTCATACCCGGCACAGTCTCCACCACCGGAGAGGCTCCGGCCCCCTGCGACGGCATCTCGGAGTTCCGCGCCGACAATGTGGACAGGGCACTCGCAGCCTGGAAATCGCCGGAGTACTTCGAAATGGTGAAACCCGACGAAGCGAATTTCGTGTTCCTCCGACCGGAGGCGTCGACCTTCGCCGACCGCAAGTCGCACAAGCTGACCGTCGTTGAGAATGGCCTTTACAGCCGCTCGGTGGTCGCCGGCTGAGACGTCCGCCGCCTCGCTCCGCCGATCTATTGACGGGTCGAGAACAGCAACCGATATACCGAGGGCGTCATCACTTGCGAGATCCTCTCCAGTGCGGGCAGAGCCGCGATCCTTCCGATCAGGTTGGCCACGGTATGCTCGTAGAGCCCCTCGATCACCACCGACAGGTCCGCGGTCCTTTGCGGATCGGGACGTAGAGTAGCCTCTGGGTTGGAGCCGCTGCCGGTGGCTTCCTCGCTCATCTCGAAAATGCGCGCGCGCGTAACGCGGGCGTCTTTCATGATCTCGTCGAAGGCCACCTCGATCGCAAGACGGGCGGTTTGCATCTGATCGGCGGTCAGGCGTTCGTAAAGAACCGCGCCGAGATAAGCGCCCGTGCCGAGCCCCCGGTCGACCGTCACTTCCGAGACGTACCGGATGGCGCGCCGGAAATGCGGCATGATCCGCCGCGTCCATTCCGTCGCATTTCCCAGTCGCGAGCGGTAGGCGGGCGAGGCCCCGACGGCGACGGTATCGAGTTCCGAGAAAGCCAGATACTGCCGCCCCTCGCCCGCGACCCTGACGTATCGCCGGCTGCTGCGGAACCCTGGGGTGCCGACGCGGTCGGGCAGGTGATCCTTCTGGTACCACTCGTCAAATTCGTCCGCGATCTCGTTGTCGATATCGTTCCACACGCACACGACCCCGCGGCGGGCGTCTTCCTGTACCGCCATCTTGCGTTCCCTTTAGTTGGACCTCATCGGGCGCCACCGTCAGCTAGCCGCCATCTGGCCCAGCTGACCGCGCAGCTTTTCCTTCTGGACCTTTCCGGTTGCGGTCATCGGCAGGCTGTCGAGGAAAATCACACGCCTTGGCACCTTGAAGCTGGCAATCTTGCCCTTGCAATGCGCGACCAAGCCGCCCTCGTCGAGCGCGCTGCCGGGCTGACGCACGACGAAAGCCACGGCGACCTCATGCAGCCGCTCATCCGGCGCGCCGACCACGGCCGCCTGGGCGACACCGGGCACGCTCAGGAGAATGGATTCGATCTCGGCCGGCGAAACATTCTCGCCGCCGACCTTGAGGATATCCTTGTAGCGGGACAAAAAGCGCAGGTGGCCGTCGGGCCGGATGATTCCGGCATCGCCCGTGCGGAACCAGCCGTCGGCGGTGATCGCCTTCGCCGTTTCGTCGGGCATGCGGTAATATTCGGAGAGCTGACAGGCGCAGCGGAGCTGGATCTCGCCCATCACTCCGGGCGCGCAGAGGAGCCCGGTCTCGGGATTTGCGGTGCGCATCTCGACGCCCGCCTGGGCGGCGCCGCTGGCCTCACAGCGCTGTTCGACGGTCGAATCCGCGGGCGACATGGTCACTGCGCCCCACACTTCGGTCAGGCCGTAAGCAGAGAGGGTCGGGCACAGCTCGGCCTGCACCTGCCGAGCCAGTTCGACGGAGCTGACGGCGCCCACGGCAAGCGTGCCAAGGCGCAGGCTGCCGATATCCCGCGGCCTGGCCCGCTGGGCGTTCAGGAAATCCTTGAAGTGGGTGTCGAAGCCGTGGAACATCGCAATCCGCTCGCTTTCCACGAGGTCCAGGATGCGATCGGCATCGAATTCTTCTACGAGGATTTGCCTGGCCCCCGCGAAGATCGGCATGAGCATCGGGAAGGTGATCCCAAATGTATGGAAGAGCGGGAGATAGGTGACCTGTGTGTCGCTCGGCTGCAGTCCCATGATCCGCGCCCGATCCCGAGCCATTTCAACCGCGCGATGGTTGAGGCGCACACCCTTGGGCGCGCCAGTCGTGCCCGAGGTGTAGATGATGATCAGGTTGTCTTCGGGCGCCACGTCCCGCGGCATGGGCGGCAAAGCGCCCGCAGCCTGCCCGCCGGCCAGGAAGTCGCCCCACTGGGTCGAGCCGGGTATGGCCGAGGCCCCAATGCTCACGATGTAGCGCAGGTCCGGCGCGCCGGAACAGGCCGAGCCGCCGCCGGCCCGTGCTTCCACGTCGCCCAGGCAGGTTGAAAGCAGAGCGTCGTAGTCGACTGGGCCTGATTTCGAGACCTGGAAGATTGCCCGACATTCCGAGTGGCGGATCACGTAGCGGGCGTCCTCGGAGCGGTATCGGCTGTTGAGCGGCACGACGATGCCGCCGATCCTGGCGATGGCGAACAGCAGGAATTCATTTTCGGGCCGGTTCGCCATCCAGATGGCGATCCTGTCGCCGCGCCTCAGCCCCTGTGCCAGGAGCGCCGCGGCGACGCGGTCGACGGCCTGCGAGAATTCCGCGTAAGACCACCCGTCCGATCCGAAGCTCAGATACGGCCTGTCGCCCCATGCCCGCGCTGCGGCCGCTGGCAGGTCGCCGAACAGGCGGCAACCGTCAAGCTCGTTGCGATCCACCGTTCCACCTCCCTTGGACGTAGTTCAATAGGATTTCGGCAATCCGAGCACGCGCTCGGCGATATAGGAGAGGATCAACTGCGGGCTGATCGGGGCGATGCGCGGAATCATGATCTCGCGCAGATATCGCTCGACGTCATATTCCTTCGCATAGCCGAAACCGCCATGCGTCATGACCGCATTTTGGCAGGCCTCGAAACCGGCCTCGGCGGCCAGGAACTTCGCCGCATTGGCCGATGCGCCGCAATCGAGCCCGTGGTCGTATTCCCATGCGGCCTTCAGCGTCATGAGCCATGCCGCTTCGAGTTCCGCCCAGTTGCGCGCCAGCGGGTGCTGGATCGATTGGTTCTTCCCGATCGGCCGGTTGAAGACATTGCGCTCCTTCGCGTAGTTGGCCGCAGTGCTGACGGCCAGGCTGCCCAGCCCGACCGCCTCCGCCGCGATGAGGATGCGTTCGGGGTTCATGCCGTGCAGGATGTACTGGAACCCCTTTCCTTCTTCGCCAATCAGGTCCGCCCGGGGGATGCGCCAGTCGCTCATGAACAGTTCATTGGAATCGACGGCCTTTCGGCCCATCTTGTCGATCTCCCTGACCGTTACGCGCTCGCGATCGAGATCGGTGTAGAACAGGCTTAGCCCATGCGTCGGCTTCGTGACCTCCTCGAGACGGGTGGTCCGGGCCAGCAGCAGCACTTTCTGTGCTACCTGCGCCGTCGAGATCCAGACCTTTTGGCCATTGACGACATAATCGTCGCCATCCGCCACGGCCATTGTCCTGAGCTGCGTCGTGTTGAGGCCTGTATTGGGCTCTGTGACGGCAAAGCAGGCCTGCTTTTCGCCCGAGCAGATCTCCGGCAGCGTGCGCTGCTTCTGCTCTTCGTTGCCGAAGACGACGACCGGGTTGAGGCCGAAGACGTTCATGTGGATGGAGGACGCCGCTGACATGCCGCCGCCGGTTTCCGACACCGCGCGCATCATGATCGCCGCGTCCTGGATGCCGAGCCCGGCACCGCCATACTCTTGGGGAATGCAGATGCCCAGCCAGCCGCTGTCGGCCATTGCCTTCACGAAATCTCGCGGAAACCTCCCTGTCCGATCCGCCTCGCGCCAATAGCTTTTGTCGAAGCCGGCACAAATTCTGTCGATGGAATCGCGGATGGCCCGCTGTTCGTCGGTAAGCTGGAAGTCCATGCCCCCCTACTCCAAATCTGATGAACGGTTGGGCCTTGCTCCGACGCCGTAATTGTCCGGCGGGCGGTGCGAGCCCACACCGCCAAAACTTGCCACCACGGGGCGCCGAAATGTCGCCGCGTTCAGTGAACGGCCCTCTCGGCTCCTCGTTCGCAGGTCCCATACCGAGCAGGTCATTTTTATTCCTATTTGGACATTTTCCAGCCGTCAATGCAGCGGACGCGGTCTCTCCGCCGCATCGCGTCCGCTCTACCCGCTGCAGGCGGCTTTGGCCCCGTCTCGGTGATTCTCATCTGCCTATCGCAGGATGAAGCCTTCGTAATTTTTCTCCGCGACGGTTCGGCAGCGCTCCCGATAGTCCGGCGCACTGCCAATGTAGATCAGCGCACGCTTTCGAACGCTGCCGTCTGGCTTCCTGGTGACCTTGACCCACCAGGCATCGGTATCCGCCAGGAGCGTCTTGGAATAGACATCGTAAACCTGTGCCGTCCAGTTCTCCTGATAGCGCGGTTCCGGTTCCACGCAGGTCAGTTTCCGCTCGCGCAGCCACTCGAGCATTTCGGTCATCCATTCGACCTGCAGAGCCCCACAAACGCCAATATTGCAGAAAGCAGCGCCATTGTGGGGGCCGACGAGCGTGAAAAGATTAGGGAAACCGATCGTCTGTAGTCCAAGGTAGGTCACCGGCCCCTCTTCCCAGGTCTCCTTCAGCGTCCGGCCGCCCCGACCACGGATGTCAATCCGGTCAAGCGCGCCAGTTACGGCATCGAAGCCGGTGGCGAGGATCAGAACGTCGAGATCGATTTCGCGATCGCCGACCACGACGCCTCTCGAATTGATCCGGGAAATCGGGATCTCCCGTATGTCGACCAGTTCCACGTTGTCTTGATTGTAGACTTCGTAGTAGTTCGTCTCCATTGGAACGCGCCGGGTGCCGAAGCCATGGTCGCGAGGGATTAGCTTCTCAGCCACCTCCGGATTCTTTACCCGCATTCGGATCTTGTTGGCGATGAATTCGCCGAGATACCTGTTCGTGTCCCGGTTGGTCAGCAGGTCGCGATAGCCCGCCAGCCAGATGCCGTAGCCCGGCATGTTGTAAAGCGTTTCGTAAAGCTCGTCGGCCTCTTCAGTCGAGACTTCCGTCCCCTTCTTCTTCATTCGCTGGTACGGAAAAGCGGTCTCTGTGCTCTTGATGAAGGCGAGGAACTCGTTGGGGTTGCCGATCAGCTCGTGGTTCTGCTGCCTTGTAAGGGGATAGTTGCCGAGCGGCGTGCACCAGTTCGGCGTGCGCTGGAAAACGTGCAGCGTCTGGGCAGACTTGGCCACAGCCGAGATGATCTGGACTCCGGTGGCGCCTGTGCCGATAACACCGACCCGCATGCCGGAGAAGTCGAAATCCTGCTCCTCCACTCTTTCGGCGTCCGGCCAGTTCGCGGAATGGAAGGAAGCGCCCGCAAAAGTCTCCAGGCCCGGAATGTCTGGTAGACGGGAGGCCGAAAGCGGCCCTACCGCGGTCAGGAGAAACGTGCAGGTCGATGTCGACCCATCCTCCAAGGTCAACCGCCAGAGGTTCTCCTCATCGGCGTAATGAGCCGACACGACCCGCGTGCCGAACTGGTAGTAGGGCCGGATGCGCATGTGATCGGCAGCGTGTTTGACATAACGCAGAAGCTCGGGTTGGCCGGCGAAGCGTTCGCTCCAGTGCCATTCCGGGACGATCCCGCTCAGACTGAAATAGCCGTAGGCGTAGCTTTCCGTATCGAGCCGGCAGCCGGGATACCGGTTCCAGTACCAGGTCCCCCCCACATCGTCGGCGACATCATAGCCTCTTACGGAGAACCCCGCCTTGGCCAGCAAATAGACCTGATAAATCCCCGTGATCCCGGCCCCTATGACAACCGCGTCGACGTGGGACCTCTCTTTGATCGTCACGGAAAGCCTCCCTTTGAAATCCATGAGTGTTCGGCGGCTGATGGAGCGAATTTGACATTTGAGTCCCGTCCGACGCAAAGCTCGTGGTCAAATGCCAACTTCAAAGTTCTACTAGGAGCAACATATTCCAGTGGTCCAAACGATTCCGGCATTCGGCTTGTGCGTTCGGCATATGCGGTGGCGAAAGTCGGAATCGGACTCCGGATCATCGCCCTTCAAATCCATCAGCATATTGGTACTGAGCGGGATGTATTTATACGTCTTGGTCTACTCGTTCACGAATTGTGCGTCAAGCGGTCGCCCCGGTCCGTTCTGCGGTCATGGTGGAACGGGTGGAGCGCAGCCTGCCGCGGGGAAGGGCTGACGACGGTCTCCGACCACATGCGACGCGCCGCGCCAAGCAGATAGCCCTATTGGAACAAATTTGCACCTGTGCGTATATTGTTTGCGGGGAGGTCGCGCGCAAGTCCACGTTCACCGACTAAGGAGATTGCTGCCCCGACAGAAGAGAGAACCTGTCTGGCAACGAACCGACAAGGCCCATGGTCCTGTCACGGTATGATTGCCCGCCTTATTGTACTCGCATGGAAGGTACGCGTAAGATGCCAACAATTTCCGAAACCCTGACCGCCCCCGCCTGGGGAACTGAGATGTTCCCCGAGGGTGTCGCCGTGGTCATCGGTGGCAGTGGCGGCGTCGGTCGCGCAATTTGCAGGCAGCTCGCGACTTGCGGAACAGATCTAGCTTTCACCTATCGAAGCAATACGGAAGCAGCCGAGAAATTGGTCCAGGACATTCGGGCGGTTGGGCGCGAAGCGGCGGCCTACCAGCTCGACATCACCGACTCCGAGGCTGTGCGCGCCTTCTTCGAGACGGCGACCGGGACCCACGGGCGCCTGACCACCGTGATCATCGCCAGCGGCGCCGACATCAAGATGAAATACGTGGCCGACGTGGAGCCCGAGGAATGGCGCGACGCGATCATGACTGACGTGATCGGGGCTTTCAACGTGTCCAAGCATGCCATCCATGCCCTGCGGGCGGGAGGAGGAGGCTCCATCGTCGCGCTCAGCACCGCAGCCATGGCGCGCCACGCCCCAACGGACATCCTGTCGATCGGACCCAAGGGCAGCGTGGAAGCGCTGGTCCGCGGCATCGCCCGGGAAGAAGGGCGCAACGGAATTCGAGCCAATATCGTCGGCCTCGGCGTTATCGACGGCGGGCTTATGGATCGGTTCTGGGATCAACTGAGTCCCGAGGCCGCCAAGGTCTGGCGCACCAGCAGCGCGCTCAAGCGGATCGGCACTATGGACGAGGCGGCCAATGCCGTCGTCTTTCTGGCTTCCCAGAAGTCGTCGTTCATCTCCGGCCAGTCGCTGCTCGTGGACGGGGGCTGGACGGCCTGACCCATGATCGACTGCCAGAGGCTGTTGCACTATCGCATCCCTGAGCGACGGCAGGCCTATACCCGGCGAGATACGATCTTTTATGCCTTGAGTCTCGGTTTCGGTGAAAGGCCGACCGATCCGCGGCATCTAGAGTTCGTCTATGAGGAAGGACTGAGTACCCTGCCGACAATGGCCAACGTTTTGGCGCAGCCCGGTTTCTGGGTCGCCGATCCGGAAACCACCATCGATGCCCGGCGGCTCCTCCACGGTGAACAGAGGGTCCGCCTCATGCGCCCGCTGCCGCCCGAAGCGACGGTCACGGGCCATACCAAGGTACTCGAGGTCGTCGACAAGGGAAGTGGACACGATTCCCTGGTCCGTTCACGGCGCCGGCTGGTCGACGACGCCGATGGCGAGACGCTGGCTGAGATCGACCAGCTCTACATCTGTCGCGGCCAGGGGGGCGGCGGATCGGCCGCCGTGCCTGATATCGCCCCATTGCCCGTCCTGCCCGAGCAGGCCGAAGGCAGCATCCCGGCATTCAGCAGGGAGGTCGAAATCTCCCCGCAATGCGCCCTTCTCTACAGACTCAACGGCGACATGAATCCACTTCACGCCTCCCCCGCGCGGGCGGCGGCGGCGGGGTTCGACCGGCCCATCCTTCATGGACTAGCCAGCTTCGGCCTCGCCCTGCGTGCGCTGACCGAAGCGCAGCCGGACCTCGACGTGACGAAGATCGAAGAGCTGTCGGTCCGTTTCTCGGCCCCGGTCTTTCCCGGAGACAGAATGACCACCGATTTCTGGGCGGTGCCGGACGGCTATGCTTTTGTATCGCGCGTAGCCGGGCGCGACCGCCCGGTTCTGACCAAGGGCAGGGCCCTGGTCCGTCGCAACGAATGACGAACGGCCTAACGCGCGACTTCTGCGATCTTTGCCGACAGAGCCTCCTGGAAGCACGGGTGGGCGATTCCGACAAGGGCGCGCGCCCTTTCGATCGCCGAAAGCCCCTTCAAGCGCACTGAGCCATACTCGGTAACGACAACATCGACATCGCTTCGGGCGATGGTGGTTGGGCCGCCCAGATTTGCCACGATTCGGCTCTTCGTCCCCTGTTCCACGGTCGAGGGCAGGACGACCGCCGACAGCCCACCCTCGGAACAGTTTGCAGCGCGGACATAATCGACCGCGCCGCCGACGGCTCCGATGTTCGTACTGCCGACGACCTCCGAACTCACTTGACCCGTAAGGTCGACCTCGATCGCGGAGTTGATCGAAACGAGCCTGGGCACCTGCCCCAACTTGGCGATATGATGGGTGTATTCGGCCGTGCGCAACGAGATGATCGGATTCCCGTCAATGAATTCGTACAGGCGTCGGCTGCCCGCGACGATACCGGTGGTCATGCAGCCCGGGTCATGGATGTTGTTCTTTCCAGAAAACGCTCCCGACTCGACCAACGCCATGACCGAATCGCTGATCATGCCAGAATAGACACCCAGGTCGCGATGCCCGGTCAGCCGGGAGCAGATCAGGTTGGGGAGCAGCCCGATACCCGTTTGGATGTTCGCCCCGTCCTCAATCAGTTCGGCCGTGTGTTCGGCGATCTTCAAGGAAACCTCGTCCGCCGTTTCGGCCACCGGAAGGACCACTGGGCTCCGCCGCGTACGGACCAGGCAGTCGATCCGGTCACGCCGGACCTTGCACATCCCTCGAACGCGTGGCGCCCCCTCGTTCACCTCTCCGATGACGATACGCGCCCGTTCGGTAGCGTCGACGATATAGTCGTTCAGCAAGGCATAGTCGAAATCGCCGTCGTCCCGCTCTGTCAGCTGGACCAGCACCACATCCGCCCGGATTGCGCCGCTCCGGATCAGGGCCGGCATGGCAGACAGATGTACCGGCAGATTGTCCAGGCAACCGGCTCGCGACATCAGGCGGTTCCCCGCAAGCCCTCCGTAGGACCGGAAGTGAATCACGTCAGCATGTTCGGGACGGACGACTCCCGCCACTCCGCTGCCCATGAAGGCCGAGAAGCGGCCGATGTCATGCCGCTGCTCAAGTAGTTTCTCGACCAGCGGCACGGGTTCCCCGGCCATCTGCCCCCACATGACATTGTCGCCCGGCTTGACATAGCGCGCTATGTCGAGTTGAGCGAGATCGGTGTCATCTTTCGGCATCTTCCCTCCCCAAGACGTCCGGTCCGGCCACGCTACTAGATCGCCGCGACGTCGGCGCGACGTTTGACCAGCAACGCCATGTACCCGCTTTGGACCGGGTCGCCGTGCTGATTCAGCAGGGTCATGCGCCGGTCAACGATCCCCCGCCCCTTCGACGTCAGCCGCTTGTCGGCGACCACCATCTCCAGGTCGACACGGTCGCCAACGTAGACCGGCTTGCGGAAACTCCAGTTCCGGATGTCGAGAAGCGCAATCGCGGTTTGCTTGAACTCTTCAATCCTGAAAAAGAGACCAAGGGCCCGGGCTACGCCCCAGGACCCATGGGCAACGCACTGCCCGAATTCAGATTTCGCGGCATAGAAGGGGTCGATATGGATGGGGTGCTTGTCTCCGGACAGCTCGGCAAAGCTGCATACCTCGTTCATCGAAAGCGACGTGCCCCCGACCAGGTAGACCTTTCCGACTTCGACGTCTTCCCAGTAGGTAGGCACCTTGCACCAATCTCATCCTAGCGAGAACATTTTCATACTAATGGCCCCAGACCCCCGGGTAAATGCTTCTTAGACCCTGTATTCTCAGCTCCAGGTCAGCGGGAGCGGCGCGAGACAAAGGTGACGGAGCGCACTGGACACAAAAGTAACAACTTTCGTTTTTTGGGGACGTGTTGATGTCGTGGACGGAGCGTTCGGCGATGGAGGAGAAGGTTTGTTTTCGTCGGTCTTTTCCTAACGGGAAAAGCATGAGCGAGGTTTGCCGAGAGTTCGCCATCTTGCGCGAGGCCGGCTACAGGACCTTCAACCGCTACCATGAAAGTGCGGCCGGAGGCACTCGCCGATCACCTGCGCCATGCCGACCAGCTGCCCGACCGAGAACGGGCCGTCGCAGGTGTGTCTAATGGTCGAGTTCCTCCAGACGGGGCCGCAATATGGGCCGGCAGAGCCGCCGAAAAACCTAACGCAAGCTTCGCACCATTTACCTTTCATTAACCATGTCGAGGCTAGCGTTAACAAATCACTAAGGATGCCGCCTCCGTGAACAGCGTCGCTCCAATCGAAAAGAACAGCGCTACTCCTGTCCAGAAGAAGTCGATCCGTTTTCCGGCCCGTTCATTTCTCGCCTTCGCGCTGACACCCGAGGCGCCGCTCACCGAATGGCTGGAGAGCCTGGATGGCTGGACAGAGAACTCGCCGGGGTTCTTTGCTGGCCGGCCGGTCGTGCTAGATCTTAATGTGCTGAAGCCGGCGGCAGAAGAGGTCGCGGCGCTGGTGTCCGAGCTCGGGACCCGCGGCATCCGCATCTACGCGATCGAGGCCACTGGCATCGAATCGCTCGACCCACAATTGCCGCCGCTGCTCAGAGGCGCGAAGGCGGCGGTCATCGATGAAGACAAGGTCGAATCGGGGAGGGGCATGAAGGCCGCTTCTTCCGGCCCGGTCCAGGACCTGCCGCCTGCCAACACTCTCCTCATCGACCAGCCGGTGCGCTCCGGACAGGCGATCTACCACCCGCATGGCGACGTGATCGTCCTGGGCTCGGTCGGCTCGGGTTCGGAGATCATAGCGGGCGGCTCGGTGCATGTCTACGGCACGCTGCGCGGGCGCGCCTTCGCCGGCGCGACCGGCAACAGCAAGGCGCGCATCTTCTGCCGCAGGAACGAGGCCGAACTCGTGGCTATCGACGGCTGGTACCGAACCGCCGACGAGATGGACGCTGCGACGCGCGGCAAGCCGATACAGGTTTTTTTTGAGAACGATGTGCTTTGGGTCGCGACCCTCAACTGACTAGGATTGGAGGCAACAATATGGGCAAAGTAGTGGTCGTCACGTCAGGCAAGGGTGGGGTGGGCAAGACGACCTCGACGGCCGCAATCGGGGCGGCACTCGCGCAAACCGGCTTGAAGGTGGCGCTGATCGATTTCGATGTCGGCCTTCGCAATCTCGACCTGGTGATGGGTGCGGAGCGGCGTGTGGTGTTCGACCTCGTCAACGTGACGCAGGGCGCGGCCAAGCTCTCGCAGGCGCTGATCCGTGACAAGCGCGTCGATACGCTGTTCCTGCTACCTGCTTCGCAGACACGCGACAAGGATGCGCTGACCGAGGAGGGCGTGGCCAAGGTGATCGCACCGCTCAAGCAGAAGTTCGATTACGTGCTGTGCGACAGCCCAGCCGGCATAGAGCGGGGCGCGCAGCTCGCCATGCGCTTTGCCGACGATGCGATCATCGTCACCAATCCGGAGGTGAGCTCGGTACGCGATTCGGACCGCATCATCGGCCTGCTAGATTCCAAGACGCTCAAGGCCGAGCGTGGCGAGCGGGTGAGCAAGCACATATTGGTGACCCGCTACGATCCGGCGCGCGCCTCGCGCGGCGAGATGCTCAACATAGACGACGTGCTGGAAATCCTCTCTACGCCGCTGCTCGGGATAGTGCCGGAAAGCCAGGCGGTGCTGCGCGCATCCAACCTCGGTTCGCCGGTGACGCTGAACGAGCCGGGCAACCCGGCGGCTCGCGCCTATATCGAAGCTTCGAGACGGCTGCAGGGCGAAGATGTCCCCATGGTGCTCCCGACCGACAAGCGGGGGCTGCTCGACCGGCTGCTGGGAAGGAAGGCGGCATGACTTTATTCGACATGTTCAAGCGTCGCGGCAGCGCGCCTGTGGCGCGCGAGCGTCTGCAACTGCTGCTCGCTTATGAGCGCAAAAATCGCAACCAGCCGGATCTTGTCGCCCTGCTTCGCGACGAGATCATGGCCGTAATCTCCAAGCATGTGCAGGTCGAACAGGACGACGTGCACATTGCTATGGACCGCGGGGAGACGATGTCGACGTTGGAGATCGACATTCAGATTCCCAATCAAGGGGCGATGGCCATAGCGATCTGACGGCGGGACCTGCGGGCGATCAGCCTCCATACCAATCCAGGACCCTCAGAGCGCGCAGCGTGTTCCAGCGGCTGGCCCTGCCGATCCGAATTTCCATGTCCAGCGGCACCCGGGTCCGGTCTGGTCGCAGGGCGTTCATCGGCCAGCGCCCATTCTGGTGCCGTCTTTTCTTCACCAGTTCGATCGCCTCGGCAGCCCGTTCGTCGGCTTCGACGCCGGCACTGCGCAAATAGTCCAGTCCCCTGAGCACATCGTAGTACCAGACGGTCGGGAAGGAGAAGCGCGTCCAGTTGCGATCGATCACCTCGCCGGAACTCAGCGAGCGGAACAGGCGGCGATCGAGGAGATATTCATGTCCACGAAGGCGGGCGTCCGTGACCGTCGTGGTTGCGCCTCGTGCTTTTTCATATTGCAGCAGTCCCTCCAGCACGCAGATCGTGGAGTGAAATGAGGACCGCGTGCTGGGCGGCGCCTCGCAATTCCAGCCGCCATCCGCGAGCTGCTCGCCGAGCAAGCGTTCAAGCAACCGGTCGACATCCGCGCCGAAATAGGCGCCCGCCGCCAAAATCCTGCCGTTGATGCAGGCCTCCGTCTCGCCGTCGAAAAAAGGCCGGCCGTCGAGCTGCCGCCAGGTGATGTGATCCCGCACGAGGTTGATTGTCCTGCGGACTTTCTCGCCTGCCGGGTCGGCTCCCAGATTCTTCAATAGCGTCAGCGCATCGTTGGTGGTCATCCAGCCATGCCGCTGGTCGTCGCCCCAGTGGCCGTCCGGCGTCTGGAGAGCGAGAAGCTCAGCACCCCAGCCTTCTAGGGCGACGCGCGTGCGTTCCGCCGCGACAACCTCGTCCGGCTCGTCAGCGAGGTCGCGCATGACCTGCCACCGAATCGACGGATCCGAACCGAGCAGCCACTTCACAACAGCCTGTCGGCTCGCCATGTCTTGCTCCTCCGCGCTAACCGAGGACGCGCTTGGCATCACCGGAGTCTGATGAAACATAGAGCGTGCAGATCAAAACACCACAGGGTGCCTCGGCCTGGTTGCGCAATCGTCTGTGCTCGCTTGATCGGCAGCATCCGGTCTGCCATAAGCGGCCCGCAGCGCCTCAAATCGTCGCGAGGAATACCTCGATGAGTCCGATTGCCATCTTCAGTGGTAGCGCTCATCCCGCATTGGCCGAGGAAATTTGCGCAAGGCTTGGCGTGCCGCTGCTGCCGACGCGACTGAAGCGCTTCTCGAACGACTGCATCGAGGTTCAGCTCCAGGCAAATTGCCGCGAGCAGGATGTCTTCCTCATCCAGCCGCTGAGTGCGCCGGTCCAGGACCATCTGGTCGAGCTTCTACTGATGCTGGATGCCGCCCGCGGCGCCTCGGCGTCGCGTATCACCGCCGTGATCCCCCACTATGCCTATGCACGCTCCGACAAGAAGGACGCGCCGCGCATTTCGATTGGCGGCCGCCTGGTCGCCGACCTCCTGACGACCGCCGGCGCCAATCGCGTGCTCACCATGACTCTGCATTCCCCGCAGGTGCACGGCTTCTTCAGCGTCCCCGTCGATCACCTGCATGCGCTTGGCGAGCTTGCGCAGCACTTCCGGCGCTACGATCTCGCCAACGGCGTGGTGGTCTCCCCGGACCTCGGCAACGCCAAGAATGCGGCGGCCTTCGCAAAAAGGCTGGGGCTGCCTGTGGCGGCGGGCGCCAAGGAGCGGCTGAGCGATACGCAGGTGAGAATATCGATGCTGATCGGCGACGTGAGCGACCGCGATGTGATCGTGCTCGACGATGAGATCGTGAGCGGCGGCTCGATACTGGAGCTGATTCGCCATCTGCGCGACCACAAGGCCAGGTCCATCAGGATCGCCAGCACGCACGGAATTTTCTCTGGATCGGCCACGGAGCGCCTGGCTGCCGAGCCCGACGTGATCGAAATCGTATGCACGAACACGGTTCCCATATCGCCGGAAAAGCGGGTGCCGAAGCTCACGGTGCTATCCATTGCGCCGGCGCTCGCCGAAGCCATGCGCCGTATCAACAACGGCGAATCGGTCAGCGCGCTGTTCCATTCGGAGCCGGCGAGCCAGGACGGCACGGTCACCGCCTTGCGGGCGTGAGATCGAATTCGCCCTTCGGCCAGATGGATTGATGCGCGAGCCAGACTACATAGGCTTTGCGCCAGGGACGCTCGTCATCCCCATCTACAGAAGGACACGGATATGCCCGAACAGATCAAGCTCAACGACGGCTCGACCATCCCCCAGCTCGGCCTTGGTGTGTGGCAGGTCGATCCCACCATCACGGCCCAGGTGGTAGGCTGGGGAATCGAGGCCGGCTACCGGTCGATCGACACCGCCGAAGGCTATGCGAACGAGGAAGGCGTCGGGCAGGCGATCCGCGAGGCAGGTGTGCCGCGGGGCGAGCTCTTCATTACCTCCAAGCTGCGCAATGGCGGTCACGAGCGTGACCGTGCGCTCAAGGCCTTCGACGAGACCATGGAAAAGCTTGGGATCGAGCAGGTCGACCTGTTTCTGATCCACTGGCCGGTGCCCAGCCGCGACAAATATGTCGAGGCCTGGGAGACGCTCATCGAGCTCATGAACAGCGGTCGCATCAAGTCGATTGGCGTGTCCAACTTCGATCAGGACCATCTGGAGCGGATCATCGACGAAACCGGGGTCGTCCCCACTGTCAACCAAATCGAGCTACATCCGCGCTTCCAGCAGCGCGACAAGCGCGAATTCCACGCGAAGCACAATATCCGTATCGAAAGCTGGAGCCCGTTGGGCAGCGGCCGGCTGCTGCAGGACCCCACGCTGGAAAAAATCGCCAAAAAGCATGGGAAGTCCGTGGCGCAGACGATCATCCGATGGCACCTGCAGGAAGGGCTGATCGTCATTCCAAAATCGGTCCACAAGGAACGCATCGTCTCCAACTTCGAGGTCTTCGACTTCGAGCTGGATGCGGACGATCTCAAGATCATCGACGGGTTGGATTCGCGGAACGGCCGCATCGGGCCGGACCCCGCGACGGCTGCGTTTCTTTTCTAAGATAGTCTGTTCAATTGGAAACGCATCGGCCAACAACCCGATTCCCCTGATCGTCAGCGCTGTTCCTCGCCTGCCGGCCGGCATCCTCCCCCCGGTAAGAAAACGGGGGAGGGACGACTGACGCGACGATGTCAGTCAAACCACAGGGCCGCCGTCGTCACCAGTCCGACAGGCGGAAATACAGCATCGCCTCGAGCTTGCCGGTCTGCGGAAATTCGGGAATGCCCAGCGAGTGGTGGATCATGCGATGCTGAGTCGCATGGCGCACCCGGTCCGAGTTGACCGTCAGGCCGATGGTGAGGGTTGCGAGCCCTGCGGTCCGTCAGCCTGGTGCTGAGGTCGATGTCGCCGCGGTTGATCTCGCTGAACTCGACCTGGGAATAGCAAGCCTCAGCGTAAGGCTGAGTTCCTTGAAGCCCCAGCCGCCGGCAGAAAGATTGTGTGCGCCCAGATTGTAGTTGAACTGGAAGCCGGCCGTATCGCCCTGGTCGCCGCCATCGCCCATCGGCCACCACCAGAAGGAATGGTCGTTCCAGTATTTGAACTGAGCCATGCCGCCCAGAGTGAGCGAGGCGACGCCGACACACTGGCGCTCGGCCGCGGCGAAGCCGCCGTCGCTGCTCGCATCGGTCGAACGGAAGCCGAGCGACAGGTTGTTCCCCGGCGAGCCGATGCGGATGCCGGTATAGGAATCGTAGCGGGCGCCGAACGTCGGCAGCCCCATTGGATTCGCTGCTGGAGCGGGGTGATCTCGCCGCAGCTTTCATAGGCGAGCGGCCAGTCGAGAAGCGGCGTGAGCTTGTGGGTGCTGATCGAGAAACGGACTTCCGAGCCCCGGTTCACCGGTACCGTGGGACAGCCGAACAGAACCTCACCCATGACATCCTCCTCGTGGTCAGCAGAAGGACCCGGCCAACCTGGCCGCCGCGCTCTTTGCGATGGCGGCAGTATCCAACGTTACGGGCGACCGTGCGGCAGCGGACCCGGAAGCGCGCCGGCGCGGTGCGCACGCGCGCAAGCGGGTCCAGGCCCACGCATATAGTGGAGTTCCGGCCGGTAGCTCGGCGCGACGAGTTCGCGAATGGCAAAAGCCAGTTGTTTGAGAAGAGCCCAAGGTTCCATGACACCAACCTCTTCCCACGCAGTCTTGTCCACGGCTGTAACGGCATAACGCCGCTCGGGCCCGGGTATGTAACCGCAGCAGACGGGCGCTTGTAACAACGGGCTCAGTTCGGGGCGGGAGGCGGACCGAGGCCGCCTATTCGTTCCGCTTGCTGGCTGCGGAGGTCCAATATTTCAGCGGAAATCCGGGCTTAACCTCATTCTTTCGTGCAACGGCTCCTTTTTGCGTTTCGCGCGTTGAATGAAAATTACGAGGGAACCTCTACCCGATTCGTTTTGTCTCGGACGCAACTTGACCGGTTTCGGCGCACTCGCAATGGTCGCAAGCTTGTTAATGAAAGGCCTTGCATGAAGGTCCAGCCTCTTTTGTCGTCTTCTCCCCTGGAGGGCGGGGGGATTGCCTGTGCGGACTTGCTGCAGGCTGTTCCAGTCGCCGTCTATACGACCGACACCGAAGGTCTCATCACCTTCTTCAACGAAGCGGCGGCCGATCTTTGGGGCTGTCGGCCGGTTCTTGGGGAAAGCAGGTGGTGCGGGTCGTGGCGCTTGCTCCATCTCGATGGCCGGCCGATGCCACATGACGAATGCCCGATGGCCATTGCCATAAAGGAAGGGCGGGAGGTCCGATGGGAGAAGGCGCTCGCCGAGCGGCCCGACGGTTCCCGTGTCATGTTCATGGCTTTTCCAACAGTGCTCCGCGACCTGTCCGGAAAGATGATCGGCGCGATCAACACGCTGATCGATCAATCCGCGCATGCACGCGCCGACGAGGCGTCGATGCGGCTTGCGGCAATTGTGGAATCCTCGGGCGATGCGATCATCAGCAAGGATCTGACCAGTATCATCACGAGCTGGAATGCCGCGGCCGAGCGGCTGTTCGGCTATACGGCCGAGGAGGTAATCGGACGGTCCGTGACGATACTCTTTCCGCCCGATCGCCTAGACGAAGAGGCCGAGATTATCGGACGCATTCATCGCGGCGAGCGCGTCGAGACCTATGAGACCATCCGCCAGCGCAAGGACGGCAGCCTGGTCCCGGTCTCGCTGACGGTCTCGCCTATACGCGACGGCTTCGGGCGGATCGTCGGCGCCTCGAAGATCGCGCGTGACATTTCGGTCCACAAGGACAACGAGCAGCGCATCAGGCTGCTGATGCGCGAGGTCAACCACCGCGTGAAGAACCAGTATGCGGTGATCCTTTCGATGATCCGCGAGACGAACAAGCGGTCCAAGAATCCCAGCGATTTCGAGCGTCAGGTCCGCGAACGGATCATGGCGCTGTCGCTGTCGCACGATCTTCTGGTGCTCGGCGATTGGAAGGGCACGACGATCTTCGAGCTTCTGCTTGCCCAGTTGAAGCCGTTCGGCAACGAAGATCGCGTGACGATCTCCGGACCCTCGCTCAAGCTCAAGCCGAACGCGGTTCAATATCTCGGCATTGCCTTCCACGAGTTGGCGACGAACTCGGCGAAATACGGGGCCTTGTCGAAGGCCGGCGGCAGGGTAAATGTCGAGTGGAAAGCAATGCCGCAGCCGGAGGGATCGAGGCGGTTCCTGCTGTCATGGCGAGAAACGGGCGCGCCGACGGTCGTCGAAGGGGTCAGAGGCGGGTTCGGTACGGTCGTTCTGCAGCGCATCGCGCCGCAGGCCGTCAGCGGTGTTGGGCAAATCGAGTATCAGCCCGGTGGCGTTGCCTGGACGCTGGATGCGCCACTGAACCAGGTCGAGGCAGGCCTAAGCGAAAAGGAAGGCGCCGCCATCTGAGATGGCTGCTCCTCGCCCATTCAAGCCGGCGCGAGGGCCCTCCGTGGCGGGACGCGCATCGTTCGCGCCTCCAGGCTTTCCGGCAGCCGCCTGCCGGTCTTGATGTCGAAAAGCTGAACGTCGGCGGGCTCGACCGACAGCTTCAGGGTCTCACCTGGCTCGAAATGCTCGTGACCGCTTACATGGGCAATGACTGACTCGCCCGCGACCGAGCCGTGCAGCAGGCGGGCTGCGCCAAGCTCCTCGGCAAAGTCGAACTCTCCGGCCAAGCCATTCTGGCCGACCTTGACGCTCTCGGCACGGAAGCCAACCGTCACCGGCCCATCAGCCACGCTTGTCCAGCGGCTGCGGTCATAGGCCAGGCGCTGGCCGTCGCCAAGCGCGACGACGCCGGCGGCACTGTCTGCATTCCCCGAGACGAGGTTGAGGCCTGGCGTGCCGATGAAGCTCGCGACATAGGTCGTCGCGGGGCGGCCGTAGACCTCGGATGGCGTGCCCACCTGCTCGACCACGCCGTTGTTCATGACCACGATGCGGTCGGCGAGGGTCATCGCCTCGATCTGGTCATGAGTGACGAACAGCGTCGTCGCGCCGAGGCGTTGGTGCAGCTTGCGTATCTCGACGCGCATGGCGACCCTGAGGCGCGCGTCGAGGTTCGAAAGCGGTTCGTCATACAGGAACACCCGTGGCTCGCGGATCATCGCGCGTCCCATGGCGACACGCTGCCGCTGGCCGCCGGAGAGCTGGCCGGGCTTACGGTCAAGGAACTCGGTGAGCCCGAGAGAGGCCGCGACAAGTTTTACCTTCTCGGTGCGTTCGCCCTTGGAAAGCCCGGCAATTTTCAACGCATAGCCGATGTTCTCGGCGACCGTCATATGCGGATAGAGGGCGTAGTTCTGGAAGACCATGGCGCAGCCGCGCTGGCGCGGCTCGAGCCTGTTCACCACTTTGCCGGCGATCAGGATATCGCCGGATGTGATCGCTTCCAGCCCCGCCACCATGCGCAGCAGCGTCGATTTTCCGCAACCTGACGGCCCGAGGATCACAACTAGCTCCCCGGCCTCGACATCGAGATCGATACCGTGCACGATCTCCTGTTTGCCGTAGGATTTGCGGACGTTCTTCAGGGTGATTTCGGCCATCGGCTGAAGTTCCTATTTTTCCGTCGAGATCAGGCCGCGCACGAACCAGCGTTGCAGGAGAATCGTGACGATGACCGGCGGGGCGAGCACAATCAGATTGGCAGCCATTGCCACGTTCCAGATCGGTGGTTCGCCGAACAGCGGACCAGGCACTATCTTCTGAAGCTGCATGGTCGCGGTCGCGTAATGCTCCTGGTCGGTGATCACGAGAAGCGGCCACAGGTACTGATTCCACGACCAGACGAACATGATGGTGGCCAGCGCCGCCATGTTGGCTTTGGAGAGCGGCATCAACACTTCGAGGAAGAACCGGACCGGCCCGGCGCCGTCCATCTTGGCTGCCTCGGCCAGTTCGTCTGGTACGGTCAGGAAGAATTGCCGGTAAAGGAACGTCCCGGTGGCGGTCGCAACGAGCGGCAGGATCAGCCCGGAATAGGTGTTGAGCAGGTTCCATTCCGGCAGGTCGATCGAGAGGCCCGTCACGTCGATCATCGACTGGAAAGGTCTCAGCACGTCAGTCGCTACTGCATAGGTCGGCACGATGCGGACTTCGAGCGGCAGCATCAGCGTGATGAAGATCAGCCAGAACATCACCATGCGCAGCCGGTAGTTGAAATAGACGATCGAGAAAGCTGAAAGCGCGGAGACGATGATCTTGCCGATCGTCACACCGCCCGCGACGATCAGAGAGTTGAGCATCACACGATCAAAATTGCCCCGATCCCAAGCGACCGCCATGTTTTCGAAGAAATGGTTGCCGGGCCAAAGCGGCATCGGCACCTGGTTGACGGTATGGAAGTCGTGGCTGGCGGCCACGAAGATGACCCAGAGCGGGAAGGCGAGTGCGACCAGGCTGAAGATCAGCAGCAGGTGCGTGAAGGTATCAAGGACCGGCGTGCGCTCGATCATGGCCGCTCCTCAGCGATAGTGGATGCGCCGCTCGATGAAGCGGAACTGGACGAAAGTCAGCGCCATCACGAGCAGCATGAGCACGATCGATTGCGCTGCGGCGAGCGAATAGTCCTTGCCCTCGAAGCCATCGAAATAGATCTTGTAGACCATCAGGTCCGTGGCCCGGGCTGGCCCGCCATGCGTGGTGATGTCGACGATGCCGAAGGAGTCGACGAAGCTGTCGGTGATATTGATCACCATCAGGAAGAACAGGGTCGGCGCAATCAGCGGCAATTGGATGTCGCGCATGCGGCGCAGCACCCCGGCGCCGTCCATGGCCCCGGCTTCGATCATCGTGCGCGGGATTGACTGCAAGGCCGCAAGGAAGAAGATGAAGTTATAGCCGACCATTTTCCAGCTCTGCGCAAATACGATGAGCGCCAGAGCATCCCACCCGTCGAGTGCCGGGTTCCAGAGGTCCGGGAAAACGCGGTTGATGGCCGAGACGAAGCCGGCGTCGGGCGAGAAGATGAAGCGGAAGGCGAGGCCGACCGCGGGCGCGGCCAGGGCGTAGGGCAGAAAGAAGCTGAAACGGTAGACCTGATGCCCGGGCAAACGGCGGTCGACGAACAGTGCCAGAAGCGCGGCAATCGCTAGCGAGATCACGGTCGCGGCTGCCGCGAAGATGAGCGATACCCGCACCGAGCCCCAATATTTGGGGTCGGTGAACACGGTTTCGAAATTCAGGAAGCCCACCCATTCGTTCGACCCGCCGAATGGCGGCTCGAGGGTCACGGCCCAATAGAGCGCTTCGCCGGAGGGCCAGTAGAAGAAGATGAAGACCAGCAGGATCTGCGGGGCGATGAAAGCCGCCGCCAGCCAGAGGTTGGAGAAGGTCGCGCGCTTTTCCACATCAAGCTTCCTGCGAATGCCAGACGAGGCGCCGATGGTGCGGCGCCTCGTTGCCGATGGCGGTTAGCCGAGGATCAGGGCAGGGCAGCGCCCTTGTAGGTCTGCTCGTAGCGGCGCAGGATCTGGTTGGAGCGGTCGACCGCGGCGTCGATCGCGGCCTGCATGTCCTTCTGGCCGGTGAAGGCGGCTTCGAGCTCAGACCGGATCTCGGAGCGGATCGAGGTGAAGTTGCCGAGGCGGATGCCGCGCGACAGCGGGCCGACTTCCGAGGCGGTCAGCGATTCGATCGCGACCTCCCGACCGGCATATTTCGGATCGGCATAGAAGCCGCTCTGCTTCAGCAGCTCGAAGCCCTTGGTCGTGACCGGGATGTAGCCGGTGTTTTCGGCGATATACTTCTCGCCGGTATCGGGAGCGGTCACGTATTTGAGGAAGGCGGCTGCGGCCTCATACTCTTCCTTGGACTTGCCTCCCATGACCCACAGCGAGGCGCCGCCGACCAGCGAGTTGGTGCGCTTCGAGGCATCGATCACCGGAAACATGGCTACGCCCCAGTTGAGGCCGGCGACCTGCGTGTTCTTGACGGTGCCGTGATTGGCGATCGACATGGTGGTCGAAGCGCAGGTGCCGTCAGCAAAAGCCTGGGTGATGGTCTTGCCGACCTGCGAGGTCTGGATCTTGGCGTAGCCCGCATCGAGCCAGGCCTTGTAGTCCTTCATGTGGTCGACAAAGGCGGTCTTGTTGACGACCAGTTCCGCGCCGAGGCCGCCATAGCCGTTGTCGAGCGTAGCGATCGGAAGATTATTGGTCGCAGAGAATTGCTCCATGTTCTGCCAAGTGTCGAAGTCGAAGGCGAAGCCGCATTCGACGCCGGCGGCCTTCAACGCCTTCAGGTCTTCGCCGAATTCGGCCCAGGTCTTCGGCGCTTCGCTCTTGCCGATCTTCGCCCAGGCGTCCTTGTTCCAGTAGAAGACGGCCGAGGAGGAATTGTAGGGGAACGACCACATCTCGCCTGTCGAGGTCGCGTAATAATTGGCGATGCCGGGGAAATAGGCCTTCCAGTCGATATTGAGGCCGTAGTCCTTGTCGAACTTCGCGGCCGGGTAGATCGCGCCCGAGAGCAGGAAGTTGACGGTGCCGGCGTCATAGATCTGAACGACGGTCGGGTGCTGCTTGGCGCGGTAAGCTGCAATCGTGTTCTGCTCGGCCTTGTCGTACCCACCCTGACCGGTGCAGACCGCCTCGTACTTGTCTTGGGACTCGTTGAAGAGCTGGCAGTGCTTCTGTACCACCTCCCCGAGGTCGCCCGTCAGGCCGTACCAGAATTCGAACTTGATGCGTTCCTGCGCCTGAGCGCCGGACGCGATTGCAAGGGCTGCGACAGCCGATGCCAACAGCGTCAGTCGTTTCATTCGTCATCTCCGTCAGGGAAGGTGGCGCGAGCACGACGCCCGCCTCACCCTCCCTAGTGCGGCAGGATGACGGTTTCTTTGCTTATCGATGACAGATCGACAACAATCAACCGCTGGGCCGATAACCCTGCGGCTTTTCGTCAGACGCCAGCCTCGCGGATTTCGAAGACATTGCCGCCACTGGTCACGAAACGGCCCTCGCTGCCGCGCCGCACATGATAGCATTTCTCCGTGCCGGACCGCATCCTGCTCCATTCGGTGCAGAGTTCGCCGCCGCGCAGCGCCCAGCGTCCGCTGTCGACCTGGCGCTCGGGATGGTCGACGGAAATCTCGGCTGATCCGTTGGGTCCGAGCGTGAGGCGACCAGTCAGCCAGCCGCCATCCTCCCACCAGAGGATCTGCCGGCCGACGAGCTCGTTCTCGATCTCAGCCGGCGTCAGGTCGTCCGCGAAGGCGCTGGAAATTGGCAGCAAAGCCGCTGCGCCCAAGACGGCCAAGACCATTGTATTCGCCCGAAGCATACCCCGAATCTCCGGCCACATGACGTTTCGATGACGATTCAATGACATTCGCCGGCTATTGTCGAGCGGCAAGTCGCGAGTCGCCCGCTTCTTCTTCACAGGACTTGTCAGCGAACTGTCACGGATCGGTCAGACGAGTGACATGCAGCGGCTGCACCCTTGTGTTTAGCTCGAACCGGCCGCAGGCTTGCTGCCTCAGGCTGCAATCAGGGAACGATGATCATGTATGCGAACGGCGTAGCCGGAACCGGCATTTCGGCGCACAAGCGGGCGAATGACCTCTCCGATCTCGGCGGGGAGCTCGACATGATCGAGGCGCTGGGCGTCGAGTCGATCGAGCTGCCGACCTACGACATGGACATCGTCGTCGGCGGCAAGATACGCAAGCCGCAGCTCGAGCGGCTGAAGACCGCCTGCGCCGGCCGCGATGTCGGCTACTCGGTGCATGGTCCGCTCGCCATCAATTTCATGGACGAGGCTTGGCGTCTAGCTCGGCATCTGGAAGTGCTCGAAGCCTCGCTGGAGGTGGCAGCCGAGGTTGGCGCCGAGCATTACGTCATCCATTCCGGCCTCAGTCCAATCGTGCAAGGCGCCGGAATCGAAGCCGCATATGAGCGGCAGCGCAACTACCTCGCGAAGGGCGGCGACATCGCCGGCCAGCACGGACTGATCCTGTGCGTCGAGACGCTGTTTGCGGGCTACAAGGGCGAGGGACATTCTTCGTCGCCATCGCGGCTCGCAGCTGAACTGACCGCGATCAACCACCCGAACGTCATGGCCACGATCGACTTCAGCCATTCCTATATCAAGCTCGATTTCGATGGCCGCCGCGACGATTTCGTCGAGGAGGTCAAGGCTCTGTCGCGGTTTGCAAAACACCTCCATGTCCATGACAGCTTCGGCCGCCAGGACGATATCTGGATGTTCACCGAGGGCGAGCGGCTCGCCTATGGCCATGGTGACCTGCATTTGCCCGTCGGTTGGGGCGACATTCCGTGGGACCAACTGATGAAGGAGTGCGAGTTCCCGGAAGGCGTGCTGTTCAATATCGAGCTCAACCAGCGCTACTGGTACGTTGCGCAGGAATGCGTCGATGCGACCAGGGCAATCGCCGCCAAGGCTCGCACGGCCGCTCGCGCCGAGGCCGCCGAATAGCTCGGACGTCTCCCAATCAGCGTCGGAACAGGCTCTTGACCCGGTTCCTCAAGATACGCGCCATGTTGCGCGTCTCACGGTAGAGGTGGAGCTGTGAGGCGGCCTGCCGGGCAGCGCGGTCGGCTTCCGGCGTAAGTCCCACGACGAGCGTGCCGATCGGCCTGCGCTCCGTCCAAAGCCTGCTCATCACGGGATGATCAGGCACGGCGCAGGAATCGGTGGTCACGATGTTCGGATCGTCGAGATGCTGCTTCGTGACATCGATCATCAACAAGGTGCCGGGCGAGAATTGAGCGTAGGCCTCGTCGTAGGCCGTCTTCCATGTATAGGCGACACCGGCTTCGATAAGCACGATCAAGCAGGCTATCGGCTTGCCGTCCAAGGTCAGCGAATGGATGCGGCAAAGGTCCTGCTCGGAGAGGCGGTCCAACGCTTCCCGCGCGAAGGCAGCGCGGTAGCGGTCAATCGCCATCGCCGTGCGTTCGCGGCCCTTCCAGCCCGACGCTTCGAGCGTCAGGAAGGCTTCGACGGCGAGCCTGATCTCGTCGGCGGTGCGGGCAACGACATGCTCGATCTTGCCCAGCTCACCGAAGCGTCGTCTGAGACGGCGGAACTCCCGCAGATGGTGTGATCTAAGCGAATGCTTCAGATATTCCTCGCCATCGAGGTCGCTTTCGAGGAACGGCCGCTCCGCCTGGCCCGTGGTCACGAGAGTGAGGCCACGGCTTTCGGCAACCGCGCCGATGAGGCTGGCCACGGGCCCGTCGAGCCGCATTTCGGGAAGTACGAAGACTTTCGGCAGCTTGAGATGCGGCCTCGCCAGCATGGCGAAGAAATCCTCGACTACGCCTGCGGGATCGTCACGGTCGAGCAGCGGCGTGCCGAGCGGCCCGAACGGGCTCGACCAGGTGCGCATGACGCTTATGCCCAGCGGCACTTGCGGCCGCTCGATCGAGAAGGGCACGAGCAGGCGCAGCCTGCTTCGCACCTCGTCGCCGTCGCGGATGACGGCAAGGCGAACCTCGCGATCCTCCAGGCGTGGCATCGCTGGTGCGAGGAAGCGTGGGTTGAAGAAGACGTTGGGCTCGATCGTGCGGGCGCAGAGATGGTCCAGCTCCTCGACGAGGTCGAAGCCGGCGGAAGCGGGATAGATAGCAAGCCGGCGCTCGGGGCGGCGGTTTTGCAGGACCTCGATATGCGCCGGATCGCCAAGTTCGCGCGCGAGACCGGCGAGTTCGGCGATCATGGCGCCCGACGGGCTGCCGTTCATCTCCTCGAGCAGGGGCACAGCGACCATCAGTTCGCGTCCTTCTTAGCAGGCGCGGGAATGAAAATCGCCATGACGATGCCGAGCTTGCGCCAGACGGTGAACGATAGCGCGGCGGCTTCGAAGATCATGGATGTGGCGGTGGCGATCGTTGCCCCCCAGAGCCCCAACAAGGGGATCAGCGCCATGGAGAGCGTAACGTTGAGCGCCAGCGTCAGGGCATAGACCAGGGCGCAGATGTTCTGGTTACCGCTCATGGTAAGCAGGCTCTCACAAGGGCCGACGGCTGCGCGCGCGACCACACCGAAGACCAGCAGGAAAAGCAGTGGAAAGCCTTGGTCGAATTCCGGCCCGAACAGCATGAGCATCGGCCTGCCGAGCGCCAGCACGATGAAGGCCATCAGCAGCGAGGGCCAGAACGTCCAGGATACGGTTTCGCGGGCGAAGGCGGTGAGGCGTCCAGGGTCGCCATGCGTGAAGGCGGCATAACGTTGGGCCACGCCCGCCTTGACCGCGAAATAGACGAAATGAACGAGCGCCAGCGTCTTCACCGTGGCAAAATAGATGGCGACGTCGTCGGGCTGCATGTAGGCGCCGACCATCAGCACGTCGGCATTGGTGAGCAGGAAGAAAAAACTTTCGACCAGGAAGATCGGCAGCGAAACGGCGAACCAGGTGCCGAGCAAGATGCGCCGCCGGCCGGGTGGCATGCGCGCGTCGATACGCCCCGTGACGTTGACGAGCTGCCAGATCGTCGTGGCGTAGGTCGCCGCAATCGCCGCCAGCACCCCGGTTTCCGCGCAGGGCTGGTAGCCGAGGATCAGCGCCAGCGCCATGAAGACGAGGATCAACACCGGGCGGATGATGTAGGTGGGCGAAAGCGCCGACAGCGCCCAGGCGTTGGCGCGCGAGATGCCCTGCAGCATGTCGGAGAGCGCGATCATCGGCAGGCAGATCACGCCCAGAAGGAACGGCGCGAGATAGTAGTCCTCGATTGCATCGGAAAAGTACCAGATGCCCAATGCGCCGAGCGCGGCGATGGCGGTCGAGGCGACGAGCACGAAGAGCCGGCTGGTTAAAAGGATGCCGCGCAGCTCCTCGAACATTCCCTTCTCGCGATATTCGGGAATGAAACGGATGACCGATGTGTGGAAGCCCAGACAGGCGAGGTTGCCGATGATGATCATCGTCGTCCAGACCAGCACGAAGATGCCGTATTCGAAGCTGCCCATCCAGCGGGCAAGCAGCACCTGGCTGACGAAGGCGATGACGGCGCTGATGACGCGGATCGCGAAGGCAATCAGCGACATGCGGCCCGCCTCGCCGCGTTCGTCGGCAGTGAAGAGCAGCGCATCGAGCCGGTCGAGCAGCGGCCTGGCGCGCAGCGCAAGCCGGTGCGGCAGAAGCCGGTCAGCCGTCGTGGCGGCGGAAAAGCGCACGCACTACTCCCCGTTTTCCTCCCGTATCAGGCAAACTTCTATTGAAAACTCTTTAAGAAACGGTTGGGTGCGACGTCAAACGGCAGACATCGGAACTCGCGCATGATCGACGCGAAGGAACGAGCCCGCATGCTCAGGGCCTATTCGATCGGCCCGAGGATGATCGCCTATCTGGAGGCGATCGGTATCGAGCGGCTCGAGGACCTTGCCGGCGCCGAAGCGGAGATCATTGCCATGCGCATCGACATTGCGCTCGGCAAGCACCTGAACAGGCTGGGCATCGAGGTGCTTCGTAATCTCATCGACCTGGCGAACCGGGAAAGCGGGCGGGACTGATAGGCAGCCCTTCCCGGCCCAATTCCCGCGCAAAATTTCGGTAATGGCTTGTGTGTGACAGATGTTTCGGGCGGATATCGGGAGGATCCCTGACATCCCGCGTTGCGTGCTGTGCCGGGTTGCGATACCAAGCTCGCAACAAAACTGACATAAAACTGTCACATGAGCGAAATCGAGCTGAAGTTCCTCCTCGACGAACCCGAGACGAAGAAGCTCTGGGCGCGCGCCAAGGTGCTGCAACTCGTCACCGGACGTCCGACGACCCGCACGCTGCGCAGCGTATATCTGGACACGCCCGAACATAAGCTGAGAGAGGCCGGCTTCACGCTCAGGCTGAGGCGCGACGGGCGGCGCTGGATACAGACGGTCAAGACCGGGCGCCAGCTGCATGGCGGCCTGTCGCAGGTCGGCGAACTGGAGAATCCCGCGCCCGGCGGCCGGATCAACCTCCAGGCGATACCGGACGAGACGGTGCGGGGCGAGGTCGTGCAATGCGTGAACGGGTCGGCGCTGCAGCCGGTCTGCGAAACGGAGATCAGGCGCACGGCCGGCGAGATCTCGTTCGGGGACGGCACGCGCGCCGAGCTTGCGGTCGATGTCGGCGAGATCCGCGCCGACGGGCGTTCGGCGACGCTGCGCGAGGCGGAGATCGAGCTCATCGAGGGCAGCCCTGGCAAGCTGTTCGACATCGCGCGCAAGCTCTTCCCTGCGGGCGGACTGCGGTTTTCCCGGCTTTCCAAGGCGGCGCGCGGCTTCCTGCTGGCCAAGGAAGGCCATATCGACCCGCCGCTTGCCCCGAAGAACGCCGAGACCGTTGCGCTGTCGGCGGAGCAGATCGCAGAGCAGGCCACGCGCGACGTGTTGCGCGAATGCGTCGACCAGATCGCCCTCAACATGGTCGTGGTGGCCGAACTCGACGATCCGGAAGGGCCGCACCAGCTCCGCGTTGGTTTGCGGCGGCTCAGAAGTGCCTTCTCGGTATTCAAGTCGGTGCTGGCCAGTCCGGAGATGGCCAGGCTGAATGGCGAGGCGCGCTGGCTCGGCCAGGAGGTCGGGCGCGTGCGCGACCTCGACGTGGCGGCGAAGGAGATCGCGCGGCGCGAGGCGACGATGCATCCTGACCAGGCGATGCTCACGGCGCTTGCCGACAGGCTGGACAAGGAGGCCGCCGGGCAGCGCCAGCACCTTTGCGCGCTGATCGCCGCAGAGCGGGCGCAGTCCTTCGTACTCGACCTGGCGCGATTCGTGGAAACGCGTGGTTGGCTGGTGCCGGAGGATTTCGAGCAGACGAGCCGGCTCGCCGCGCCTGTCGCCGCCCTTGCCGAGGCAGCGCTCGCCAAGCGGTGGAAGAAGGCCCGCAGGCACGCGGAAGACCTGGAGGCGCTCGACCCGGAAGAGCGCCACGAGCTGCGCAAGGAATTGAAGAAGCTGCGCTACGCGGTCGAGTTCCTGTCACCGCTCTACCCCGAAAAGCGCGTCGAGCCGTTCCTGAAGCGGCTGAAGAAGCTGCAGACCGTGTTTGGCGAACTGAACGACGCCGCGTTGATGAAGTCGATGTTTGCCGGCGACGACGGTTTGCTTGCCAAGGAAGCGGCCGCCCAGCGCGCGATCGGCTGGGTGATCGGCGCCAGCCAGGCGCGCGCCGAAGGCGGCTGGGCCGGCGCCAAGTCGCTCTGGAAGGATCTCGAGGAGACGAAACCCTTCTGGAAGTGAGGCGCCGTCACGGCAGCGTCCCCTAGATGCATTTCCGTTTTTCTTCGAATCACGGAAATGCTCTATCTCCTTGTTTTCTCGCAATTCCGGACGCAAAACCGCTGCACACTTTTGCTGGAATTGCTGTAGTGGGATATGGGCATCTCACGTTTGGCCGAGACGCGGCACCTCGCCTGATGTGTCCGCCGGCGCGGCTGCCCGCTTCTTGCGGCGGCGGGGCTTGCCTGAAGGACCAAAGCGGCCGTCATTGGTGTAGGGCGTCCATTCCTGCCTCATGATGAACACCCGCACGAAATGCGCCATATAGATGAACATGCCTGCCGCGCGATCGATGATGTCGGGTGTGATGTGGGCCTGGCAGGGGGCGTCATCCTCGGGCCTCGTGACGAGATGGCAGCGGCCGGTGATGCGGCAGTTCTTGTTACGGCATTGCCTGGGGATGCCTGCCATCGTCACCGCCACGCGTAGCGCCAGCGTCATGTGCAGCCTGGTTTCGAGCAGTTCGATAAAGTCGTCGAACTTCAGTCCGGAGCTTGGGATTTCGTCGTCCATGGCATGGGTCCTTTGCCGATTTCAGGGCGCGCGGAGCCTTCGCCCGCCCTTTGGGAAAGAGGTCGGAAAGCAGACGCATGGACCGCGCCGTTCTCATTGATGTATGCGGCGCTTCGTCCATGCGTCCGCCGGCGTTCTTGTCCGGATATTCGAGGGAGCGGCTCTCACGCACGGCAACCCTCGATCCGGACCCGGGCCTCGGATGACAATGTCCAGCCGCGCTACCGTAACGCGACCGACCCGGCGCCGCCGCTCTCCCCTGATCCCCGGTCCGGACCAGGGTTCCCGCGAGAGCGGTGAGACGGATTATGGGAGAGGCAGGAGGGGTGGGGATAAGATGGGGTGAGTCAGATCAGTTAATATTTCATAAGCTTCTGAAATAGCTGAAATTTATTTGACATAATCCTTGCAAAAGGCAGAAATCTATCCACGGGGCACGGCAGGTGGAGACTAGGTTCCGAGCGGGGCCGATTCGACCCAAAGAATTAGTCGTGCTCTCTGCCAAAGAGTCCGTACCTGACCGGGGGAATAATGGCGGGCAAAACCGTCGCGAGTGCCGTTTCGGCCTTTGGTGCGAATCTCAAGCCGAAACTGGCGAGCACGGCGATTGCCGGTGCGCCCGAGGATCAACTACGCGGACCGCTGGAGACCCTGTTCAAGGAGTTGGCCGAAGTTGGAAAATTGACCGGCACTGTTCACCTCGTTGGGGAAACAAGCCTGGCCGAGATCAAGACGCGCCCTGATTTCGCAGTCACCGTCAGCGGTGCGCTGGTCGGCTTCATCGAGGTCAAAGCGCCCGGCAAGGGAGCAGACCCGAGGCATTTCTCCGATCCGCACGACAAGGAGCAATGGAGCAAGCTCAAATCACTGCCCAACCTCATCTATACCGACGGAAATGCCTTCAGCCTGTGGCAAGACGGAGAGCCGGTAGGAAAAACTGTGCTGCTTGACGGGGACGTTGCGAGTTCGGGCAATAAACTTGCCGCGCCGGATACGCTGCTGCCACTGGTGATGAATTTCCTCACCTGGGCTCCGCTTCCGCCACCGAATGCCAAGAGGCTCGCAGAAGTAAGCGCGCGGCTCTGCCGCCTGCTGCGCGACGAAGTCACGGAGCAGCTAACGCTGAAGAGCGAAGGACTGACGGCACTCGCCAAGGACTGGCGCAAGCTTCTGTTCCCGGAGGCGAACGATGAGCAGTTCGCCGACGGCTACGCGCAAGCAGTGACGTTCGGCCTTCTCGTCGCGCGAGCGCTCGACATTCCCCTATCGGACGGAATCCATCAGGCGGCATATGAATTGCGGAAGACGAATTCGCTCATCGGCACCGCGCTGGGGCTGCTCACTGACGATGACGCAAATCAGCAGGCGCTCAAGACCTCGCTGGGCACGCTGACCCGAGTTCTCGATCAGGTGAACTGGCACACGATCAGCAAGGACAAGCCGGAGGCCTGGCTCTATTTTTATGAGGATTTCCTCGAAGTCTACGACAAGGCGCTGAAGCGGCTGACTGGTTCGTACTATACACCGCCTGAAGTCGTCGACGCCATGGTGCGGCTTGTCGACGACGCCTTGCGCGGCCCGCTGTTCGAGCGCTCCGCCGGCCTTGCCTCATCAGACGTGACGCTGGCCGATCCGGCAGTCGGTACGGGAACTTTTCTGCTCGGCGTCCTTCGCCAGATCGCCAAGACCATAGCAAACGATCAAGGCAAAGGCGCCGTGCGCGGCGCCATCCAAGCGGCGGCGAAACGCCTTGTTGGGTTCGAACTGCAGTTCGGGCCGTTCGCCGTGGCGCAACTCCGGCTGATTGCCGAAATGCAGGCGTTGACGGAGCGGAAGCCCGGCGAAGCGCCGCACGCACCTGAACTCAGGCTATTCATCACCAACACGCTCGGCAACCCCTTCATAGAGGAGGAAACGCTGGCGCAGAGCGGCGCCATCGCCAAATCGCGGCGTGATGCAAACACCGTCAAGAAGACACAGAAGATCACCGTCGTCATCGGCAACCCGCCCTACAAGGAAAAGGCCAAGGGACGCGGCGGCTGGATCGAGACGGGGTCCGGCGGCAAGCTGGTGGCGCCGATGGACTGGTGGAAGCCGCCACCCGCGTGGGGCGTTGGCGCACATGCCAAACATCTGAAGAACCTCTATGTCTATTTCTGGCGCTGGGCCACATGGAAGGTGTTCGGGACCGGCAACTATGCCGCGACCGGCTTTCCGGACAAGGACGAGGAAGGCATCGTCTGCTTCATCTCGGTAGCAGGTTTCCTCAACGGTCCGGGCTTCGAGCGGATGCGCGACGATCTGCGCCGCACCTGCTCCGAAATCTGGGTCATAGACTGTTCGCCCGACGGGCATCAGCCCGACGTTCCGACGCGCATCTTCCAAGGCGTGCAACAACCGGTCTGCATCGTGCTCGCGGCCAAGACGCTCGGCAAGGATAAGGACGTGCCAGCGCGGGTGCGCTTCCGGGCGCTGCCGAAGGGACCGCGCCAAGAGAAGTTTGATGCGCTGGAAAAGCTGACGCTCAAGCCAGATGGATGGGAGGACTGTCCCTCCGACTGGCGGGCGCCGTTCTTTCCGGCAGCGACCGGCGCCTGGGCTACTTTCCCGCCGCTGAAGCTGTTCTTCGACTATGACGGTTCCGGCGTCATGCCGGGCCGTACCTGGATCATCGCACCGGACCCGCAGTCACTTGAACAGCGCTGGGCGAGGCTGATCGGCGAGAAGAATGCCACGAAGAAGGAAGAACTGTTTCATCCTCATCTCGGCGGAGACAAAACGGTCTCAAAGGAACCACAAACTGGACTGACCGGCCACGAATATCGATCCGAGGCAGTGAAGGATGACCTGCAGCCGGCGATCAAGGCAACCCGTTATGGGTTTCGTTCTTTCGACAGGCAGTGGATCATCCCTGACGCGCGGTTGATCAACCGGCCGAACCCGACCCTATGGAGTGCATACTCGCCACGACAGGTATATCTGACGGCGCTTGAGCGCGTGTCTCCCAAAACGGGACCTGCCATCACATTCACTGGCCTAATACCTGACCTTGATCACTACAATGGCCGCGGCGGGCGCGTTCATCCGCTCTGGCGGGACCATGCGGCCAAGGAGCCGAACATCTCCGCAGAGCTGCTCGGTTTGCTGGCCGATATCCATGGCAAAGCCGTCTCGGCCGAAGACGTGATGGCCTATCTGGCGGCGGTCATGGCGCATCCGGCTTTCACCAAGCGGTTCCTGCCCGACCTCGTGCAGCCAGGACTGCGCGTGCCACTGACGGCCGACGCGACGCTGTTCGCGGAAGCAGCAGCCCTCGGCGGCGAGGTGATCTGGCTGCACACCTATGGTGAGCGTTTCGCCGACCCGGAAGCCGGACGGCCGAAGGCGCCGCCGCGAATGCCAGCTCAATCGCGGCCGTCCATTCCGGCTGAGGGTGAAATTCCCGGCGCGCCGGAGCCGCTTCCCGAGACGATGGAGTATGACGCGGCGAAGCGGCGGCTTCACGT
>Ga0081539_10001085_pt1 | contig 49445 bp, 48 predicted proteins | sample TabmetS4T2R2_FD_71023 | JGI IMG/M metagenome (GOLD analysis project Ga0081539, IMG submission 71023) | Tabebuia heterophylla rhizosphere microbial communities from the University of Puerto Rico - S4T2R2 | ecosystem: Host-associated > Plants > Roots > Rhizosphere ... | reverse complement strand
TCGTCACGGGCCTGATCATGACCGTCGGAATCGTCGGTGTCGCCGGCATCGTCCGTGCCGAGGACGACCTGCAGGCGGCGCCTGGCTGGCTCGTGGCGACGGGCGTCAGCTGGTTGGGCACCTACCTGCTGCTCCCGTTGTGGTGTTTCCTGTTCGCTGCGCCTGCCGGCCGTCACAGCGGCGGGTAGGACGCCGCGTCGGCCAATAGTCGCTCCAGCTCTTCGGCCGGCAGGGCCGGGTGCCACAACCAGCCCTGGCCGCGCGGACATCCCAACTCCCGCACGCGCCGGGTTGGAGATCTCGACGTACCAAGAAGGGGTTGACCACCGGGGCATGAGAGATGGGATGCGTACCGGAACGCGGATTCCGCCGCGGGCTCGTCCTCGCCCACCACAACCACGCCCAAATGCCCCGCGAGACCCCAGGCGCCGTCTCTGCCAACGCCCGCTCGAAGATCTACTTCACCGTCGACCGCTCTGTGGGCTGGGTGTCAGCGTGAGTCAGGACGGCGATGAGCTGCCTGGAGGCTGTCCGGGATCCCGAGGCGCGTGCAGGCCGCGAGTCCGTTGGGATCGCGGCCTGCGTCGCTTCTCTGTCAGCGGAGTGATGTCGCTCTGCAATCAGGGAAGTGATGAGGTGTTGTTCTCGCGCCGCTCCGCACTCTCGTCCGGGGAGACCTCGTTGGCGACGCGATCCTCGCGCCTGTTGGCGTTGTCCTGGGTGTAGTCGGGCGGGGTGGTCTGTGGGGTGCTGTCCTCGCGCCGGTTCGCGTTGCGCTCCCCGGCTACGAGGCCGTGACACCGTCTGGGCCCCTATCGGCGGCCGCCATCCGAGGCGGCAGGCCGCCCCAAATACGCCCCCAAGACTTGGGCGAGGGGTGGCCGCGGAGCATCTTGCAGCAGGTGAAGCGGCGTGTGCGCAGCGATACATCTGATCCCTACGGATCAGAAGGTTAGGGGTTCGAATCCCTTCGGGCGCGCACATCACTGCAGGTCAGAGGCGCTTTGCCCGGCACCTCGGCAGGCTGTCCTCAGTACCTGCATTCCGCTGCGTGAACTCAGCGCTGGCATGTCGCCGAGATGGCGTCGCTTCACGGGCCGGTCGAGGACACCGTGGAGTCCCACACGGCGGCGGTGAGCACAATCCGCGGCGCCGGATGGACAACCGCGCCCGTCGCACCAGCCCCGGCCCGACCCAACCGGTGTGTCGGCTAACACTGTCGGTAAACGTAGCCCGCTTTGCCGCGAGGGACGACGTCCCGGTCGCGGCGGATCACCGAGAGTCGGGCGCCGCGGGCGGTGCAAGCCGCCTTGTACGCAGCAGCCGTGTATTCGATCTCGAAGACTCTTGCTGCGTAGACCTCGGTGTAGGCAGCGCACTCGGCGTAGGCCTGGCACTCCTCGGCGATGGCGAAGTCGAAGCCCGCCTTCTTGAGGTCTCCGGACTCGTCGGGAGTGTTCTTCTGCGCCATCGCCAGGCCGTGCTTGTGTCCGGCGATGATGAGCAGCCGGGCGTAGGCGCGGTTGGCGGCGTAACTGAGCAGGCCGGAGGATCGGGTGAAGGTGTCGAGGTTGTCGAGTTCGACGGCTTCGTAGCCGCGGCCGGCGCAGCGAACCAGGTAGCGGGTCATGATCGCGGCCAGTGCGTTCCGTTTGGCGGCGGTGCGGGTGTCGAGGAGGATCTCCCCCCACTCCGGGTCGCCTGCCAGCACGCCCTTGGCGTCGCGCAGGAGCAGCCCAGGGTGGTTGGCGGTCCACCACGCCTCGTCCTCTGGTTGGGTCTGATAGGCGTTGACGTAGCAGATGTTGTACTTGCCCGCTGCCGGCGAGTCATGCCAGTCCCGCTCCACGATCTCGGTGGAAGCCAGCGGCTTGTACGCCCCGCCGATCTGATAGTCGAACGCCGCGTTCCCCGGCGGAACCCGGACAGTCGCTTCTGCGGCACTACTGGGCACCACCACGGCACACGCCAGCAGGGCAGTGACGGCGCGCGCCGCCGCCGCCGCTCGCCCGAATTGACTCATCCGAAATGGCTCCGGTCTCCTCAGACCTTCCCCGGTTTGGGGACCCTACGCGGTGGATCCAGGCGGGTGCCGGGGGCTTGGCGGGCGGTTCTTCGTCGGCCGACGGCTTCATTGGGCGGCGGCCCGCAGCCCATGTCAAGGCCGACTCCAAGGCGTGGCCCGGTGGCAGAGTGCTGCAGCGGCCTTCCCCCGGACCCATGCAACTGCCTCGCCATCGCTGCCGAAGTAGTCCGGAGGGCGGTGTCGGATCGGGGCAGGCGTGTTCGTGGCACTGGTGAGAGGCCGCCCGCGAGGGGCGGCCCCGCAGAGAACGGAGCCGCAACCATGAGACTGACGACCACCACGCAGGTCTCGGTCGATGGAGTGATGCAGGCGAACGGAGGGCGGAATGCGACCCTCGACCCCGGGATGGAGCGCGGCGGGTGGGCCAGGCCGCTGTTCGACGGCGAGGCCCTGGCATTCGTCAACGAGGTGTACCAGCGCGCCGACGCTTTCTTGTTCGGCCGGCGGACGTATGAGCTCTTCGCCGGCTACTGGGGTGTGCGGGAAGATCTGGAGAACCCCATCGTCGGTGCCTTGAACACCAAGCCCAAGTACGTGGCGTCGAACACGCTCACCGACCCGACATGGGCGGAGACGACCGTCCTCGCCGGCGACGTCGCGGCCGCCATCGGCGACCTGAAGGCCAAGCCAGGAGGCGAGTTGCAGGTGCACGGCAGCGGCGTCCTGACCCGATGGCTGCTGGAGAACGGCCTCGTCGATGAGATGACTCTGCTCGTCTGCCCGGTCGTGGTGGGCCAGGGCGTCCGACTGTTCCCCGACAACGGTCCCGACACTGCGCTTGATCTGGTCGAATCGCGAGCCTTCCCGATGGGCATCACGCTGCAGGTTTACCGGCCGGCCGGGCGCCCGCAGTATGCAACCGACTGAAGCACCTGGAAAGAAATCCGGGAGATGATCCGAGATGCAGTATCTGGTTTCCGTGATCCACGACAAGGACGACTTCGCCACCCCCGATGAGCAGGCTGCCATCGACGTGTTCAACGACCGGCTCCAAGCCGAGGGTCACTGGGTCTTCGCCGGCGGTCTCGGGGTGCCCGACAACGCCACCGTCATCGACAACCGGGGCGAGGAAGCCATGATCACCGACGGGCCGTTCCTGGAGTCGAAGGAGTATCTCGCGGGCTTCTGGATCATGGAGGCCCCCGACCTCGACGTAGCGCTCAAGCTCGCCGCCGAGGGGTCCAAGGCCTGCAACCGGAAGGTCGAGGTGCGGCCTTTCCTGTGAGCGCGGTCGACATCCGGGAGGCGATCACCCAGGCACACCACGAGGAGTGGGCGCGGGTGGTCGCCTCCCTGACCAAGCGCTTCGGCGACCTCGGCCTCGCCGAGGAGGCGGCGGCCGAGGCGTTCGCGACCGCCGTCCAGCGATGGCCGGCCGACGGCGTGCCCCCCAACCCGGGTGCGTGGCTGACTACCACCGCCAACCGCAAGGCCATCGACCGGATCCGGCGCGAGAGCAAGCGCGAGGACAAGCAGCGAGAGGCTCAGTTGTTGTATGACGACGACCCGCCAGAGCCCCTCGGCGCCGTGGATGACGAGCGGCTCCGGCTGATTTTCACCTGCTGCCATCCGGCGCTATCGATGGAGGCGCGCGTGGCGCTGACGCTGCGGATGGTCGGCGGCCTGACCGTTGCCGAGATCGCCCGTGCCTTCCTGGTACAGGAAACCACCATGGAGCGGCGGATCACACGTGCGAAGGCGAAGATCAAGGCGGCTCGCGTTCCTTATCGGGTGCCGTCCGCGGAGGATCTCCCGGTGCGTGTCTCCGGCGTCCTCGCCGTCCTCTACCTCGTCTTCAATGAGGGCTACCTGGCGACCGGCTCCGGCACCGACCCGGTACGTCACGACCTGACCGCCGAGGCGATCCGGCTCACCCGCCTGATCCGTGCCCTCCTGCCGGACGACGGTGAGGTAGCCGGGCTGCTGGCGCTGATGCTGCTGACCGAGGCCCGCCGCACTGCCCGGGTGTCGGCGAACGGCGAACTGGTCTCCCTCGACGAGCAGGACCGCGGGGCATGGGACGCGGCGCTGGTCGCCGAGGGCCATCGGCTGGTTCGCGAGCGCTTGGCCGCTGGAGTGGCTCCCGGTCGCTACCAGATCCTCGCAGCGATCAATGCCGTACACACGTCCGCACACGACGTCCGTGACACCGACTGGTCGCAGGTCGTCGCCCTCTACGACCAGCTCGTCCGCATCGACCACTCGCCGATCATCGCCCTCAACCGGGCCATCGCGGTCGCCGAGCTCGACGGCGCGGAGGTGGCACTGGCGGCCGTCGACCGTCTTGCCGACAAGTTGGCCGGTTATCACGCCCACCACGCCACCCGCGCGGACCTGCTGCGACGGCTGGGCCGCAGCCAAGAGTCCCGCGCGGCGTACGACAAGGCCATCGCACTGGCCGGCAACACCGCCGAGACCGCCTACCTGACGCGCCGCCGCGACCAGCTGGGGTAGCGCCAGTCACTCGGCCGCGCGGTTCCTCGTCGCGGACGTGTTGAGCGTCGACACCTGAAGGAACGGCTGCACCATGACCACGCCGATAGCGATCAGCGCGCTGTAAATGAGATCGTTCTGTCGGATCCACTCCTTCCGCATCTCCGGGTCGGCGAGGTGCTGCTGCACCGCCGTTTCGGCGTCCGCGCGCGCCTTCGCCGCGTCGGCGCGCGCCTTCGCCGCTTCGGTATGAGCCTGGTCCGAATCGGTCGGCCATGATGAGTCAGCGGAGTTGTCTGCCATACCGAGATCCTGGCAGCGGTGACTGCGTTGGTCAGCGTGGTGCGGGCACGCGAGCCACGGCCAAGGGCGGAAAGGTCACCTCCACGGTCAGGCCACCGGTCGGTGGAGCCGTCGACGTCACCACCGCTGCGTGCGCCCTCGCGATAGCGCGCACGATCGCCAGGCCCAGGCCGTGGCCGTCTCCATGGCCCAGGCGTTGCGGGCCGAGGCGCCGAAAGGGCTCGAACAGGGCCGCTACGTCGTCGGGCGGCACCACCGGGCCGGTGTTGACCACCGTAAGCCGCGAGCCGGCCGTCACCACCTCCACCCGGCCGCCCGGCACGTTGTGCCGCACCGCATTGTCGACAAGGTTCGCCACGACGCTCTCGACCAGCCGCGGATCGCCAAGCACCGGCGCCGACGCGAGGTGGGTCTCCACCGTCACCTCGCGCCGCGCGGCCTCCGCGACACGCGACGCGACGACGCCGGCCGCGACGTCTCCAAGGTCCACCTCCTCGCGCGCGTCCAGCCCCGACTCACCCGTCGCCAGCGTGAGGAGGGAGTCGATGAGGCGCTCTTGCATCTGCCCCAACGCCAGGACATCGCGGCAGGCGGTCCGCAGGTCGGCCGACGGGTCGGCGAGCGCCACCTGTAGCAGCGTCCGCTCGGCTGTCAGCGGGGTCCGCAGCTCGTGGGCCGCGTTCGCGACGAAGTGCCGCTGCGCGTCGAAAGCGGCTTGCAGCCGCCCGAACAGGTCGTCCAGGGTCGCGGCGAGCTCGCTCAGCTCGTCGTGCCGGCCGGTCGGGCCGAGGCGGCGGTGCAGGTTGCTGGCCGAGATGTCCCGCGCCGTCGCCGTCATCTGCTGCAGCGGCCGCAGGAACCGGCCGGCCACCACCCAGCCGAGCACCAGCCCGACGACGATCAGCACCACCAGCCCCAGCACCGCCGCACCGACCAGCCGGTTGGCGTTGGTCTCCACGGCGCCGTCCGGTGCAACGGAGCCCTGCCCTGCCGGAGCCGTCTGCTGCACGGACAGAAACTGGACGCCCAGCAGGATCGCGCCCGACGCCAGGAACGGGATGGCGTAGAGCAGCGTCAGCTTCGTTCGCAGTGATCGCCGCCTCACCGCGAACCCCCGCCGCCTCACCGCGACCGCCCTCACGGCGGGCCCACCCGGTACCCTGCCTCGCGCACGGTGTGCACGACGGGCGGTTCCCCGAGCTTGGCCCGCAACCGCCGGACTGTCGTCTTCACCGCTGTCGTGAACGGGTCGGCCGCCTCGTCCCACACCTGCTCGAGCATCTCCTCGGCCGGCACGAGCCGCCCACCGGCCCGCATCAGGCACTCCAGGACGGCGAACTCCTTCGAACTCAGGTCCAGACGGCGCCCGGCGCGGGCGGCGTAGCGGCGCGATGGGTCGAGCACGAGGTCGCCGCAGCGCAGCACGGGCGGCACCGGCGGCCCGGTCCGCCGGCCGAGCGCCCGCAGCCGCGCTACGAGCTCGGCGAAGTCGAACGGCTTGGGCAGGTAGTCGTCGGCGCCCAGCCCCAGCCCCTCGACGCGGTCCCGGACGGTCCCCGACGCCGTCAGCATCAGAACGCGGCTCTCCGGGTGCTCCGCCGCCACCGTCCGGCAGACGTCGTCCCCGTGCACGGCAGGGATGTCGCGGTCGAGCACGACGACGTCGTACCGGGTGAGCGCGAGCCGGTCGAGGGCCTCGGCGCCGTCCAGGACGACGTCGACCGCCATGCCCTCGCGGCGCAAGCCGGCCGCGATGCTGCGGGCGAGGATCTCGAAGTCCTCCACGATGAGCACACGCATCCACCCACGATGCCAGGGCCCGGGTGTCGCCCGGGTGTCACCGGCCGACACCGCGCCGACACGGCCGGCTCTGTAGACAGCTTCCATGACCGATCCCACCATCGTTGTCAGCGGCCTGCGCAAGCGTTTCGGTCGCACCCTTGCCCTGGACGGGATGTCGTTCGCCGTCCACCCGGGCCGGATCACCGGATTCGTCGGGCCGAACGGCGCCGGCAAGTCCACCACGATGCGCGTCATCCTCGGCCTGGACCGCGCCGACGAGGGCACCGCGCTCATCGGCGGCCGCCCGTACCGCACCCTGGACCGGCCGCTGTGCCACGTCGGCTCGCTCCTGGACCCCGGCGCGCTGCAGCCGGGCCGCACCGCCCGTAACCACCTGCTGTGGCTGGCGCATTCGCAGGGCTTGGGCGCGCGCCGGGTCGACGAGGTGCTCACCGACGCCGGGCTGGTGTCCGTGGCCCGCCGCCGCGCGGGCGGCTTCTCGCTCGGCATGCGGCAACGCCTCGGGATCGCAGCGGCGATGCTCGGCGACCCGGCGACCGTCATGCTCGACGAGCCGTTCAATGGGATGGACCCGGAGGGCATCGTCTGGATGCGCGCCTTCCTGCGATCGCTGGCCGCGCAGGGCCGCGCCGTCCTCGTGTCCAGCCACCTGATGGGCGAATTGCAGGGCATCGCCGACCACGTCGTCGTCACCGGACGCGGCCGGGTGATCGCGGACGCCGACGTCGCCGAGCTGCTCGCCGCGACGTCCGACGGCCACGTCACGCTGCACACCACGTCCCCGGATGCCGCACCCGCACTCCGTGGTGCCGGCGCGACGGTCGTCGACGGCGGTGATGGCACGCTCACCGTCTCCGGGACGTCGGCGGCGGATGTCGTCGCACTGCTGACCGCCCGCGGCGTCCCGTTCACCGAGGTCTCCCGGCACCATGCCACGCTCGAGGACGCCTACCTGGAGCTCACCCGAGACGCCGTCGAGTTCCGCGCCGCCGCTGCGGAGGCCGGCCGGTGAGTGGCCTCGGACGTCAACTGCGCGCCGAGTGGACGAAGTTTCGCACCCTGCGCGGGTGGGTCATCGGGACGGCGGTCGCCTGTGTCATCGTCCTCGCGTTCGGCGTCGCACCGGGCATGCAGGGGACGTGCGGATCGGAGTGCGCGCTGCCCGTCGGCCCGGGCGGCGAGGAGGTGACGGACCGGTTCTCGTTCGTGCACCGGCCGATGACCGGCGACGGCAGCATCACCGTCCGGGTCACATCGCTGAGCGGCGATACGCCTGAGGTGGGCGGCACCGGCGCCGTCCCCTGGGCCAAGGCGGGCGTCCTCGTGAAGGACGGCACCGGGGGAGGCACGACGTATGCGGCCGTCATGGTCACCGGCGGCCACGGCGCCCGGCTGCAGTACGACTTCACGAACGACCGCGCCGGCGCGGCGGTCGCCGTCCGCCCTGATCGGCCGCACTGGTTGCGGCTCACCCGCCGCGGCGACGTCATCGCCGCCGAAGAGTCCGTGGAGGGTGTCGCCTGGACCGATATCGGCCAGGCCACGCTGCCCGGACTCCCGGACACGGCCGAAGTCGGCGTCTTCGTCACCTCGCCGCAGTTCTCGAAGGCCGAGGGGCCGGCGAGCGTGTCCGGCCGTCCGACGAGTGCCACCGCAACGTTCGACCGGCTCACCACCGCGGGCGCCTGGGCGGGCGACGGCGGCTGGATCGCCCAGGGCATCGGCGGCCCCGACCCCGCGGCGCCTGTCCCGGCCGAGCTGACAGCCGGCGGCGGCGTCACCGTCACCGGCTCGGGCGACATCGCTCCGGCCGTCTCGGGTGCGTCCGGCCTGGGTGTCTCGATCACGCAGACCCTCGTCGGCACGTTCGCGGGCCTCGTCGTGATGGTGGTCATCGGGGCGCTGACGATGACCACCGAGTATCGGCGCGGGCTGATCAGTACCACATTCACCGCGGCTCCCCGCCGGGGACAGGTGCTGGTCGCGAAGGCGCTTGTCCTGGGCGCGGTGACGCTCGCCGCCGGGACGGCCACCGCAGCGGTCGTCGTAACCCTGGGACGCCGGCTCCTGCGGCAGCGGGGTGTCTACGTCAACGCGGTGACGACGGGCACGGAGCTGCGCGTCATCGCCGGTACCGGGCTCCTCCTGGCCGCGGCGGCGGTGTTCGCCCTCGGCGTCGGGACGCTCCTGCGGCGCGGCACCACGGCGGTCACGGTTGCGATCGTCGCGACCGTGCTGCCGTACCTGCTCAGCGTCACCGTCCTCCCATTTGCCGCCGGGGACTGGCTGCTGCGGGTCACGCCCGCTGCGGCGTTCGCCGTGCAGCAGAGCGCGCGGCGGTGGCCGCAGGTCGACAACGTCTACTCGCCCGCCGGCGGCTACTTCCCGCTCCCGCCGTGGGCGGGAGTCGGGGTGCTGGCCCTCTGGGCGGCGATCGCGCTCGCCCTCGGGGCGCTCACCTTCTGGCGGAGGGACGCGTGAGGGCGGCCGTGCACGCGGAGTGGACGAAGCTGCGCACGTCGCCGGACACGGCGTGGCTGCTGCTCGGCCTCGTCGTCTCGACCGTCGGCGTCGGCGCGTTGGCGATCACGGTCACGGGCGATCCCGGCCACCCGGTGGACGGCGCCCAGCTCGCGCTGATGGGCGTCCAGCTCGGGCAGGCGGTGGCCGTGGTGCTCGCGGCGACGGCAGTCGGCGCCGAGTACGCGACGGGCATGGTGCGCGTGACCTTGACCGCGATGCCGCGGCGCGCAATGGCTCTGGGCGCCAAGGCTGCCATCACCGTCGCCGCTGTCCTGCCACCGGCGGTCGCGGCGGTCGCCGGGTCCCTCGTGGTGTCACGGTGCCTGGCGCCCACGGCATCCCGCGTGGTCACGGAGGGCGCCGTCATCCGGGCCGGTGCGGGCTCGGTGCTGTACCTGGCTCTGGTGGCGCTGCTCGCGTTCGGCATCGCCACGGCGGTGCGCAACCCGGCCGCCGCGGCCGGCGTCGTGCTCGGCCTGCTCTACGTGCTGCCGGTCGTCATCCTCACAATCTCCGATGAGGAACGCCGGCGTCAGTTGCGGCGTCTTGTGCCCACGGCGGGGCTCGCGATCCAGACGACCCGCGATCTCGACTCACTGCCCATCGGGCCGTGGGCCGGGCTCGGCGTGCTCGCCGCGTGGACGACGGCCGCCATCCTCGTGGGCGGGCTGCTGTTCCTGCGCCGAGACGCGTGAGCGTCAGGCCTGCAGTCCGTCCCACGACCATCGCGGGATGCTCAGGCCCTCGGGGACGTCGTCGGCGGACTCGTGGTAGCGCGCCATAGTCGTCGTGGTGGCCCAAGCGAAGTAGTCGTGCAGCACCCGCCCCACCGGCCCGGTCACGGCCAATCCGACGTCCTCCAGCGCCTGATCGAAACAATCGATCGCTCGCCGGTCCATGTCCTCATGGTGGCCGTTGCCGCTGTGGATCCGCACGACTGACGTCTCGTCTCCGTAACGTTCCGAGTACGCAGCCGGCCCGCCCAGTGCCTGCGCCCAGTAGGCCGCAAGTCGCTGGCTGTGCTGAGGATGGAATCCGTGGCTGAACGCGTGACTGACCACCTCGTCCGCCATCACCCGGGAGTGCCACGCCTCCGCGAGACGCTGCAGCCCCTCGGCGGCGCCGGCCGCCTCATACACGCTCGCCATCCATCCAAGATGGCAGGCCGGCGCGGATCAGCGAAACCCTCGTCTTCCGATGTCGATTCCGATGAAGCCGTTCGTCGGTAGTGTGCGGGCGCTGTGAAGCGGCCCGCGAACGCGGAACCGCTGCCGGACATCGGTCCCGCACCACCCCTATCGATCCCGAAGTCGAATGAAGGAGACCCTCATGGCCACGTATGTCCTCGCGTACACCGGTGGCAGCATGCCCGAAACCGAGGAAGAGCAGGCGCGCGTGATGGCCGCCTGGGGCGCCTGGATGGACGCCCTGGGTGGTGGCGTCGTGGACGGCGGCAACCCGTTCGGCCCCTCGGCGACTGTGGCGCCCGACGGCGGTGTCACTGACGGCGGCGCCTCCAGGCTGACCGGCTACACGATCATCACCGCCGACAGCCTGGGCGCAGCCACCGCCTCGGCGAAGGACTGCCCGGTCCTGTCCAGCGGCGGCGCGGTCGAGGTCTACGAAGTCGTCCCGGTGATGTAGCCCAACGCCGGACTACGGCGGGGCAACTCCGACGCGAGATCCCAGACGATGGAAACTTCCGGCCGTATTTCGCCGGAAGTTTCCATCGTCATGCCGATCCGGCCTGATCATGCAGGTGGCGCACCGGCCGGAGCGGCGAGTCCGCTAGCGCTTGCGATACGTCGCGGTGTAGGTGGTGTTGGTCGCCGGCGCGGTGATCGTGTGCGACTGGGCGCCGCCGTCCGACCAGGACACCCAGGTGTAGGTCGAGCGGTTCAGCGTCTGCGTGGTCGGCGCGCTGACCGAGTTGGCCGAGCCGACGATGACGGTCACGCTGAACGGCGTGGTCTGTGCTGTGGCGTTGACCGAGAGCACGGTCAGCTTGAGCCCGGCCGGGTTGGTCCTGAAGGTCAGCGTCACCGTCTTCGGGTCGAGCCGCACACTGGTGGTCGACGAAAGGCCGCCCGAGTCCGTCGCGGTGAGCCGGAGCTCCAGCCAGGCGGGGTAGGAGTGATCGGGTGCCTGGAAGGAGCCGCTGGCCACCCCGTCGAAGGTCTGGATCGGGTGGCTGTGGCAGTCGGTCGGGGTCACGCAGTGGTGCAGGATCACCGTCCAGCTCAATCTGGACGCGGGGAGGGTGCCGTCCTGCACGTCGGTGGCGTGACCGGAGAAGCCTAGGGTCTGGCCGACCGTCCAGGTCAGGCTCGAACTCGGAGTGTCGATCACCGCCGTCGGTGCGGTGTTGCCGACGGTGATGGTGACGGAGGCCGTGTCGCTCGCGCCCTGGTTGTCGGTCACCCGCAGCCGCGCGGTGTAGGCGCCCGTTGCGGTGTAGGTGTAGCTCGCGGTGGCTCCGGTCGCGTCACCGAAGGTGCCGTCGCCGTTCAGGTCCCAGGAGTAGGTCAGCGGCCCACCCTCGGGGTCGCTGGACCCCGACCCGTTGAAGTTCACGGTCAGCGGCGCATCGCCGGTCGTCGGCGTGGCTGTGATCCGGGCCGTGGGCGCTTGGTTCGCGGCGGTGTAGACGACCCGGTGCAGCGAGCCGCCTTCCAGGTCGACGTAGAACAGGTCGCCACCCGGACCGATCTTCAGGTCCACCGGGTGGCCGGCCGCGCCACCCGTGGAGTCGACGCCCACGAACGACTGAATGGCGGCGGGGTCCGGCAGCCCGTTGGCCCCGGGCATCATGGCCCAGATCTCGTTGCGGGTGTGGTCGGCGAAGAACAGCGCGCCGTTGTAGGCGGCGGGGTACGACCCGCCCTGGTAGAACGCCACACCCGTGACGGAGGATCCGCCGGCGTGGCAGCCGGTGTAGCTCACGACGCAGGCGCTGTGGTTGTAGGCGTAGTACGGCGCCGCCGCCGTGCCGCTGTTGTACAGGCTGGTGCAGAGGTTGAGGTTGGCGCCCTGGTAGCCGCCTTGCGGACCTGCGCCCTCGTAGCACGGCCAGCCGAAGTTTCGCGATGCGCTGCCGGTCGGGGAGGTGAGCCGTTCGACCTCTTCCCAGGTGTTCCAGCCGACATCACCGATCCACAACTCATCCGTGCCGGGCCGCTGAGTCATCCGGAACGGGTTGCGCAGGCCGTACGCCACGATCCGGCGTGCGTTGAGATCGGTGGACGAGGCGAACGGGTTGTCCGCGAGGCCCTGCCCGGTGTTCGGGTCGATGCGCAGAATGGCACCGTCCAGCGTTGCCGGGCCGTCGGTACGCCGGATGCTCTGGCTGCGCAATGCGCCGCCTTCGGCGTTGGGTGCGCTCAGCGCGGTACCGGCGGCGGACGGCGGGTCGCCGCATGGGTTCGCCTGGTCACCGGCGTACTGCCCGCCGTACTGCCCGTAGTCGACGTTGTTGAAGCTCGCGCCGTCCCCGCCGCTGACGTACAGCGCCCCGTCCCGGCCGAACAACAGGGTGCCGATGGAGTGACTGGGGTACTGCTGGCACCAGTCCTCGACCAGTACCTGCTCGCTGCCGGTCATGGTGTTACCGCTGGCGGTGAGTCGGGAGACGCGTGCGGACACCACGCATCCGTCGGTGGTTGCGCCGGGCGGCGTCGGGCACGTGTCGCCCCAGCGCGGCGCGGTGCCACCGATCGCCGCGTCGTAGGTGTACAGCACGTAGACGTAGGGGCGCGTCGGGAAGCCCGGATCAAGTGCCAGACCCAGGAGGCCCCGGTCCCAGAAGTCCTGGACCCGGGGCGACAGGTCCGCGAAGGTGACCGGATTGGTGTCGGTGAGACTGGCGAAGACCTTGATGACGCCGTTCTTCTGCCCCACGAAGATCCGCCCGTCGGGGGCGAACTGGGCCACCGTGGGATTGACCATCCCGCTGAGAACGACGGTGTCGCGGAAGCCCGCCGGCAGAGTGGACGCCCCCGCCCGACTCGTCCCGATCAACAGACTGCCGACCAGCAGCGCCACGGCCAGGGCGACGATCCGCCGGGCCACATCGATACGCGAACGGAACATGGCCGCCCCTCAGGTCCGTCCGGCCCGAGGTGGAGCCCCGAGATGCATCGCGGTCCGGAAAATGCTGGTGCACCGGGCCCACACGGGGACGCTCCCGGTTGATCCGGACATTACCTCGGTGATCGCCCGGCCGTCCGGCAAATCGGCAAGAGGAAAGCGAATCGCGGTGAAATGCACGCCATAGTGGAAACTTCCGTCCACATTTGGCCGGAAGTTCCCACTGTCCGCGATGCGATTACGCCGCCGTGATCCGGTGCAGGTAAAGGACTGCCGGCTCCGAGGTGAACGGGGCAGAAAATTCCGCGGCGCCGGCGACGTCGATGCTTCGCTGGTCAAGCGAAACGGTCTCGCGCGAGGTGACGCCGAACCATTCCACCGTGTAGGAACCGGCCTCGAGCTCGACGGTGAACGGTCTCCCATCGCCTTCCGGCTCGAGCACGAGACACTCGGTGCCCGGATTCACCAGTGCGAACCCGGTGGAGGCGACGTCGACGCGCGGCGTCATCGCGACGAGGTTGACCCGATCGGCGTACCGGCGAGTGTCCCCCATGGCCCGGCGGGCCGGCTCGTAGAACTCGAACGGCGGGACTCCGGACTCCGCCGGCGGCATCGGGCTGGGCTCCAGCCCCGCCAGAAGCCCGAAGTCCATGAGGATCGGGTGGTGCCCGCGCAGGAACGACTTCCACGCCCACAACGCGTCGCCCTGGCCGGGGGCGTAGTGGTCGGTGTCGGAGATGACCACCTTGCTGCCGTCGGCGACCGGCGGGTCGGCGAACCAGCGGGACGGCGGGGAACCGGGCGCGGCGGGGTGCCGGCCGTGGGTGAAGATCTCATCGTCGTAGCCGGGGGAGATCCATTCCGCGCGGCTGTGCACGAGGGGGTCGTTCACCCTGGTCTGATCGGCCACCGGGAACTGCATGCTCATGCCGATCGGGTGTGTCTGGTAACCGCGCTCGGTCTCGTGCCGCTTGACGACGTCGATCACCCAGTACTGCCACTGTGTAGAGTCGCCCCACTGCGGAGCCCGTGCCATGCCCAGGAACGCCGCGAACTCATCCGTCACAGTGCCGTCTCCGGACGACTCGTTGGCGACTTCCCACAACACGTTCGGCAGGTCATGCAGGCTGTCGACGACCCGGTGGATGTAGGCCCGCTGGATCTGCTCGATCCGCGGGTCCAGCGGGAGAACCTGCAGATCGTTGATCGACGTCGCCGCGATGCCGTTGACGTTGTTGAGGCTGTGGAACGGATGCCCCTCGACCTGATCCGGCGGCGGGCTCAGGTGGAGCGCCCAGCCCTCGAACAACAAGACGCCGACGTAGATGCCGGCCTGCCCGGCCATGGCCACCCGGTCGCGGAGCCGCTGGAAGAAGGCGTCGTCCAACCGCTCCAGATCGAACCGCCGCCGGCCGTCCTTCGCGGTGCCCGGCCCGGTGCGCAGCCAGGGCTGTGGCGTCATGTTCAAGTGGTAGTTCCCGCCGGCCGCCTGCGATCGAATGTGCTCCCACCGCCACAGCCGGATGAAGTTGTGGCCGCGGTCGGTGAGAAACCGCAGGTAGGCGTCGAAGTCCAGACGCTCCGGCTCGTCCGGGCCCTCCGCGCCTGGACCCATGCCATCGTGCAGGTTGCTCCAGATGTGCGAGCCGGTCAGGTAGACGGCGCGCCCGGCTCCCGCGCCCGCCGTCGCCGTGAAGTAGCGGGGGTTCTCGGCCGACACGGCCAGCGGTCCGCTCGCCGCGCGCGATGTTCTCGTGTCCATGGTGCATCCCTCTCCGGCGATGATTAGTCCGTCGCGCTGGAGGGGAAGGTCCCGGTGTCCGGGTCATGTCGAATGATCTCCACCACCTCGACGGTCATGCCGACGAAGTCGATCCTCGTGCGCTGCTCCAGGAAGAACCCGCCCGGCAGCCACCGGAAGGTGGCCGTTCCCGCCACGTTGTCGGTGTCGGAGCCCAGGGTGCGCCCCTGCATCTGCCAGGTGCCGATGAATCGGTCGAACTGTCGCAGGGCAGGGTCGGGTTGTGGCGGCGTGAAGGCCGGGGTGTCCGGTGAAGGCGATCGGTCGCTCATGGAGGTGGCTCCTTTCGGTGGTCTCTTGTGGCTGCCGGTTCAGCCTGATCGGCGCCGTGACGGGAAACATCGGCCAGCCGGCCGATCCTGCGCACGTCGGTGGCCGATGCGCGGGAGCCCACCGAGGCCACCTGCACAATGGTCGTTCTATGGGCAGCAGAGCCTGCGCGCAGACCAACCTCCCGGCCCAGTTCACGACGTTCATCGGCCGGACCGACGAGATCGAAACGGCCCGTCGGCTGCTGGCGCGTGGACGCCTCGTGACGCTCACCGGGCCCGGTGGCGCGGGTAAGACCAGACTCGCGGCGGCGGTGGCAGCCGCCGAGGCGTCACGCCGTCCGGATGGGATCTGGTGGGTTGATCTCGCTGCCGTCACGGACGGTACGGCGGTCGCAGAGACTGCAGCTGCCGCCGTGGGAGCGTTGGTGGCCGGCGATCCGGTTCACTCGCTGATCGTCCACCTTGCGCACGGACGGGTCTTGCTGTGCCTGGACAACGCCGAGCATCTACTCGACGGGGTCGCCGGCGTCGTCGACGTGGTCCTGCGCGCGTGCCCGGAGGTGACGATCCTCGTCACGAGCCGCGAGCCGCTCGGCCTTCCCGGTGAGGCGGTTCTGGCCGTTCCGCCGTTGGGCGATGACGACGCCGTGGCACTGTTCGTCGATCGGGCGCGATTGGCGAACGGGTCCTTCACCCTCGACGCCGCGAATGCGTCCGCGGTGCGATCGATCGCCGCGCATCTCGACGGCATCCCTCTCGCGCTGGAGCTGGCCGCTTCCTGGCTCCGCACGCTCACCCCGCAGCAGATCGAAGCCGCGCTGGACGACCGTTTCGCCCTGCTGGTCCGCGGGCCCCGGGGTGCGCTCCGGCGACAGCGCACGCTCGCCGGGTCGATCGACTGGAGCCACGACCTGCTGGAGGGGACCGACCGGATCGTGTTCCGCCGGCTCGCCGTCTTCGCGGGAACCTTCGGGCTCCGGGCGGCGCGCGTCGTCGCCGCGGGCGGATCCGTCCGTGCCGACGACGTCCTGCCCGCGCTCGCCCGGCTGGTCGACAAGTCCCTCGTGGTGGCCGATAACACCGGTGAGGAGGCGCGGTATCGGTTGCTGGAGACGCTCCGGGCCTACGCGACGGCGCGTCTGGTGGAGGCAGCCGAGGCGCCGATCGTTCGGGTGCGCCATGTCGAGTGGTACCTGCGGTTCGCCGAGTCGACGGACGCTTACCGGGAACACGATCCCGACCGGTGGCGCCGCACGCTGCGACTGGAGTACGACAACCTCCGCACGGCGCTGGAACAGGGTCTGACCTTCGAGGACGGTGAGTCCGGTCGGCGGCTGGCCGCGGCCCTGGCGTGGCTATGGCATCTGGACCGGCGTGGCCATGAGGGGATGGACATCATCCGCCGGGCGATCGCTCTGGCACCGGATGATCGGTCGTTGCTCCAGGCACGGCTTCTGACCGGCCTGGCCCTCGTCGCCGACACCGCGGAGCCGCTCGACGTGGAGTACGACGCCGCGACCCGCGCGCTCGAGCTGGCCACTGCCGTCGGAGACGAGGGCTTGCGCGCGCTGTGCCTGAATCTGTCGGCGGTGGGAGCTTTCTACACCGACTTCGACGAGGGTTGGCGGTTGTGCGAGCAGGCACACCAGGCGGCTCGGACCGCGGCGAACGCCTTCGTTCTGGGTGGGGCGCGGGCGCTTCAGGCGATCATTCTTCACCTGCGCGACCGGCACACCGAGGCCGAGGCGATCGTCGACGACGACGTCCGCAGGCACCTGCAGCTGCATCGAGGTGTGCTGTCGACGGTGCTCAGCTACCAGGCTGGTGGGGCGCTGGCCACCGGTGACGTGGATCGCGCCACCGACCTGGCCACCGAGGCGCTGCGGATCGCCGAGCCGCTGGGCGACTACCTTCGTGTCGGCGCGGCGAGAGCGATCCTGGCTGAGATTCGAGGCGCGACCGGCGATCTGGACGGGGCGGCGGACATGCTCGGCCCGCTGCTCCAGCTGCTCGACGGTGCCGACCCCGCCGTCTTCGTCCCGGGGCTGTCGCACGCCATGGGCGCGCTCGCCATGCGCCGGGATGATCCGACGACGGCGATCACCTGGCTGGAGACCGGTGTCCGGTCCACGGACCGTGGCGTGCCGACGTGGCTCGCGGCCCGGGATCTGCCGGCGCTGGGCGCTGCGCTGCACGCGGTCGGGCGGGACGAGGAAGCGGCCGCCGCGCTCAACGCAGCCGTCGACGTCGCCATGCGGCTGGGCATGCCGGGTCCGCTCGCCGAGGCCTACCAGGTACAGGCCGAGCTCGCGGCGGTCGCCGCCGACCCGGGCCGCGCTCTGCAGCTCGACCACATAGCGCTCGCCCTGCGCGTCGAGCATGGCCTGCGCGCGTGTCTGCCGGACAGCCTCGAGGCCCTGGCCCGCCACGGCGCCGCGGTCAATGCGACGGCGGACGACGTGCGCCTCCTGATCGCCGCCGAGTCGGCGCGTGCAGCGCTGCGGCTGCCGCGCGCCCCCTATCAGCAGCGGCTCTACGACGACGCGGTCCGGCTCCTTCGCAGCCACCTGGGCGGCCCTGCCTTCGACGACGCCGCCGCCGAGGGAACTCGGCTCACGCTCGACGAAGCGGTCGCCTACGCCCGGCGAACCCGCGGCGCCCGAGGCCGCCTGGCCACCGGGTGGTCGAGTCTCACGCCGACGGAGCTGGAGGTGGTCCACCTGGTTGCCGCCGGCTTGACCAATCCTCAGATCGGTGCCCGGCTGTTCATGAGCCGCAGCACGGTCAAGACGCACCTGGCTCACGTCTTCGCCAAGCTCAACACGGCCAACCGCACGGAGCTTGCCACCATGGCGATCGCCCACCGATCGAGCGAGAAGGACGGCGTGCCGTGATTGAGATGGCTACGCTCCCGGGAATGGACGACGGCGTTGCTCAGCCACCAGCACCGAAAGCCTCTCCCCGCGAGGCGCTGAAGCTGGCTGAATCCGCGCTTCGAAGCTTGGAGGAGAGCCAAGCAAGGGAACACCGCGTGGCTCTGGCCGCGAGGTTGGCCGTGGCGGCGGTGGTGATCCTGGCTCTGGTCGGCCTCGTCGTGCACACATTCTTTGAGGCGAGGCGGCCGCAGGTTGACTCGACGAGTGTTGCGCTGCTGGCTGTCGCCTTGATCGCTCCCTTCGTCTCGCGGCTCAAGGCGCTTGAGGTCGGTGGCGCCAAGGCTGAATGGCAGGAAGGTGCGGCAGTAAGCCTGAAGGGCATCGTGCAGCTGGTCGGCATGCAGCAGGCGGCCATAGGGCAGCTCTTCGACGATGTCGCCGCTCGAGCGGCCACGGGCCCCGAGACGACCGCCCCCGCGGCTGCCGGCGAGCCGCACCCACAACCGCCGTGGACTGCGCCGAGGCCGCTTCGCCGTGTGGTGTGGGTTAACGATCACCCGCAAAAGAACGCCTACGAATTGCAGACGCTTGGGCAGATCCTCGAGGTGGTAATGGCAACGACCAATGAGCAGGCCTTCGACATTCTTGCCCAGGGGGAGATCGATGCCGTGATCAGCGACGTCGGCCGCGACTACGACCTACCCGGTGAGCCGCCGGGCGGTGTCCGGCTGCTCGGCGAACTTCGCGAGCGCTTCCGCGACAGATGCCCGCCGGTTCTGTATTACACCAGCAGCTGGTCGATTCAGCGGTATGGAGCGGATCTCGAAGCCAACGGCGCGTTGGCCGTCAGCACCCTCTTCAGCGACCTCCTGCGGGCATTGCGCCAGATCGAGCAGCAGGCGCTGGAATCGATCGCCCTGGCCGAAGCCGCGCGGGTTGGTACGGCGCGGCCCTCGGGGACTTCTGGCGAGCCGGACGTCGTGGTCGAACTGGCCAACGGCAACGTCGTGGGGATCGAGATCGCGTCGTGGCTCCAGCGCCCACAAATGGCGGCCTTTGCCGACCGCCTCAGTCGTCTGGCGCAGGCCATGGATCGCGGGCTGATCTCTCAGGGATTCCTGTTGGCGCGACCCGAGGTCCTCGATGACCGACGCCGTGCCTGGGCGGAGGAGCGGCGGATCGAGATCGTCGGCGCGGCTGACCTGGCCGCCGTCCTCGATCGGCTTGCCACCGGGTGAGGCAGCGGAGTCTCACGCTGGCGCCTCCGCGGTGGCGAGCAGGGCGTCGATGCCTTCGGCGGGCATCGCGGCGTGCCACAGCCAGCCTTGCCCGACGGGGCATTCCAGTTGCCGGAGCAGGTCGCGTTGGCCTGCGGTTTCCACGCCTTCGGCGATGACAACGATGCCGAGAGTCTGGCCGAGGGCGACCACGCTGCGGGTGATCGCGGTGTCGGTGGCGTCGCTGCCGAGCCGGGCGATGAAGCTGCGATCTATCTTGAGCGTGTCCACGCGAAGCTGTCGCAAGTAGCTGAATCCGGCGTAGCCGGTGCCGAAATCGTCGACCGCCAGCCTGACGCCGAGGTCGGTCAGGCTCTTCAGGTCGGCGGAGCTTGATCCGGAAAGGTCGATCACCTGACGCTCGGTGATCTCCAGGCACAGGTCCGCGGGCGTCAGCCCGGAGGCGTGGAGGGCTTCACGCACGCGGCCAGTCAGGTCGTTGCGTCCCACCTGTCGCGGCGAGATGTTGACGGCGACCGCGGGAGCCGCGGCCCCGAACTGGTGCCGCCATTGGAATGCCTGGGCGCAGGCCTGGTGCAGGACCCACGTGCCGATGGGGACGATCAGTTGTCGATCCTCGGCGATGTCGAGGAACTCCGCCGGCAGCAGCAGCCCTCGGGTGGGATGTCGCCAGCGCAACAGCGCCTCGACCCCGATGAGCCGCCCGGTGCCGACGTCGACGGTGGGCTGGTAGTGCAGGACGAATCCGCCGTCGGCCATGGCTCGGCGCAGGCCGGACTCCACTTCGATTTGGCGCGCGGCAGCGGCTTGGAGATTCTGGTCGGCCAGCTCCCAGCGTCCCTTGCCGTGTCGCTTGGCCCGGTACATGGCCGCGTCGGCGTCCCGCAGGAGATCCTCACTGGTCGAGCCCGGATCGCTCAGCGTCAGACCGACACTCGCCGAGACGCCGACCGTCTGCCCCTGCAGAGTGATCTCCTGATCAACTGCCGCCAGCACACGTTCGGCCACCGGGTGCAGCTCGTCGGCGTCGCCGAGGTCCTCGCACACCAGCACGAACTCGTCCCCGCCCAGACGTGCCGCGGTGTCGCTGCCGCGCAGTACGCCGGTCAGACGCCGACCGACCTCGATCAGCAACTGGTCTCCGACGGAGTGGCCGAGAGAGTCGTTGATCGACTTGAAGTTGTCCAGGTCCAGGAAGAGCACGCCGACGCGCCTGCCGGCACGGTGCGCACGGGTCAAGGCATGCGTGAGGTGATCAACCAGCAAGTGACGATTGGGCAGGCCGGTCAGCGCGTCGTAGAGAGCCTGTCGTGTGAGGTTCTCCTCTGCCTCTTTGCGCGCCGTGATGTCCTCGATCTGGCTCACGGCGTACACGGGTTTCCCGGTGGCGTCAGAGACGACCGCCGTCGACAGGAGACCCCACAAGTAGTGACCGGCTGCGTGACGGTAGCGCTTCTCCGCGCGATATGAGGACCGTCGGCCCGCCGCCATCTCGTCCAGCGCCGCGGTCGTGGACGGCACGTCGTCCGGATGCGTGACGTCGCGATAGGTCAAGCGCAGCAACTCTTCCTCGCTGTGTCCGAGGAATTCGCACAGCGCGGTGTTGACCTTCAGCAGCCGACCGACGCTGGGCAATTCCAGACTGGTCAACGCCATCCCGACCAGAGCGTCGTCGAAGGCCAGCCGGAATCTCTCCTCCGACTCGCGCAGCGCAGCGGTTCGCTCATGCACTCGCCGATCAAGGGTCGCGTTGGCCGCGGCCAGTTCCCGCCAGGCCTGTTGCAACTCGCTGTCCGAGTGATTCAGCGCAAGGGCCACGAGACGGATCGTTACGGTGAGCGATACGACGGCGGCGATGACCACCAGCGCGGCACCGAACTCGGTCCCGTACCAACCCCAGCGCTCCCCACGCAGGCGCAGCCATCCGATCAGCGGCAGCGCGACCAGTACGACGGGAAGCAGCCGACGCTGGATCAGTGTGCCCGGGGTGGAGTCCCGCGCGAGCTGCGGGACGAGCCCGCCGGGGACGGCAGCCAGCCCACCGATGGCCAGAGCGGTCAGGCCGACTGCGGTGTGCAGTGCCATCGCGGAGTGCAGTTCGAAGGAGTACAGGTTCCTTACGCCGTACAGGTAGCCGAGCAGCGCCACCGTAGAAGCGGTCAGGCTGACCAGGAGCAGGCACTGGGTGATCGCGAACCGGCGGAGTCGCAGGGTGGTTAGCGCCGCCGTGATCACGACGATCTGCAGGGCCGTGCCGGGCGCGACACGACCAACCGCTCCGTCCGTGGTGAGCCACGCCGGGAACGGCAGATGATCGACGCCGAGGTCCGACCCGGTGACGTACTCGGCCAGGACCAGCGCGGCGAGGACCGCTGCCGCACCGGCCGCCACGAGATCGGCCTGCCATGGAAGCTGGAGAACTGCACCGAGCAGGGCGATGCCGAGAAGCACGAAGCAGGTGGCCGTGGCTGGTTTCATGCTGGGCAGACCCGGGACGGCCTCCATCAGCCAGCGGTTGCCGGTCAGCCATCCGAGGACCACCAGCGAACCGAGCGCGACACTGCCCACCCCCGTCGCGATGACCGGGCCTTGCAGCGCAGCCGGTCCGTCGCCCGGCGGACGACCTAGAGGTTCCGCGGAACCTCTAAGAGGGTGTCCTCTCGACCGCACAGATCACCTCCCGGCCCGTGACCGGCGAGGACCACGTTCCTGCCGTACGCCTAGTGTTGCCCGTTGGGCACGTTAAGTATCCAGATCCCGGTCGCGTTCCGTCGCGACCGGCCGGAGCGGTGATGGAAGCGCTCCCACCGGGCTCTGGCGAGTGTTGCCGGTCCGGCGTATACATCACCGCTGACTGGGCTATGTCATTTCGGGCAAATCAGGACTGCCCGCGAGGCAGGGCGGGTAATCTTTGCCGATGGAGCTGCTCGAGCGTGAACATTTCCTGCGCGCTCTGGGCGAGTACGTCATGGACGCCTCGGCCGGCCACGGTCGCTTCGTGCTGGTCGCCGGCGAGGCCGGCGTGGGAAAGACCGCCCTGCTGGAGGCGCTTCGCGATCAGCATCCCGGCCTGCGGTGGTGGTGGTCGGCGTGCGACGGCAGCTTCACCCCCCGTCCACTGGGTCCGCTGTACGAGATCGCGTCCACAATCGGGGGACGGCTCCTCGACCTGTGCCGGGAGGAAGCCGACCGACGCGAGTTGTTCGCTGCGTTCCTCGAGGAGACCGACGGGTCCGACACCGCCACCGTGGTGGTGGTGGAGGATCTGCATTGGGCCGACGACGCGACCTTGGACTGGCTGCGGTACCTGTCTCGACGGGTAGCCATGACCCGTGCTCTCGTCGTGGTCAGCTACCGGGACGACGAGCCGGCAGGCGACATCCGTTTGTCCACCGTGATCGGAGAGATGGCGCGGCATCGCGGGGCGCGGCGGATGTCGCTGCCACCGCTGTCGCGGGAGGCGGTCCACCGGATGGTGGGACCGGGCGTCGTGGATGCGGATGCGCTGCATCGGCTCACCGGCGGGGTGCCGTTCTACGTGCGGGAGGTGCTCAGCGCACCGCCTGGCGCGGTGCCCGGGACGGTCGCGGATGTGGTGGCCGCCCGGATGGCGCGGCTGTCGCCACAGGCTCGCACGCTGCTCGCAGCCGCAGCGGTGCTCGCCCGCCCGGTGGAACTGTCACTGCTCGCGACGGTGGCCGACGTGGCCGCCCAGGCGGGGCCAGAGGCTCTGGACGAATGCCTCGACTCCGGCACCCTCGTGGGTGGGCCGGCCACGTACCGGTTCCGGCACGAGCTGACGAGGCTGGCGGTGGAACATGCAATCCCCGCGCACCGCCGGTCTCGGCTGCATGCTGCGGCTCTCGCCGCGGTGCGCACGGCCACGCCGGGGGATCACGCCCGGCTGGCCCACCACGCCGAATCGGCGGGAGCGGGGGACGACGCCCTGCACTACGCGAGCTTGGCGGCCGCCGACGCCGTGGCCCTGCGATCCAATCGGGAGGCGGCCGCGCAGTACCGGCGCGCGCTGCGATTCGCCGGCAGCACGGACCCGGTGACCCGCGCCGTGCTCCACGAAGGATTGGCCACAGCGCTGGCCTTGATGGACCTCTGGGAAGACTCGGCCCAGGAGCGGTCGGCGGCGCTCGTCCTGCGCCGCAAGCTGGGTGAGCCGGTGAAGATCAGCGAGAACCTGCGGGAGCTCTCCCGCTGCATGTGGCGCCAGTGCCGCGGAGAGGAAGCCGAGCAGGCTGCCCGCGAGGCGCTTACCTTGATGTCCGGAGAGCCTGCCTCCGCGGAGAAGGCCTGGGCGCACGCGTACTACGCCGCCTTGACGGGTGAGACGCATGTGACGGAGCAGGTTCTGAGCTTGGCGCGCGAGGGACTGGACCTGGCTGAGGCGGCCGGATGCACGGCGGCGGTCGCCTACAGCCTCAACACGATCGGGATGCTGCGGATCGGATTCGGGTATGACGGCTTCGCCGAGCTCGTCCGGTCGATCGAACTTGCTCGCGAGCACCACCTGGACGATGCCGCCGGCCGTGGCTATGCCAACCTCTACCAGGCTGCGGTCGACCGGTTCCGCTTCGCTGACTATGCGTGGAGCTTCACCGAGGGCCTGCCGTTCTGCCAGGAACGCGACATCGGCACATTTTCGGCCTGCCTGCATGGCAGCCACGCCACCGCGTTGCTCCGCGAGGGACATCTCGCCGAAGTGATCCGGCTTGCCGACAATGTGCTACGCGAGAGCATTTCGCCGATCAACCAGTTGCATGTGCTTATTCCGCTGGTCGCGGCGTGCCTGCGCCTAGGTGATCCGCGTGCGGATGCGCTACGGGAGCACGCGTGGCAATTGGCGGAGGGGACCGGCGAGCGCGGGTGGCTGCTGCGCGTTGCCAGCGTGGAGGCGGAGGCGGCGTGGCTGACCGGGGGGCCGCGGGTCCACGAACGGCTCTTGAACGTCGCAACTGGCCGCGGTGACGAAGATCCGTGGTTGCGGGCCGAGCTGATGGTGTGGCTGGACCGGCTGGACTGGCTTGACATACCGAGTCGCCGGGGCGAGGCGCCGCCGACCCCATTTGCGTTGGAACTCGACGGCGAGCACGACGCCGCTGCCCAATGGTGGCGGGAGGCCGGCTGCCCCTTCGAGGAAGCGATGGCCCTCACCCGGGCGGGCGGCCCCGGAGACCTGTCGAATGCACTTGACCTGGTCGTCGGCATCGGAGCAGACAGGACTGCTGCGCGGCTGCGGAAGATGATGCGGGATGCGGGGGAGGCCTCCGTCCCGCGCGGCGCCCGCCCGGTCACCCGCGCCAACCCGCACGGGCTGACGCCGCGGCAGGTCGAGGTACTCGCCCTGCTCGGCGAAGGCCTGTCCAATGCCGCGATCGCGCAGCGGCTGTACATCTCCGAGCGCACGGTGCACCACCACGTCTCTGCGGTGCTCACCAAGCTCGGGGTGTCATCGCGTACCGACGTTCACACCGTTGCCCAATCTGGGTAGCGGCCCCACCCAACGTGGGCATTGGCTGCCGATGCCTGGGTGATCGAACCGCTCCTAACGTGACGGTCTCGGCCACGCGCGACCGTCGCGCGAACCGGCCAACCGACCCGGAGGAGCCCCGATGCCCCTGTTCATGGATGTCCACAGCCTCGACGGAGGCGTGTCTGCCGCTGACGTCAGCAAAGCGCACATGGCCGACCTGCAGACGCAGGGTCGCTACGACGTGCAGTACCTGCGGTACTGGGTGAACGAGGCCGAAGGAAAGGTCTTCTGCCTGGTCGAGGCTCCGGACGCCGAAGCGGCGAACACCGTGCATCGCGAGGCCCACGGGCTCGTCGCGGACGAGATCTATCCGGTGCAGGAGGGATCCTGACCATGCGCCGTCGCGCCGACTGGGACCGCGGGCACGCGGAACCGCCGAGGCTCTTCGGGCATGTCTTTGACGTGACGGAGGCGCCGAACCGGTACGGGCTACCTGCGTTCTACTCCCTGCATGCCTGGATCTGGGACCACAACTCCGCCGGGCGGTTCGCCATGTGGAATCCCGACGTCACGTGCCCCGCCGAGTGATCAGCCGCGGTTGCATCTCGAGGGGGACGCGATGAGCTGGAGGAACGTGCTGGGCGCGATCGTGACGCCTGCCGTCGGAGTGTTGTCGTGGGACCCCGCACCGGAGCCTGCTCCTTCTGCGACCGTGCCGGCGGAAGCGCTCGTGGTCGTGCCGGTGGAGATACCCGCGGTGATGCCGAGCTGGGGGATATGGACGGCCGTGGTGGTCCTTGCCTTCTCGGTGGTGAGTGCTGCGTTATCAGCGGTACTGCTGCTGTCGGTGCGCTCGTTGCGGGCGCTGGCGAACGGTATGCCGCTGACGAGCGAGCAGCCGACAGGCGACACCTACGTGGATCTCGGCGAGATCGGAAACGGTCACTCGAGACAGCCGGACGGGCTGCGAAAGGGATCGTCGGTTGAGTCGATATGGCTCGGATGAGGCCCGCTGCCCATGACGATGGAAACTTCCGGGCGATATTTGCCGGAAGTTTCCATCGTCTTTGGCTCTGCGTCCGAGACCACCCCGCGCGCTAATCCGCCGGGACGTCGCGGGCGTTCGGCGCGAAGTCCTGGCCCGACTCGACGGACTCGATCCCCCAGGCCACGATCCGCGTCGGCCGGATCCGGATGAACTCCGGCTTGAACTGGGGAAACCTCGGGTTGATCGACTCCCCGCCGCTGGTGTGCGGCTCGGCCTCGCCCCGGATCTCGACGCCGCGGGCCGAGGTGCCGGTTGAGTCGTCGACGATGAAGGCCACCTTCGGGTCGTGCTGGACGTCGCGCCACTTCTTGGTGTCGGCGAAGAACACCCCGCCGATGTCGATGGCGTCCTCGTCGGGGTTGAACACGAACGTGACAGGCGCAATGTGTGGTCGCCCGTCCCTGCCCACGGTGGCGAGCCGGCCGAGGCGCCCGCCACGCAGGTACTCGATCTCCGCTTCGGTAAAAGCACTCATCGCAGCCCCCGAACGTCAGGGTAGGTTGGCAGGACGTTACCGCTCCCTTCGGGCTCGGGCGCGCGGACCATTCGGCCGGACGAAGCCGGCGTCACGTGCCGCCGACGACGGTCAAGTGCCGCAGAGCTCCGCGAAGCGCCGTGCGCTGACATTGCCACCCGAGATGATCACGCCGATGCGCGGCGGGAGCGCCTCGATCCGACCGGCCAGCACGGCGGCCAGCGCGCTGGCTCCGCTGGGCTCGACCACGATCTTCAGGCGTTCGAAAACCAGCCGCATCGCGTCGCGGATCTGGTCATCGGCGACCAGGACGATCCGGTCCACCAGCTGCTGGTTGATGGAGAAGGTCAGTTCACCCGGGATCTCGGCGGCCTGACCGTCCGCGATCGTGTGCGGCACGGCAATCGAAACCCGGCTGCCCGCTTCGAGTGAACGCTTCGTGTCGTCCCCCGCCTCCGGCTCCACACCGATCACGCCGATCCCCCGGTCCAGCCCCTTGGCAACTGTGGCACTGCCGGCGATCAGTCCGCCCCCGCCGACCGGCACCACCACGGCGTCAAGGTCGCCGACGTCTTCGAACAGTTCGAGCGCCGCGGTGCCCTGCCCCGCGATCACGTGCGGATGCTCGTACGGCGGGATCAGCGCCAGCCCTCGCTCGGCCGCCAGAGCCGCACCGATCGCCGCCCGATCGCCGGTGTAGCGGTCGTACGTGACCACCTGCGCGCCGTACCCGATCGTGGCGTCCATCTTGGATTGCGGGGTGTCCTCCGGCATGAGGATCACGGCAGTGCTGCCCAACTCCCGCGCCGCCAGCGCGACGGCCTGCGCGTGATTCCCCGAGGAGTAGGCGGCGATCCCGCGGGCCAGCTGCTGCGGTGTCAGGCGGGAGGCCGCGTTGTATGCGCCGCGGAACTTGAACGCACCGACACGCTGAAAGTTCTCGCACTTCAGAAAGACCTCCGCCCCGACGAGCCGGTCCACTGTGCGCGAGCGCAGCACGGGCGTTCGGTGGACGACGCCCTTGATCTGTGCGGCGGCGTCCCGGACGCCGTCCAGCGTGACCAGCGGTGCAGGCATATGGAGTGCTCCATCAGTGGCGATCACCGGTAGCCGGCCCATCCTCGCACCGGATGCGAGCGGCCGGCCGATCCGCGAGGCTAAGTAAGATCTAAAGCCGCCATAGTCCAATGGAGAGGGTCCATGGCCGCACTGGACGGCAAGGTTGCACTCGTCACCGGAGCTTCCTCGGGCATCGGTCGCGCGGTGGCGCGGTCACTGGCCCACGAAGGCGCCGACGTCGCCGTCGGTGCGAGACGCGCTGACCGGCTGGCCCTGCTGCACCAGGAGCTGACCGCCGCGGGAGCCAACGCTCGCACGCTGGAACTGGACGTCACTCAGGAGGACGCCTGCCGGACCGCGGTGCAGCAGACCGTCGATGAACTCGGCCGGCTGGACATCGTGGTGAACAACGCTGGGGTGATGCTGCTGGGCAACATCGTGGGCGCTGACACCGAAGACTGGCGCCGGATGATCAACACCAATGTCCTGGGTCTGATGTACGTCACCCACGCCGCTCTCCCCCACCTACTGGGCAACGGCGGTGACATCGTGCAGATCTCCTCGGTGGCGGGCCGGGTGGCCCGTCGGGGCAGTGGCGTCTACAACGCCAGCAAATGGGCGGTGAACGCGTTCAGTGAGGCGCTTCGCCAAGAAGTCACCGAGCAGGGGGTTCGGATCACCATCATCGAACCAGGCGCCGTCGACACCGAACTGCGCACCCACATCACCCAGGAGGGCGCCAGACGGCGCAGCGAGGAGCAGGCCGAGCGGATCCGCCAACTGCAGGCGCAGGACATCGCGCACGTCGTGGTGGATGCCGTCACTCGGCCGCCGCACATGTCGATCAACGAGGTGCTGGTCCGTCCCACCGACCAGAGCTGGTGACTACGGCGCCGGCCCCACCGTCGAGCAACAGCTCAACGATGGGGCCGGCGACTCGACCGCTGCGCGCCGGTCAGATCACCCTCCGGGGTCCGGTCCGCTGACCTGGCCAGCGCGCTCGGCGGCACTCTCGGTCGGCTCCTGGCTGAAGATGCGTTCCTCGTCCAGTGCGGACGTCTGCACGACCAGGACGTCGCATACGGCGTTCTTCACGACGGCCGCCGGAACCGATCCGAGAAGCTGCCCCTCGCTGGCGCCCAGGCCGCGGTTGCCCACGACGATGAGGTTCGCCGGGTTCGCGCCGACGGTGTCCAGGAGGGCCTTCGCCGGGTCACCCTCGACCAGCCGCTGCTCGATGAATCTCGCCCGCTCCCTGGTGAGGCCGGTGATCGACTTCTCCAGGGCCTGGCGAGCCGACTGCGTGCCGAAGATGTCGCGGTGCATCCCCTTGGTCTGGGGCGGCGCGGTGCTGGGGTCGGCGTCGCGGTACGCCGTGACGACGACCAGCTTGGCCTGGGCCGCCTGCGCCACTTCCGCGGCCCGGTCCACGGCGTACAGGCTGGTCGGGGTGCCGTCCGACCCGACCACGACCCGGTCGTACACGGTGATGCTGCGCCGGTGGCCGAGCGGCACGATCGGCGACTCGTCCGCCTCGTCCGGCGGGTTCACCCACAGCATGGCCACGCCGCCGATCGCCATCAGGGCGCCGGCCAGCAAGATCGCATTACTGCCTTTGTTGTCGAGGAGGTGGTTGTAGATCCAGCCGAACGTGACGGTCTCGACCAGCATCGGCACCACGATCATCATGTTCAGGATGCCCATATAGACGCCGGTGCGCTTGGCCGGGACCATGCTGGCGACCATCAGGTACGGCACTCCGACGGCGCTGGCCCAGAAGATGCCCAGGCCGATCATCGGGACGAGGGCCAGGTACTGGTTGTCGATGTTGGCCAGCCAGATCAGTGCCGCCGCGGCCAGGCCCAGGGCGGCGGCGTGCACGCGCTTGGCGCCGATCATGTGGGCGAGGCCCACCAGGAACAGCGCCGAAATCATGGTGAAGAAGTTGTAGGCGCCGTTCTCCAGCCCGCTCCAGGCGATGGCCCGATCCCAGGCCGAGCCGCCCTGTTCCGGCGTGGCGTTGAACACCGTCTCGCCGAGACTGACGGCCAGGAACTGCCAGTAGATGAACATGGCGTACCACTGGAAGATGAAGACCACGCCGATCTTGTGCATGGCGACCGGCATTGCCCGGACGGCGTCCGCGATGTCTCGCACGAACGGTCCGAGCCCCTTGGGCGCGGAGCGAATCTCCTCGAGGTCCTCCTCCGACGGGGTCAGTTCCTTCGTGCGCGCCATGGCGGTCAGCACCGTCAGCAGGATGCAAATGGTGCCGATCATGAAGCAGACGTACATCCAATAGGGCACGCCGTTGCCGGCGGTCTTGTCCAGCGCCGAGACCTTCTGCAGGAAGAACAGGGACAGGTTCGCCAGCACGGCGCCGGCCCCGGTGAACATGCTCTGCGTCAGGAATCCGCGCGCGAGTTGCGACTTGGGCAGCCGGTCGGAGATGAACGCCCGGTACGGCTCCATCGAGGTGTTGTTGCCGGCGTCGAGCAGCCAGAAGCAGATGACGCCCAGCCACAGGAAGCCGACGAACGGGAAGGCGAACAGAATGATCGCGCAGAGGATCGCGCCTGCGGTCACGAACGGTCGGCGGCGCCCCCAGCGCGGATGCCAGGTGCGGTCGCTGATCGCCCCGATCAGCGGCTGGATGATCAGTCCCGTGACCGGGCCGGCAAGGTTGAGGATCGGCAACTGTTCGGGCCTCGCCCCGATCAGCAGGAAGAGCGGGTTCACCGCCGACTGCGTGAGACCGAAGCTGAACTGCACCCCGAAGAATCCGAGGTTCATCATCAGGATGGCGGGCCCCGCCATCAACGGCTTGCGCTCAACCTCCCCGGCACCCGCTGGGACGAACTCCGCTGTCGTGGTCGTAGTCATGGCGACCCCTTCGGCGCCGGTGATCGTGCGCAGACTGTCTTGTGACGCTAAACCCGCTTCGGGACGCTCGCACCTCGGCGGTAGCCGTGCGCGGGCGTTCGGATGGCGATCCAGCAGGATTGCAGCCACGCTGAGTGCCATCGGTTTGCAGCGCGCGCGTCCACGGCGACCCGCTCGGCGCCGTGCGTTCAACGCCGGTCGACACTCGAAGAGGAGACGACGGTGAGCGAATGGAAGACCATCGTGGTGGGCGTCGACGGATCGCCCGGGAGTCGCAAGGCCTTGACCTGGGCCGCCGCTGAAGCGTCCCAGCACGGCGCCGACCTGGTCGTCCTCAACGTGTGGGAGCACACGCTGTTGCCGCCGGCCGGAAGCGTCAGCGTGTCGGAGCGGTACGTGCCCGACCCGAGCCAGCGCACCTCAGACGACCTCGTGCAGGTGATCAAGGAGGAACTCGGCGAGGACCCGCCCGTGCTGGTGAAGCCCGCTGTCAAGCAGGGGCGGCCCGCCAAGGTGCTCATCGAGGAATCGGAGAACGCCGACCTGCTGGTGGTCGGACAGCGCGGCCACGGCGGCTTCGCCGGGCTGGTCCTCGGCTCGGTCAGCCAGCATGTCGCCGCCTACGCAAAGTGCTCGGTGGCCGTCGTCCGGTGACGTAGGACGGCGCTGCAGATCCTGGCCTGGTCATCACGTCGCACGCCGGACCGGCAGAAGTGGCCGATGAGCGCCCTAGGGGCCTTGCCGGGCAGACTTCTGCCGGTCCGGCGTGCGAAGGCGTGCCGGGGAAGGAGCTGCGCGTCTCATGGTCAGACGATCGATCCGTCCGCCGGACGATGCGGTCCGGTTGCGAGGAGACCGGGTCGCCCGGGCCGTATTCAGTGGACTTCCCGCCCGGTACGACCGGCTGGCGTTCCTGCTCTCGTTCGGTCAGGACCGGCGCTGGCGGCGGGCGGTCGTCGACCAGGTCGCCGCTGCCGCGCCGCGCACGGTGCTCGACGTCGCCACCGGCCCTGCAGGCATCGCGCTGGCGGTCGCGGCCCGCACCGGAGCACGCGTGGTGGGCGCCGACCTCAACGAATCGATGCTGCGCGCAGGCGTGGCCAACGCGAGCCGGTCGGGTCGGTCGCAGGTCGCTTTCGTGGTCGCGAACGGCCAGCGGCTGCCGTTTGCGGACGACGCGCTCGACGCCGTGACGTTCTCCTACTTGTTGCGCTACGTCGAGGATCCGGCGGAGACCGTTGCGGAATTGGCGCGCTGCGTGCGGCCGGGCGGGGTGCTGGCCAGCCTGGAGTTCCACGTGCCGACGAACCCGATCTGGCATGGCGCCTGGTGGTTCTACACCCGGTGCGCCCTGCCGGTTCTCGGCGGACTGACCGGGGGCCCGGCATGGTTTCGGGTCGGCCGGTTCCTGGGTCCGAGCATCTCCGGCCACTATCGGGACCATCCCTTGGCCGACCACGTGGCGGCATGGCGCGCGGCGGGGTTGTCCGACGTCCATGTCCGACTGATGAGCCTCGGTGGTGGCGTGGTCATGTGGGGCCGCAAGAACCCGGCTCAGCCGGGGCGGTCCGAGTGATCGGTGACGCTGAGCGCCCAGCGTTCTACGCCTTGGGCCGGGGGGACGGCGGCCTCGGTGACTGGCTGACGCTGCTCCACCCGCCGTACACCCTGTGGCACTTGTCGTATGTGGCGATCGGGGCCGCGCTCGAACCTCGCCTTGTCTTGTGGCGGCTCGCCGGGACCCTGGTGGCGTTCCTCCTTGCCCTCGGAGTCGGAGCGCACGCTCTCGACGAATTGCATGGCCGACCTCTGCGGACCGGCATCTCCCGCCGCGTGCTCATCGCCGCAGCGACTTTGAGCATCGGGACGGCCATGGCGATGGGCCTGGCTTACGGCGGGTTCCGGATGCTGCCGTTCGTCGTGCTGGGCGGCGCGCTGGTGTACGGGTACAACCTCGAGCTGTTCGGCGGCCGGATCCACAACGCCGTCGGATTCGCTGCGGCCTGGGGCGCCTTCCCCGTGATGGTGGGTGCCTACGCGCAGCACTGGTCCATCTCACCGGCCGCCGTGATCGGCGCGTTGGCGGCGTTCCTCCTCTCGCTCTGCCAGCACGCACTCAGCACACCGGCCAGAAAGTTACGGCGTCGCACGCACGCCGTCACGGCCCGGCTGACCCTCAGCGATGGCGCCGAGGAGCAACTCGGACGCGCGGAGCTGCTCGCGCCGCTGGAGCTGGCGCTGCGCACCCTGACCGGCGCCGTGGTCGCGCTCGCCTTGGCCCTCGTCCTGGCGAACTCAGGAGCGTAGCGTTCAGCCCGTCCACCACCATGGGGAGGGGTGCCGACGCCCATGCCCGACCACGTTCCGGATCCGCCCGCCCGCCCAGCCGGCCGCCGCGCCTCGGCGTGGCGCATGATCTTCACGTTTGCCGATGACGACGTCCAGCTGCTGTCCCAGGAGCACGTCGTGATGACCCTCCCCCCAAGCGAAGACCTTGGTGAGATGCGCGGAGTCGGCGTGTGGGCGGAGGTTCGCCGAGCGGACGGCGCGGTGCTGGATCGGCGGCAGGTCACCGATCAGCTGCGCCGGGACGTCGAGGCCTTCTTCGACGATCCCGAGCGACCCATCCGCCGCATTCCGCAGACCCGACGGCAGGGCGCATTCACCGTCGTCGTTCCCGATCATCCGTCCGGCGACCATGTCGTGATGGTGGCGGGCGAGGCGGAGGAGGCGGCCGAGGGCACCGGTCGCGTCCGCCGGCGGGATATGGCGCGGTTCCCGTTCCCGGCCGGAACGGACGGGGGCGATCAGTCGTGACCAGCGCGGACGGCGCCGTCCTCGGCATGACCAAGATCGTGGACCATGGCCCGGCGGAGGACTGCTGGAACGTGGTCATCATGTCGGACGGCTTTCAGACATCCCAGCTTCCGGACTTCGCGACCGACGCACAGGGGTTCGCCGACACGCTGCTGGCCACGCCGCCGTTCGACCGCTATCAGCGGGCCATCAACGTGTTCCGCGTTGACGTGTCGTCCACCGACGCCGGTGCCGACGATCCGTGCGGCACTGGTGCGACCGCTCGGACATTCTTCGACGCGACGCTGTGCGGATTCGGCGTGGCGCGACTGCTGGTGGTCGACGAGGCGGCTGCGTTGGCGGTCGCCGCGGCCCAGGTACCGCAGTTCCACATGGGAATGGTCATGGTCAACACGGCGGACTACGGCGGCTCGGGCGGATCCGTCGCCGTCTTCTCGCGCCATGCCGATTCCCGGGAGATCGCGCTGCACGAGATGGGCCATACCGCGTTCAATCTCGGCGACGAGTACGACAACCTGCTGGGCTGCGGCCAGGAAACCGATCATGACATGCACTCCGGCATGGAGCCTGGACGGCCGAACGTCACGATCGACTCCAGCCGCGCCACCAACAAATGGCGCGATCTGATCGACGCCACGACGCCGCTCCCGACGACTCGCAACCCGGATTGCACGCAGTGCGACTCCCAACCCAGTCCGGCGCCGGTGGGAACCATCGGGGCGTTCGAGGGTGCCGACTACTTCCACTGCGGGGCATTCCGGCCGGCCCACAACTGCCGGATGAACGACCTGGGCAACCCCTACTGCAGGGTGTGCCAGCGAGTGATTGCGCGCCGCCTTGCGTCGTTCCTCCCGCCGACGGTCGAGGTGGCGGTGCTCGCGGTGGATCAGCGCGTCAAGGACGGATACCTCGATGCCATTGCGGCGTCGGATTTCGTGACGGCGCTCAGCGCCGTTACCGGAACGCTGCGTCCGTTCGGCTATGTCACCTTCGAGCCGCAGTCGGCGGATCCGGCGATTGCCGCGGAACTGACCGACGTCCGAACCCAAATGCTCACGACGTTCCCGGCTCCGGCGGTCGGGCTCGTGACGTACTTCAGCCCGGCCGGTGATCCCGACGCGGGTAGCCTCGCAGTGCGTGACGCACGCCGGAAGCTGGTCAGCGACGCCGTGACGACGGCGACCAGCTTCGGCGCGGGATCCATCGCGGATCAGTCCGTCGAGGTGGGTCAGGTCGCCTTCGACGTCGCCCGGTCCCGTGGCATCACGCAATCGGCCATCATGGTCGTCGACCTGGCGTTCAAGCCGGTGTCCGTGGCGGTCCTCGCTGTGGCGGACTCCCAGTTGCTGAGCCAGTTCGGCGCGCAGGTCGCCCAGAATGACTTCGTGGGCGCCATGGGGACGGCCTGCCAGCAGCTCCATCTGCTCGGGAGGCCGTCCTTCGAGGGCGAGTCCGCCACGACGATCCCGGACTCCGCGCTCGCCGGGCTGGGGCCGCGATTCACGGCGTTGTTCCCCGGCGCGACGGGCATCTTCAGCTCCGTCCTGCACCTCAGCCGGACCGGCGACCGGGCCGCCGGCACCCCGGCCGCCCGGGATCGGCGCGTCATTGCGCTCACCCGTGCGACGACGACGCTCTCGGGCGGCTTCGGCATAGCCCCGGGAGTCGGCGTGCACGAGGTGGCGCCGGCGGTGTTCGACGTCGCCAAGGCGGCGGGCGTGCCCGATTCCGACGTGATCGCGGTCGTCACTCCGTCGATCATCGTCTGATCAGACGAGCCAGGTGCCGCCACGCATCAGAGTGCGGCCGGGCAACTCGTCGGCTTCGCGCCAGGCCTGGATGCGCTCCGGCCGCAGCACGAGGTAGCCGTACGAGCCCGCGTCCTGCCGGGGATCCCAATCGGCTTGCGCCGCGTACCGTTGCGCGAGTTCGAGCGGCGCGTCGGAGACGGCGACGGAGCTCTCCAGCACGGCATCGATCACCACGACGTCACGCGTCGGCCCGAGTCCGATCCGCGCCCGGCCGCATTCGGCGATGCCACGTGCCGTGCGCGACGCGAGCTCCACCGCGATCACGAGCCGATCCCCGGTCCACGCCAGGGAGAGCGGGACCAGGTGTGCCATGAGCGCGCCTGAGGCCTCGACCGTGGCCGACGCCACCCACCCGTCGAGCGCGGGAGTGGTCAGTGCCGCCAGGGTGTCGGCCTTGCGTTGCGCCGCCGGTCGAGGACCGTGGTCCCTCATGAATCGTCAGCTCCTCGTCTGCGTTACCTCGTGGCAGGTCGTGCGTCGCCGTCGCGATGCGACAACGATGATGCTCGACCGACGCGCGTGTGCGCGTGGCAACCGCCTGGATTGGGAGAGCGGGCCGCCGCCGCGTGCGCTACCAAGGGGCTGGGTCGCCCGACATGTGCGACGAAACCGCGACGGCACGGCCAGGAGGCGCGACAGTGGACTACCGATACCTCGGACGATCCGGGATGAAGGTCAGCGAGGTCTGCCTCGGGGCCATGACGTTCGGACGCGAGGCCGACGAAGCGTCCAGTCACGCGATGCTCGACCTGTTCGCCGAGCGGGGTGGCAACTTCATCGACACCGCCGACGTATACGGGCCTGGCACGTCGGAGGAGGTGACCGGGCGATGGTTGCGCAGCCAGGACCGGGAGCAGTGGGTGATCGCCACCAAGGTGCGCTTCCCCACCGGACCCGGCGTGAACGATGTCGGCTTGAGCCGCAAGCACATCCTCGCCTCGATCGACGGCAGCCTGCGTCGGCTCCAGACCGACTACCTCGACCTCTATCAGGTGCACTGCTGGGACCGCGGCACACCGCTGGAGGAGACGCTGACCACCCTGGACAACCTCGTCGTGCAGGGGAAGGTGCGCTACCTCGGTGCCAGCAACGTCACCGGCTGGCAGTTGCAGAAGGCCGTCGACCTGAGCCGCCACCTCGGCCTGGAGCCGTTCCTGACCCTTCAGCCGCAGTACAACCTCCTGGCCCGTTCCACGGAATGGGAGCTCCTGCCGGTGGCCCAGTCCGAGGGCCTCGGCGTCATCCCGTGGGCGCCGCTGCGGGGCGGTTGGCTCAGCGGCCGCTACACCCGGGAGATGTCCGGCGCACCGGCCGGATCCCGGGTGGCCACCGCCGAGCGGGAGGGCTGGAGCGAGACCTGGGCGGCGTACGCCAACGAGCACACCTGGTCGATCATCGACGTCCTGCGCGACCTCGCCGACTCGCACGGCCGGCCGATCGCCCAGGTGGCGATCCGCTGGGTGGCGCAACGTCCCGTTGTGACCGCGCCGATCCTCGGCGCGTCCACGCTCGAGCAGCTCCAAGGCAACCTGGGAGCGATCGAATGGGTGCTGTCCGACGAGGAGATGCAACGACTCAACGACGTCAGCCGGATTACCGGTCCCTACCCGTACGACGACACCACCGTCCGGGCCCAGACCGGCCGCTGAGGGGTTGCGAAGATCCTTCCCGCCGACCTGACCGGCTGGGCGGGCCACTTCGGCGGTAAGGATCTGGCGCCTTGAACAGCGCCCGATCAGCGCATGCTCTGGGTGAGGTCCCGGAGGGCGGGCAGGACCTGCTCGCCGAATTGGGTCAGGAAGCGGGCCTGGTCGTGCCCGGGGCCGTGGAAGACCAGGTGGTCGAAGCCGTAGTCGAGGTACGGCTTGATCTGCGCGACGGCGTCCTCGGGGGCCGAGGCCACGATCCAGCGGGATGCGCACTGCTCGATCGGCAGGGCGGCGCCCGCAGTCTGCATCTCGATCGGGTCGTGCAGTCCGGCCTTCTGCTCGGCGGTCAGGGCCAGGGGGGCCCAGAACCGCGTGTTCTGCAGCGCCTGCTCGGGATCGGTGTCGTACGAGAGCTTGATCTCGATCATCCGGTCGATGGAGTCGTGCGGCCGTCCTGCCTTGTCCAGCCCCTCGATCACCGCGGGCAGCAACTTGTCCGTGTACAGCTCGGCGCCCTTGCCCGATGTGCAGATGAATCCGTCGCCGACCCTCCCGGCGTAGCGGGCGACCAGGGGACCGCCGGCGGCCACGTATATCGGCACCGGGGTGTCCGGCCGGTCGTACACTGTGGCGTCCGTGGTCTGGTAGTACTCGCCGTCGAAGGTCACCCGCTCGTCGGCCCACAGGGCCCGAATGAGTTCGACCGCCTCCCGGAGCCGGGCGAATCGCTCCTTGAAGTCCGGCCACGCCAGCCGGGCGACGGCAACCTCGTTGAGCGCCTCGCCGGTCCCGATCCCGAGGAAGACCCGTCCCGGGTAGAGCGAGCCGAGGGTGCCGAAAGCCTGGGCGATGATCGCCGGGTTGTACCGAAACGTCGGGGTCAACACGGATGTGCCCAGTTGGATCCGCCCCGTCCGTTCCCCGACCGCCGCAAGCCAGGCCAGGGAGAACGGTGCGTGGCCGCCGTCATGCTGCCAGGGCTGGAAGTGGTCGGACACCGTCACGCTGTCCAACCCGATCTGTTCCGCCTGGACGGCGTAATCGAGCAGTTGCCGAGGGGCGAACTGTTCCGCGGAGGCCTTGTAGCCGAATCGAACAGGCATGGGTCGCTGGCGCTTTCCGTCGAGACTCAACCCGTGACGCGCACTGCGCGCGAAACGTCGTCACGCTCCCGGGATCATAAGCGGCGCCCTGCTGCGCCGCACCGGTGGACCGCACGGCGCTGCGCGCGTGCTGGGGCCTACGGCAGCGGCGCTCAAGGCCACCCACAGCCTGCCGATGGTATGGGCATGCAGATGGAGCCCGGTTCTGCCGGGCAGCGCCGCCGCGGGTCGGTGCTGCCGCTCGGCGCCGCCGCTGTGGTCGCGTTGTTGGCACTCTTCGTGACGGCGTGGGCGGCGGAGCTCGTTGCGGTTGCGGCCCTCGTGCTGACCGCCTGGCTGTCCCGGCGCGGGGAGACCGACGGCGAGGCTGGCCCTGATTCGTCGGCTGCGGCACCGGACATGGTGCCGGTCGAATACGACGTCACGTCGGATCCGTACGGTGGCCCCGCCTGGAGTGAGGAGCAGCCTCCGGTCCCGGCCGACCTCGTCGACACTGTGCGCCGGCTCGGCACGGACGGACGTGAGGCGATTGCGGCGCTCAGCGCCTGCGCCGACGACCTGCAGCAGGTGACCGGTGCGGTGGGCGGAGCACTCGCCGACGTGCACGCCGCCAGTCGTGGGATCAACGTCGCACGATCCAGCACCTTCCAGATCCTGGGCCAGATTTCGGAGTTGGGCGAGGTCTCCGACCGGATCACCGGGATGGTGGACACGATCCGGACCATCGCCGGGCAGACGAACCTCCTCGCGCTCAACGCGACGATCGAGGCCGCCCGAGCCGGTGAGTCCGGCCGCGGATTCGCCGTCGTCGCCGCCGAGGTCCGCAAGCTGGCCCAGGATTCCCGGGCCGCCACCGAGTCGATCGACGCCATCGTCGGCGAGGTTCGCGACCTCACCGAGGCGACCATCGAAGTGGCCAGCGCGGCCAGCGAAGAAGTGGAGAAGGCACGCGCCTTGTTCACCGCCGTGGAAGAGAGCCTGGAACAGGCCAGCAACGGTGTGGACGGCGTGGGTTCGGTCATCGACGGCACCAGTGGATCCGTCGCGACGCTCAGCGCAGGGCTGACCGCCCTTGCGTCCGATCTGGAAGGTAGCCGTTCGTGACGGGGTCCGAGCAGCACGAGGTCGTCATCATCGGTGGAGGGCCGGCGGGCTACACCGCGGCCCTGTACTCGGCGCGCGCGGGGCTGAGCCCGGTGTGCGTGGAAGGCTGGGACTCCGGCGGCCAGATCAGCCGGACCAGCCGGATCGAGAACTTCCCCGGGCAGCCCGGGATCAGCGGCTCGGAGCTCAGCACGGCCATCCGCGAGCAAGCGGTGTCCTTCGGCGCTCAGATGATCATGGGTGACGTCACGGGCGTGGACCTGGGTGGTAGGCCGTTCACCGTTGAGGTCGACGACCGCAAGATCAGCGCGCAGGCCGTCATCATCGCGACCGGGTCCCGGCCGCGCCGCCTCGACGTGCCGGGCGAGGACGAATGGGAAGGTCGCGGCGTGGCGTACTGCGCCATCTGCGACGGAGCGTTCTTCGCGGGCAAGGAGGTCGTCATCGTCGGTGGCGGCGACGCCGCCGTCGAGGAGGTGCTCTCCCTCGGCAAGATCGCATCCAAGGTCACCTTGGTGCACCGGCGCAACGAGCTGCGCGCGAGCGTGCACTCCCAGCAGGCGTTGGCGGTCTCCGGAGTGGAGCCCCTGACGCCGTATGTCGTGGAGGAGCTCGTCGGGTCCGACGATGTCGGCCTCACCGGTCTCAAGCTGCGCCACCTCGAGGACGGGACCACCCGGTATCTGCCGGCGGACGGCGTCTTCATCGCCGTCGGCCAGGAGCCCGCGAGCGCCTTGTTCAGCGCGTGGCTGGACACCGACGAGCGCGGCTTCATCAAGACCACCGGGGTGACGACCGCGACCCGAGTGCCGGGCGTGTTCGCCGCCGGTGACGTGGCCGATCCGCGCTACCGGCAGGCCGTCACGGCCGCCGCCACCGGCTGCGCGGCTGCCATCGACGTCGAGCGATGGCTGCTCGGCGCGCGGACCGCTGCAGGGATGCGGGCCGCCGGGGAGGCCCTGGTCACCCGATAGGTCACCCCCGCACCGACCCCGAGCGGCGCTGGCGCCGCTCATCCACGGCCCCTCACGGACGCACCACCCCACCCAAGGAGACACCACGATGCTCGTCGGCAAGCCGGCTCCGGAGTTCCGGATGACCACCACCAAGGACCTGAACACTCTCGACCACGAGGCAACCCTCAAGGAGTACCGCGGTCGCTGGCTGGTCCTCTTCTTCTACCCGGCCGACTTCACGTTCGTCTGCCCGACCGAGGTGCTGGCCTTCAACCAGGCCGTGCCCACCTTCGCCGAGTTCGACGCCGAGCTGCTCGGTGTGAGCACCGACGGTGTCTTCTCGCACGTCGCGTGGATGGAGTTCCACATCGGCCAGCTCGACTTCCCGCTGGCCAGCGACCGCACCCACGAGGTCTCGCGCGCCTACGGCGTGCTGGACGACGCCGGCCAGTCCGCCCGGGGCGTTTTCATCATCGACCCGGAGGGAGTCGTCCGGTACGAGGTCGTGCACGACGACCGGGTCGGTCGCTCGGTGAACGAGGTGCTGCGCGTGCTGTCCTCGCTGCAGACGCCCGGCCGGACCTTCGCGGAGTTCGACACCTCGCGGCTGCCGGCGCCGGCCTGCTGACCGAGCCCGATCGCCATCCGTTCGTCGAGACGTCTCACCGCGGCCACCGGCCGCTCCCACTGAAAGGAATCCCATGTCCGTCGTGCTGTACTCGGCCACCGGCTGCCCGCTCTGCGCGAAGTACAAGGCCCTGCTCGCCGAGAAGGGCGTGAAGTACCAGGAGAAGAACACCACCGAGCAGCCGTCCTACTTGGATGAGCTGGCCGGCAAGGGCGTCCGGATGGTGCCCACCGTGTTCGTCGGTGACAAGTTCGTCGCCGGTTTCCGCCCCAACGGCCTGCTCGAGCTGCTCGCCGCCTGAGGCGGCACTCGACTCACGAGAAAGCTGACGCCATGCGCAAGTACATCTGCGAGTTCATCGGGACCACGTTCCTGGTGCTCACGATCTGCGCCACCGCCGCCACCGGCGCGCCCCTTGCCCCGCTGGCCATCGGCGCCGTCCTGACGGCAATGATCTTCGCCGCAGGACACATCTCCGGCGCCCAGTTCAACCCCGCCGTCACCGTCGCGGTGCTGATCCGCGGCAAGATGCCGGCTAGCGACGTCCCCGGCTACCTGGCCGCCCAGGTGCTCGGTGGGCTGGCCGGGGTCGGCCTGGCCGGTGCCGGTGGCCTGCAGTACACCGGCAAGGCGCTGACCATCTCGAACGGCGACCTCCTCGGTGCCGCGATCCTCGAGACGGCCGTGACGTTCGCGCTGGCCTATGTCGTCCTGAACGTGGCGACGAGCAAGGACCACCCGGGCAACTCGTTCTACGGGCTGGCCATCGGCTTCACCGTCCTGTCGGGCGCGATCGCGGTCGGCCCGGTGACGGGCGGCGTGTTCAACCCGGCGGTGGCCGTGGCCGTGGTGACGGGCGGTCTGATCTCCTCCTCCCTGCTGTGGCTGTACCTCGTGACGGGTCTGGCCGGCGGGGCGCTGGCGGCGGTGGCCTTCCGGGCGCTGAACCCGGACGACATCGACGAGACGCCAGAGGGCGGGGACGACCGGGTCCCGGCGCCGCGGGCGGCGGACAGCGAGATCGCCGAGGGCGTGCGCTGAGGCAATACGCTGGCACGTTTCCCGGAGGGTCCGGTCGCGCACGGCGACCGGACCCTCCGGCGCTTTCCGTCTCAGATCGGCGATTCGGCCAGCCGCAGGAGGATCATGCCGCCCTCGGCGAGCGCGGCGAAGGCGACGACACCGAACAGCAGGGCCCAGAAGGATCTCGGGATGAACGTTCGCTGGCGAAGGCTCGCATGATCACCGCCCTGCGAGCCGTGCTGGAGGACGTGGACGAGGCCACCGATCAAGAGCAGCCAGACCCAGGTGCACGCGACCAGGAGCTGGGTTTGCGCCGATCCCCGGTAAGCCGCGAGGAACAGCACCGCGCCGGTGATCAGGACTGTGAAGTTGCCGAACAGGTTCCTGGTGACGATCAGCATCCCCGCCAGGAGCATGATGCTGACCCAGAGCACGACATCGGCCCGGCCGTGGGTGAGCACCATCGCGCCGAGCAGGCCGAACGCCGACGGGCCGGTGTACCCGGCCAGGGTGATCGGGATGGACATGATCGAGCCGCTGCGGGTGATCGTCTCGCCGGTCCGGTCCCGATTCAGCCGTACGCTCTCGACGCCCCGGCCCAGGACGGCTCCGGACAGCGCATGGCCGCCCTCGTGCGCGATCGTGATCGCGTGGCCGACGAAACCCCATACCGCCAGGGTGAGAGTGGCGGCGATACCGGCCGATCCGAGCACGATCCATGTCGCGGGCGCCTGCTCGACCACCGTTTCGGCGTAATGCAACACGGCGCCCCCTGATGTAGCTCCCGATCGGGAGACTCGACGCTGCCGGTCCATGAGCGCATGCTCGCCCCGGCGCGTCAAGAACGACACGCCAGCGCGCGATGCTCCCGTTGGCTACCCGATTGTGCGCGTTGGAAGCGCTTCCACGGTGGCCTACGGGAGCATCGCCCGGCGGCGGGTCAAGCGGCTGGATCGGTGAATGCGTGGGCGCCATCCTCGTGGTGGTCGCTCCCGGGGGGTCGGCGTCCTGGTCCGGCGGCAGCGGATCCAGAAGCGGAGGCTGGAGGAGCTGGGCCCTGGTGGAACCGGGTGGCGGCTGACGTCAGGCAGTGCGCAGGGCATCCGTCGGCGGCATGCGAGCGGCGCGCAGGGCCGGGTAGACGCCGGCCAGCACGCCGACCACCACGGCCGCGGCCAGGCCACCGCCCGCGGCGACCGACGGCACCAGCGGCTGCCATCCCCGCTGCACGGCCACGGCGTCGGTCACCACGACGCCGAGCAGCACCCCGGCCAGGCCGCCCGCCGCGCCGAGCAGCAGCGATTCCACGATGAACTGCGCCGCGACGTGGCGACGGGCCGCCCCCAGCGCGCGGCGAAGGCCGATCTCCGCCCGGCGCTCGAGCACCGAGATCAGCATGACGTTGGCGACGCCGATCGCACCGACGAGAAGCGCAACGGCCCCCAGGCCGAGGAACAACGATGTCGTCGCCTCGGCCACGGCCAGCCGTGCGGTGAGCGCGTCGGAGGGGCGGCTCACCTCGACCTGACCGGGGAACTGCGGATCGGTGGCCCGCGGCAGCATCGCCGCTACCTCCGGCGTGCGGGCGGTCACGGCCCGGACGTAGATCCGGCTGGGGTGCCCGTTGTACCCGAAGTCGCGCGCCGCAACGGGAAAGCCGATCAACGCCGATTGGTCGATCTCCGGTGCCAGCTCGACCGGCCGCAGGATGCCGATCACCGTGTACCAGCGTGCGCCGAGCCACACCCGCTCCCCGCCGGACAACAGCGTGATGCCGAGGGTGCGCGCGGCCTCGGCGCCCAAGACGGTGGCCGGGTACCGCGCTGTCGCGGCGTCGAGGAATCTGCCTCGGTCAAGGCTGGCGTCGAGCGTCGGCAAGACGCTGGGGTCACAGGCACGCACGGCCAGGCCGCCGGTCAGGTACACCGGGACCCAATCGGTCCGGAACACCGCCACGCCGGCCAGTTCCGTCGTCGGGGCGCTGGCCAGAACGCCGTCGGTACGGGCGACCGACACCGCCGCGGCTGCCGGGAGCGCCGCCTCGTCGCCTCCGATGGTTCGCCCGTTCACCACGGTCAGCAGGTTGGTGCCCAGACGGTCGATACGGCCCAGCACCTCGGCCTGGCTCGACCGCGTGACGCCGAGAACGGCGACGAGAGCGGCGATGCCGATGGCGACCCCGACCACCGACAGGGCCGACCGCGCGGGGCGGGTGCGCAGCCCGATCGTCGCCACCGGGACGACGTCGGCGATCCGCAGCCGGGGTACCGGGATCACGCTGCACCACCGACGTCCGAGACGATGACGCCGTCGCGCAGCTCGATCTGCCGGCCCATCGCCGCAGCCACATCCCTGTTGTGTGTGATCACGACGATCGTGCTGCCAGCGGCGTTCAGCTCCACCAAAAGCTGAAGGATCTCCAGTCCGGTCCGGGAGTCGAGGTTGCCGGTGGGCTCGTCGGCCAGGACGACGTCCGGCCGGCCGATCAGCGCCCGCGCGATGGCGACGCGTTGCCGTTCGCCCCCGGACAGATCGCGGGCCTGGTGGTGGGCGCGCAAGGACAACCCGACCCGGGCCAGCATCTCGTCGGCCGCCGTCCGGCGCCGGCGTGCCGTGATCCCTCGGTACAACAGGCCGGCCGCCACGTTGTCCCGGGCCGTGGCGTGGTCCAGAAGGAAGAACTGCTGGAATACCACGCCGAGCCGGTAGGCGCGCAAACCGGCGAGCTGCCGATCGGCAAGCCCATCGATCGACTGCCCCGCAATGCGGACGGACCCGGAGCTGGCCCGATCCAGCCCGGCGGCCAGGTTGAGCAGCGTCGTCTTGCCCGATCCGGACGGGCCGACGACAGCGACCCCCTCCCCGTGCCGGATGCTCACGGTCACGCCGCGGATTGACTCGACCGGCGGATGTCCGGGATAGGACTTCCGCACGTCGATCAGCTCAAGCGCCGTCACGAGAGCGGCACCTCGACTCGCTCGCCCTCGCTCAGGTCGCCGTCCACCTCGACCTTTCCGGTCGCCTCGTCGAACAGGTGGGGTTCCACGGGGACGACCGCACCGGAGGCAAGCCGCACTTGATAACCGCCGCCGGGCCGGGCCAGCAGCGCGGATACAGGCACCAGCAACACGTCGTGATGCGTTACGGCGGCGATGGAGACCAGCACCGGCGCTTGGTCCAGTTCAGGCATGCGATCCGGGGCGGTCAGCCGGATGACGACCCGGATCGAGGGGGCCGCGGCGCCCTCGTCACCCCGATCCCCACCCTGATCACCGGTGGCCGGGGCGACCAGGAACGTGCGCAACACCCGGCCCTGAGCGGAGAGGCCGCCGGGCAGGGATACCACCGCCGGGTCGCCGGCGTGTACCGAGGACTGGCGATCGGCAGTCACGTCGGCGGTCACCACGTGCGCGGTGGACGTGGCCTCCAGGACCGGCTGGTTCGCGCCGGTCGCCGTGCCGACGGCGGACGCGATGCGGGAGATCCGCAGTGGCACAGGCAGGAACACGACGTCTCCCAGCGAGAGCACGCCGGTGCGCCGGGCAGCCGGCAGGCCGGTAGCCCGCTGCCAGCGCCGGATGGCCGCCGCGGTGGCCCGGCTGAAGTGCCGGTCGACGTCCAGCGCATGCTGTCGATCCATGCCGAGCGCGACCAGGTTCTGCTCCAACTGCCGAACGTCGGGTCCGTCGGCCATGCCGAGCCGGAAGTCGCGATATGCCGGGACCGACCCGTACAGCAGCCGGACCGCGCGCGCGTCGACGGAGTACAGGACGCCGCCCCGGCTCACCCGCGCCCCCGGCCGGGCCGCCGATGTGACGATGCCTGCGGCGCCCTGGTGCATCACGGAGTACGTGCCGTCGAAGCCGTACGTCCCGGGCACCCGCAATTGCTCGCTCGCCGTTCCGCGGGTGACCGGCGCCGTCGTCGTCGCGACGGTGGCGGTGGCCGCCTCGCCGGCCGGCTTGGCGCGTACGGTGGCCCAGACGGCGATGGCAGGTCCCACCAGGAGCGCCAGGGCGAGGACCGCCACCGCGGCACGGAGCGGCCGCCGTGAGGGGTTACGCATCACGTCGACGGCCGAGCGAAGGAGATGCTGCCGGACCAGAACTTGCTGCACGCCTCGTAGGCGGCCCTGTTGGCGGCGGACTTGCCCTCCCGCGCGATCCTGGGTGTCATCGGGAACGATCCGTCGGGATTGGGGTCCGGCCAGTCCGGGACGCCATGCTGCCGCATGCATGCGGCAAATTGGCGCAAGGCCTCGACGTCGCCAGGCCCGGGCTGCCCCTCGCTGTCGCTGTCGTCCTCGCGCAACGCGGACTCCGGGAGGCGGTCGAGCAGGTGCTGGCAGGCCTCCTGGGCTTGTTCCAGCACCGACCGGGGGTGGCGGGCCTCCATCTGCTCCTCAACGCCTTCCGGCAGCTTCAGATGTCCGTCCTCCACCACGGGATCCGGTAGGTCGGGGACACCGTGATCGCGCATGCACTGCGCGACCTGCTTGCCCACCGCGAGGATCTCGGCGTCGGACACTCCGGTGGCCTGCGCCGTGGGAGCGGAACCGCCCACCCCACCGATTCCGCATCCGCTCAGCACCACGACGGCGAGCGCGCCAACCAATAGCAGTGGCCTTCTCATGCCGTCGAGCGTCGTCCCCGGGTGCGCCGTTGTCGTCGGAGAACGGTCCGGACTTGATGATCCGAAATCCCCCCGCGGTGGGACACAAGGTCCGGCTCCGGTCTGACGCCGTCATGGCATCGCACGCCTACGATGAGGCGGTGTCCCGCGTCGCGGACCTGGGCCGCCGGCTGACGGCGCGGCGATGGGCGCTGTTCGACCTGGGGGTCGCGACGGCGCTGGTGCTTGCGACCGCCCAGTCCCCGCACGGCGGGCTGTGGTGGCTGGCGGCGGCGCCGATGGTCGCCGGGGTTCTGGTGCGACGACCCCGGCCAATGCTCGCCGTCGGTCTCACCGGGGTCGGGGCGGTGTTGCATCATCTCGATACCAGTGTCGGCTTCGCCCCGCTGGACCTGGCGTTCCCTTTGGCGATCTACACGCTCGCGGCGAGCGAGCACCCCCGCCGCCGCTCGCTCATCGTGGTGGGCCTTGCCGTGACTGCCGTCGCCGCGCTGAGCCTCCTGCACGTGCTCACCGCCCCGACGCCTGACTTCGATGCCGGGACGACGCCGGGTGTCGCCAAGTCGGATCTGTTGCGTGGTGCGCAGGCACAGAAGAAGACCGCCAATCCCGATGCCTTCACCGAGCCCAAGCCATTTGCGCCCACCAAACCAGAGCAGGGCGACGGATCCTCCAGTGCGGTGGGAATCCTGTCCGACACGGTCAGCGCGGGGATCGGGGTGGCGCTGGTGCTGGGTCTGGCGTTCGCCGTCGGTGACGGGGTGCGAAGCCGGCGGGCTCATCTGCGGACGCTGGAGACCCGCGCCGCCGACTTGGAACGCGAGCAACAGCAACGGGTGGCCTTGGCCACCGCGGCGGAGCGGGCCCGGATCACCCGCGAGCTGCACGACGTCGTCGCGCACGGGTTGTCGGTGATGGTGGTGCAGGCGCAAGGCGGCGCCGCGGCGCTGCACCGGCATCCGGAGCGCACGGCGGACGCCCTGCAGAACGTCATCGCCACCGGCCGCGCCTCGCTCGCCGAGATGCGCCGACTCCTCGACGTCGTCCGGCACAACCCCGTCGACGACGTCCAGCTGGCGCCGCAGCCCGGTGTGAGCTCGCTGCCCGACCTGGTCGACCGGGTCCGAGCGGCCGGAACCCCGGTCACCTTTACCGTCGAGGGTGATCCGGTCGCGCTGCCCGTGACCACCGATCTGTCCGTCTACCGGATCGCGCAGGAGGCGCTCACCAACACCATCAAGCATGCCGGGGGCGCCAGTGCCGTCGTTCGCCTGGGCTTCACCGCCGACCGACTGGAGATCGAGGTGACTGACGACGGAACGTCGTCCCGGCATCCGGACGGTGAGGGCAACGGGCTGCGCGGGATCGCCGAACGGACCGCCCTGCTCGGCGGTGAGTTCACCGCCGGCCCGCTCGAGGCCGGAGGATTCCAGGTGCGCGCCGTGCTGCCGCTGGACGCGGACCGGGACGTGGATGGGGTGGCGGGGTGACCGTGCGCGTGGTCCTGGCCGACGACCAGGCGCTGGTGCGTACCGGCTTCCGAATGATCCTCGACGAGACCGACGACATCGCCGTGGTGGGGGAGGCCGGTGACGGAGCGGCGGCCGTCGAGCTGGCCTCTCGGATCGAACCGGATCTGGTGCTGATGGATGTGCGGATGCCCGGGGTGGACGGCATCGAGGCCACCCGGCGGATCCGTGCGCTGCCGGCACCGCCGAAGGTGTTGATCTTGACGACGTTCGACCTGGACGAGTACGTCTACGCCGGGCTGCGCGCCGGCGCCAGCGGCTTCTTGCTGAAAGACACCCTCGCGGCGGAGCTGATCAGCGCGGTGCGAGTGGTCACCTCCGGCGAGGCGGTGGCCGCGCCGAGCGTGACCCGGCGACTGATCTCGCACTTCCTCACGACGATGCCGGCCGAGCCGAACCGGAGCGATCGACTGGGCGCGCTGACGAATCGCGAGCGAGAGGTGCTCACGCTGATCGCCCGAGGCCGCTCGAACGCCGAGATCGCACTCGAACTGCATCTGTCGGAGGGCACGGTGAAGACGCACATCGGCCGGATCCTGGCCAAGCTCGGCCTGCGCGATCGGGTCCAGGCCGTGATCCTCGGCTACGAGTGCGGGCTCGTATCGCGCGGCGAGGCGACCTGATGATCGACGTCTGCTTCGCGGGAGTGACCGGCTGGACCGCGCCACCGATCGTGGCCGGCATCGCGGCGGCCGATGATTTGAGGCTGGTGGCGGGGGTATCCCGCTCGGCGGCGGGTCGCCCGCTGGCCGAGGTGACCGGCCACGATGTCCCGGGTGAGGTGTACCCGACCGTCGCGGCGGCGTTGCGGTCGACGAACATCGACGTTCTGGTCGACTTCACCAGCGCCGCGGCCGTACGAGACCACGTGTGGGCCGCGGTCGAGCACGGCGTCCACGTGGTCGTCGGATCCAGCGGCCTGACGGCGCACGACTTCGACGAGTTGGACGCCGCCGCCCGCGAGCGCGGCGTCGGGATCGTGGCGGCCGGGAACTTCTCCGTGATGGCGGCGGTGCTGTCCCGCTCGGCGGCCATGGCGGCCCAGCACGTTGATCACTGGGAGATCATCGACTACGCCAAGGACGCGAAGCCGGACGTGCCCAGCGGCACGGCGCGGGAGCTCGCCGAGATGCTGGCCCTGGTGCGTCAGCCCGAGCGTGGGCTGCCGCCGGGTCAGGTGCAGGGGCCGGCAGAGGCGCGCGGTGCCGAGGTGGCCGGGACGCGTGTGCACTCCGTGCGGCTGCCGAGCTTCGTCGTCAGCACGGAGATCGTGCTCGGCGGGCTCGGCGAACGGCTCACCATGCGGCACGACGCGGGCGCCGACGCGCAGCCCTATGCCGCCGGAACGCTGCTGGCGATTCGCAGGGTCGCCGAGGTTCCCGGCGTCCGGCGCGGCCTGGGCACGCTGCTGTTCGACTAGCGACTTCGACCCTGAAAGGGTCCGGCGTGGGCTGCGTGCCCAGATCGTGGCGCGTCATGATCAGAGGGACGATGTCATGATCGGGGGGACGAAAATGCTGTTCGCCGGGCAGTTTGCAGCATCTTCGTCCACTTGATCAAGGTGCCCAGACCCGCATGCGTGTGCGTCTGCCGGGCAACCCCGCAGCGCATGCGGGTGCGCCTCCGGGGCAGTCGCCTCCCGGGCCAGTCACCTCGCGTACAGTCGCCGCCCGGGCCAGTCACCTCGCGTACAGTCGCCGCCCGGGCCAGTCACCTCGCGTACAGTCGCCGCCCGGGCACTGGTCAGACCAAGCCGCCCATCCCCGGGTCGCTGATGCTGTCCTGGCCGTTCTCCAGGTGACCCGCGTACCGGTATTCGAAG
>Ga0081539_10001084_pt1 | contig 49492 bp, 43 predicted proteins | sample TabmetS4T2R2_FD_71023 | JGI IMG/M metagenome (GOLD analysis project Ga0081539, IMG submission 71023) | Tabebuia heterophylla rhizosphere microbial communities from the University of Puerto Rico - S4T2R2 | ecosystem: Host-associated > Plants > Roots > Rhizosphere ... | reverse complement strand
CCCGCGCGACTGCGGGCGGCGGTGCGCGGACCCGTCGACCCCTCGCAGTGGCGGGCGGGGTGGGAGAGGGCTATGGGGTGACCATCTCCCACCGCGCGGAGGCTTCACGATCCGGCATGCGGGGACGAACAGCGGCCTCGGACCGGGAAGCCGGATGGGATCGGATCGAAGCGTGCCATCCGGCCCGCACCATCGCCAATGCCCTTAATACAGATCTAAGCAACCGTTGCACCGTCCGGAGTACCTGTACGGCACTTCGCTCACCGGTGCGGCGAGGCGCCGCTGGGCACGGTCCTCAGGCCTCGCCGGCCCGTTGGTGCGGCCATTTCTTCCGTACCGGATCACGTTCGCGAGCAAGCCTTCCCACCAGGCCGAACCGGCTCGCCTGCTTGGGCGGCGCCTCGGCGTCGGCCAGCATCATCACGACGCTGGCGCCGCCCATTGCCGCCCGGTCCAGACTGACCGAGCCGCCGGTCGACTGCGCCGCCCGGCGGGCGATGTCCAGCCCCAGGCCGGTCGAGCCCTGGTCGCTCTCGCCGCGGCGCATCGCCCGTTCCGGGTCCGGGATGCCCGGGCCGCCGTCGTCCACCCGGACCGCCACCCAGCCGTCCCGGCGGGAGACGCCCACCTCGAACGCGGTGCCCTGCGGGGTGTAGCGGAAGACGTTGCCGAGGACCGCGTCCAGGGCGGCGGCCAGCTCGGCCCGGGCCACCGGGACCGGGATGCGGACGTTCGCGCCGACCACCCGATACGGCCGGTTCTGGTCACCGGCGAGCGCCGACCAGAACAGCATCCGCTCGCGTATCACCTCGCCGGCGTCGCAGACGCCGTCCTCCGGAGCGGACGCGACCTGCGCGGCGACCGCCTTGCGCGTGGTGTTGATCAGCTGATCCACCTCGCCCTCGAGGGTGATGATGGCCTGCCGGATGCGCCGGATCCCGCGGCGCCGGTCGAGTTCGGCGGCGGAGAACTCGCCGATGTGCGTGTCGTCCGGGTCCAGCGCCTCGGCGTCCAGCCGCAGCACCGTCAGCGGGGTACGCAACCGGTGCGACAAGTCGGCCACCAACTCCCGTTCGCTGGTGCGCGAGGTGATCAGCCGGTCGGCCATGCGATTGAAGGCGTACCCGGCCTCGGCCAGTTCGCGCGGACCGGACGGCTGGATCCGCACGCCCAGGTCCCCGCCGCCGACCGCCATCGCCGCGTGCACCAGGTTCCGGGCCGAGGAGACCGCACCGCGGGCCAGGCGGTCCACCACGATCACCGATCCGATGACGACCCCGAGCGCGATGCCGAGCAGGAGCCACCAGTCGCGCGCGGTACCCGCTTTGAGTTCGCTATCCGGCACGAACACCTCGACGACCGACGTCTTGCCGGCCACGGCGACCGGCTCCAGGCGAACCACCCCGCCGTCCACGTCGAGCACTACCGGCCGTGTGCCCCGCGCGACCGCGGCCACCTCGCCGGCCGGCGCCCGGCTGTCCTCGCCATCGCCCGGTCCATGGATGAGAACCCCGCCTCCGGCGGCGTCGACCGCCTGATCGAGGCCCTTACGGCCGGCACCGGCAGCGACCGCGCCGACCACGGTGGCGCTGCGCCGCTCGGCCGCGGACATGACCTGCGTGCGGTGGTCGGAGCGCTGCTCGAGGCCGAGCGGGACGAGGAACGCGAGCGCGGCCATGGCGGTGGTGGCGGCGCTGACATAGGCCAGCCGCGCCCTCAGTCCGGCGCCACCAACCGGAATCCGACTCCCCGCACGGTGCGCAGGTAGCGCGGCTTCGCCGCGGATTCGCCCAGCTTCCGACGGAGCCAGTAAAGATGCACGTCGATCGTCTGGTCCTCGCCGACGGACGGCTGTCGCCATACCTCCTCCAACAGCTCACGACGCGACACCACCCGGCCCGGACGGGCGGCGAGGTACGCCAGCAGGTCGAACTCCTTACGGGTCAGCGCGAGCGGGGTGTCGCCCAGGCTGGCGCTTCGCTCGCCGACGTCCACCCGCAGATCACCGACCTCGTGCACGGCGGGTTGGGCGGTGCGGCTGGCGCGGCCCACCCGGCGCAGCACGGTGGTGATGCGGGCGTCCAGGTGCGCGCCGGTGAACGGCTTGACCATGTAGTCGTCGGCGCCGGCCCGCAGCAACCGGACGACGGTCTGCTCGTCGTCGCGGGCGGTGGCGATGATGATCGGTACGTCGGTGATGCCGCGCAGCATCCGAAGCGCGTCGGAGCCGTCGAGATCGGGCAGGCCGAGGTCGAGCACGACCAGATCCGGGGTCTCCGCGGCGACCCGGCGCAGGGCGTCGAGGGCGGTGCCGACGGCGTGCACGGCGTGCCCCCGGTCAGCCAGCGAGCGGAGCATGGCACCGCGCACGACGTGATCGTCTTCGACGAGCAACACCGTGGCCATGCGAAGACCGTACTGCCCGTGGCAAGTAACGCCTAACGCCCGATCCGGCGATCGATGCCGGCCGGGGGAGGGGTCGCTGCTAGTCGGGAACCGACGGGACCGACTGCAGGAAGGCGACGAAAATCAGGACCGCGACGGTGACGACGCGGGCGATGCGATGCCACTCGGCACGCCGCCGGGCGTGCGACCAGGCGATGTACGCCTCGGCGACGGGCCTGGACTGGGCGCGTCGCGTACCGGGTAGCACCGCGGCCTTGCGCAGCGCGTAGCTGGCGGGCAGCGCGCTCGCCTGAGCCAGCGGGCGCAGCACGTCTACCTCGACGTCATAGATCTGGTCGTCCCGCCAGTGCTTGGCCCGGGCCGAGAGCCGCTGGAGGAGGAAGTCGCGGGTGGCATCGCGGCCGGCTATCCGGCTGCGCCAGTGCAGCCGGCGCCAATGCCCGGCCACGTCGCTGAGTGCCAGCGGATAGATCTCGTCGGCATGCTCCGGCCCGTCGACCAGGCGGGCGGCCTCGCGCTGTACGTACGCCAGGTGCGCGGCGACGAAGCCGACGAAGTCGTCGGGCGGTTCCTCGGCCATCGGCGGTACGAGGTACATGCCTCATCGTCAGGGTGTGTCGTGCCCCGGAGCAAGGCTGCGGTCGTACTAGGGTGTCGAACACACGTACGCCGGCGGGCAGGGAGGGGCGTGCATGCGCGTGCTGGGCATCGACCCCGGCCTGACCAGGTGTGGCGTCGGCGTCGTCGAGGGCGTGCCCGGCCGGCCGTGCAAGTTGATCGCCTACTACGTCGTCTACACCGAGCCGGAGGACGACATCGCGCTGCGGCTGCTGCACCTGGACAGCTCGCTCGCCGATCTGGTCAACGAGCACCGGCCGGAAAGCGTCGCGGTGGAGCGGGTGTTCAGCCAGCACAACGTGCGCACCGTGATGGGTACGGCGCAGGCCAGCGCGGTGGCGATCCTGGCCGGCTCGCGGGCGCGGCTGCCGGTGCAGACCTACACCCCCAGCGAGGTCAAGGCGGCCGTCACGGGTTCGGGGACGGCCGGCAAGTCGCAGGTAACCGCCATGGTCACCCGGCTGCTGGGCCTGGACGCGCCGCCTCGTCCGGCCGACGCGGCGGACGCGCTGGCGCTGGCCATCTGTCACATCTGGCGCGGCGGGACGCGTGCCCGCATCCAGGCCGCTGCCGTCGCGGCGGCGGCCGTCCGCCGCGCCAATTCGCATCTACCGGGAGGAAGCCGATGATCGCTAGCGTCCGTGGTGTCGTCGCGGCCATCGCGCCGGACAGCGCGGTCATCGAGGTCGGCGGCGTTGGCCTGCAGTTGCAGTGCGCGCCCGGCACACTGGCCGGTCTCAAGGCCGGGGCCGAGGCCCGGCTGGCCGCCAGCCTGGTCGTCCGTGAGGATTCGCTGACCCTCTACGGCTTCGCCGACGACGACGAGAAACACCTCTTCGAGCTGCTGCAGACGGCGAGCGGCGTCGGACCCAGGCTCGCGCAGGCGGTGCTCGCGGTGCATCAACCCGACGCGGTACGCCGGGCGATCGGCGGCGGCGACATCGCGGCACTGACCCGGGTGCCGGGCATCGGCAAGAAGGGTGCCGAACGTCTCGTTCTGGAACTGCGGGACCGGATCGGCCCGGTGGGAGTGGGCGCCGACGGCCCGGGCGGCGTCCTGGTCGGCGACTGGCCGGACCAGGTCCGCCAGGGCGTGCTCGCCCTGGGCTGGACGGCGTCGCAGGCCGATCAGGCGGTGGCCGCGGTGGCCGAAACCATCGATGGTGCCGTGCCGCCGGTGCCGGTGCTGCTACGCCAGGCGATCCGGTTGTTGGGCCGCACCCGATGAGCGAGCACGTCGTGTCGGCGCAGGCCGACGAGGCGGAACTGGACGCCGAAGCCAGCGTGCGGCCCCGCCGGCTGGCCGACTTCATCGCCCAGCACCGCGTCCGTGACCAGCTGGAGCTGCTGCTGAAGGGCGCGATGGGCCGTGGCACCCCACCCGACCACATCCTGCTCTCGGGGCCACCCGGATTGGGTAAGCCGGTCTCGGTCGACGCGCTGGTGCTGATGGCCGACGGCACGCGGCGGCGGCTGGGCGACATCGCGGTCGGCGACCGGGTGATCACCCGTACCGGCGGGCCTGCCGAGGTGCGGGCGGTGCACGAGCAGGGCGAACTCGACACCGTACGGATCCGCACCGCCACCGGCCGGGAGGTTGTGGCCGCTCCGGACCACCCGTTCTGGACCACCGAAGGGTGGGTGAAGGCCGGCGACCTCACCCAGGCGGACATCCTGGCCGAGGTCCTGGAACCGGAGATCGAGGCCGGCGACTCGAAGATCACCGACGAGTTCCGGCTCGCCGGCTACTTGATCGGTGCCGGCTGCACAGGCGAGCGGGTCACCTTCACCGGTGGCGACGAGGCGGTCCTGAACGAGGTGCCGTGGCTGCGCGACACCCGCCTGCCGGGCAAGACCGCTCGGCAGAAGCGGGTACCGGAGTTCGTCTATCGGGGCGACGCGTGGCAGGTCGCAGCATTCCTGGGGGCGTATTTCGCCTGCGACGGGTCGGTACGCCGGCACGGGTGTGACCGGTACGACGCGGTGATCGAGTTCTGCAGCGCCTCCCGTGGCCTGCTGGAGGACACGCAGCACCTGCTGCTTCGGCTCGGCATCCAATCACGGCTCGAACCGAGGCGTGACCGCGACCTTGGGCGCGCGTACGAATCCTGGCGCCTCTCCATCACCAGCCGGGACGATGCAGCGCGGTTCGCCGAGCGAGTCGCCACGATCGGCGCGCGCGGCGAGCAACTGCGGGAGTGGGCGCCTCGGCGTGACCGCATCGACGAGCGCCTCGCGCCGGATCGCGTGGTCGCAGTCGAGCCGGCGGGGTTGCACGAGTGCCGGTGTCTCACCGTGGCCGGTGACCACACCTTCACCGTGAATGACCTGGTCGTGCACAACACGACACTGGCGAACATCGTGGCGGCCGAGCTCGGGACCGGGATCCGGACCACGAGCGGGCCGGTGATCGAGCGCTCCGGTGATCTGGCCGCGATCCTCACCGGCCTCGGCGAGGGTGACGTGCTGTTCATCGACGAGATCCACCGGATCGCCAAGCCGGCCGAGGAGCTGCTGTACAGCGCCATGGAGGACTTCCGGGTGGACGTGGTGGTCGGCAAGGGGCCGGGTGCGACAGCGATCCCGCTGGATGTGGAGCCGTTCACGCTGGTCGGTGCCACCACCCGGGCAGGCCTGCTCTCGGGGCCGATGCGGGACAGGTTCGGGTTCGTGGCGCACCTCGACTTCTACTCGGTGCAGGACCTGGACTCGCTGCTGCACCGGTCGGCGCGAATCCTCGGTGTACCGATCACCGCGGAGGGCGCCGCGGAGATCGCCTCGCGTTCGCGCGGCACCCCGCGCATCGCCAACCGGTTGCTGCGCCGGGTGCGGGACTACGCCGAGGTACGTTCCGACGGCGTGGTCACCGAGGACACCGCCCGTGCCGCGCTCCAGGTGTACGACGTCGACGCGCTGGGATTGGACCGGCTGGACCGGGCCGTGCTGCGCGCCCTGATCGAGTCGTTCCGCGGCGGACCGGTGGGCCTGTCCACGCTGGCGGTGGCGGTCGGCGAGCAGTCCGACACGGTCGAGGAGGTCTGCGAGCCGTTCCTGGTGCGAGCCGGGCTGCTGGCCCGGACTCCTCGCGGGCGGGTAGCGACCGAGGCCGGCTGGCACCACCTCGGCCGGACGCCGCCTGCGGAGGGGCGTGGCGGCGTCGTCCAGGCGGAATTGTTCGCCCGGGACGCCTGAGTGGGCTCTGACCATTTGAAAGGTTGCCTGAGAACTCCCCGTAATGTGAATGAGACGCGTGCCGCGTGGGGAGTTCTCAGGAAGAGGGATTAGACTCGCCGCCGTTCGTTCGGGATGTCTATGCCGCCCCGTCGTGCCAACGTGCCGCGACGGAGGCCCAGGGAAGGTTCTCCTCGTGTCAGTCGCAGCTCAAGCGCAGAGCGGCGGCAGCTTCATGCCCCTGCTCCTCATCGTCATGCTCTTCGGCGTCATGTACTTCATGATGATCCGCCCGCAGCAGAAGCGGCGCCGCGAAGCCCTGGCCATGCAGGCCGAGCTCGGCCCCGGCGATGAGATCGTCACAATCGGTGGCCTGCACGCCACCGTAACGGCCGTGGACGACGATGTGGTCACCGTGGAGATAGCGCCCGGCGTGCACGCCAGATACGCGCGTCCGGCGATCGCCAGGGTGATCAACCGACGACCGGACGCGGGCGAGCCGGTCGAGGGCGAGCCGGTGGTGGACGAGCCGGCGAACCCGATCATCGAGACCCGCAAGAACGACTGACGTCGCACCACCCGAGGACGGCCCGCGGCGAGCCCTGCCGGCGGGCCGTTCGATCGCAGGCAGGCGGTTCGGGCGGCCCGGCGCGTTGCGAATCTGGATAATCGTCGCGGGCGGAGCCGGAACGGGCCGGCCCGCACGCCTACCAACGCCGCCCGCACCGGCGGCCCGAACCGCACAGGGAGACACACAGCCGTGGCACGACCACCACAGGGTCAGCAGCATCCAGGGCGGCAACTCGCCGTGCTCGGCCTGATCTTCGTCGTCCTGTATCTGTTCGCCTTCTTCGGTGCCGGCGCCAGCGGCAGTTTCACCGAGCGTCTGCATCCGAAGCTGGGACTCGACCTGGTCGGCGGTACCCAGGCCACGTACCAGGCGTCGCTGATCGGGGGCCAGGTGCCCTCGCAGACCAGCATGGAGGAAGCTCGGCGGATCATCGAAAGCAGGGTGAACGCGCTCGGCGTCTCCGAGGCCGAGGTGGTCATCGAGGGCAACCGCAACATCGTGGTGTCGCTCGCCGGTCAGGCCAACGATCAGCTCAAGAACGTCGGTCAGGCCGCGCAGATGCGATTCCGCAAGGTGCTCAAGGCGACCGGCGACGTGGCCGCCGCGGTGGTGAACCCGCCCTCCGCGGTGCCCAGCGCCGCGCCAAGCGGGAGCGCGCCGGCGGCCACCGGCAGTGCGCCGGCCGCGACGCCGTCCAGCGGTGGCCAGGGTGGTGGCGGTCCGCTGGCCGCGCCCGCGCCGAGCACGCCGCCGTCCGCCCAGCCCACCCCGGCGCCGTCCGATTCCGCGGCGGCACCGGCGAGCCCGGAGCAGCAGGCCCAGCTCGCCGCGGTGCGCAAGAAGGTGGGCGCGGCCGTCTGGGCCGCGGCCGGGAAGCTGACCGACCCGGTCGATCCGAGCCAGGACCCGACCGCCGGCAAGGCGTACGCGAAGTTCGCCACGCTGACCCCTGAAGAGGTCAACGTGCTGCCGCCGGCGATGCAGTTCAACGTGCCGACGATCGGCTGCGACCAGCTGGACAAGCGGCCGCCGGGCGCCATCGACAACCAGAAGGTCCAGGTGGTGAGCTGCCAGAGCGGCGCCAAGATGCTGCTCGACGTGGCCAAGGTGGTGGGCACCGACATCAGCGACGCTAGTCCGCAGCTCGACCAGCAGCAGGGCCAGTGGGTGGTCTCGCTGGACTTCACCGCCGCAGGGCAGGAGAGGTGGGCCGCGCTGACCCGCGAGGCGTACCAGCCGGCCGCCGGCGACAGCTGCCTCACCGCCGCGCAGGCGGTCTCCACCAGCGCCACCCACTGCCTGGTCGCCGTGGTGCTGGACAAGGAGATCATCTCGGCGCCGGAGATCCAGGGCGTACTGACCGGCCAGTCGCAGATCACCGGCCAGTTCACCGCGACCTCGGCCAAGGAGCTGGCAAACCAGATCAAGTACGGCGCGCTGCCGGTCACCTTCATCCCGGCGACTACCCAGACGGTGTCCGCCACGCTGGGCATCCAGCAGCTCAAGGCCGGTCTGCTGGCCGCCGCGATCGGCATGGCGCTGGTGGCCATCTACGCGTTCTTCTATTACCGACTGCTCGGCACGGTCATCTTCCTCAGCCTGATCCTCTCCGGCCTGCTGACCTTCGCCGCGCTGGTGGTGCTCGGCCGCACCACGGGTTTCACCCTGACGCTCGCGGGCATCGCCGGTTTCATCGTCTCGCTCGGTGTCGCCGCAGACTCCTTCGTCATCTACTTCGAGAGGTTGAAGGACGAGATCCACGAGGGCCGTACGCCCAGAAGCGCGGTCCCGCGGGCCTGGGCGCGGGCGCGGCGTACCATCATTTCCGCCAACACCATCACGATCATGGCGGCGGTGGTGCTCTACATCGTGTCGGTCGGCGTGGTGCAGGGCTTCGCGTTCGCGCTGGGCCTGTCCACGATGCTCGACCTCGTCGTGGTGTTCCTGTTCCGGCATCCGATCATGACGATGTTCGCGAACACCAAGGCGTTCCTGTCGCCACGGGTCAGCGGCCTCGGCCGCGTCCTCAAGAACGCCCCGACCGAGGAGCCGGTCAACCGCCGGCGCGTGAAGGAGGCCTGACATGGCCAAGAGTGGTCTTGCCGATCGCCTCTACCGCGGCGAGGCGAACCTGAACATCGTGGGCCGCCGCAACACGTGGTTCATCGCCGTCGCGATCATGGTGCTGGTCGCCCTCGGGAGTTTCCTGATCCGCGATTTCCACCTGGGCATCGAGTTCTCCGGCGGCACCCAGATCATCATGCCGGCCTCGATCGGTAGCCAGACGGATGCGCAGAACGCCGTGCAGCGCGCCCTCGAAACTGCGGGCGTCCAGAAGGACACGCAGGTCAGCGCCGCCCAACGGGTCGGCAACGCGACCGACGCGACCTACTCGGTGCGCACCTCGTCGTTGAGCCAGGAGCAGTCCAGCGCGGTGAAGGCCGCGCTGGCCACCGACCTCGGCGTGCCGCCGGAGCAGATCAGCGACAACCGGGTGTCGGCCGCCTGGGGCGGGCAGGTGACCCGGCAGGCACTGATCGGCCTGGGCATCTTCCTGGTGCTGGTGATGGCGTATCTGGTGATCCGCTTCGAGTGGCGGATGGCGGTGGCCTCGGTGTCGTCGCTGCTGCTCGACCTGGTGCTGACCGCGGGCGTGTATTCGCTTGTCGGCTTCGAGGTGACGCCGTCGACGGTGATCGGCTTCCTGACCATCCTGGGCTTCTCGCTGTACGACGTGGTGGTGGTGTTCGACAAGGTGCAGGAGAACACCCGGGGGATCACCGCCAGCAGCAGCCAGACGTACGCCGAGGCGACCAACCTGGCGGTGAACCAGACGCTGATGCGGTCCATCAACACCGGCCTGGTGGCGTTGCTCCCGGTCGGCGGCCTGCTCTTCATCGGCGCCGGCCTGCTGGGCGCCGGCACGCTGAAGGACCTCGGCCTGGTGCTGTTCGTCGGCATGGGCCTCGGCGTGCTGTCCTCGATCATGTTCGCGTCGCCGCTGCTCACCGCGCTGAAGGACCGGGAGCCGCGGATCAAGGCGCACAACGCGCGGGTGCTGGCCCGCCGGGCGGCGGCCCGCTCCGGTGACGTCGCCCAGCAGGGCGAACGCAAGCGGGCCGCGGCCGGAGGCAAGTCAGCACCGGTGACCGAGGTGCCGGCGGATGTGCCGGCGCCGGCCGGCGCCGGGCCCGGCGCGGGCGCGTTGGCCGGGTCGGCGCCGCGGCCGGGTGCCCGCCCGACCGGTAACCGCAACACCAACCGCGGTGGCCGCCCGGGCGGTGCGGGCAACCGCCCGAGCGGCGGCAAGAAGCGCCGCTGAGCCCGCGGAACGACACATCGGCCCGCCGCCGTGCCGGTGGCGGGCCGTTCGTCGATCTATAGGGTGGGCGCGTGACGGAGAACGATTTGGCGGCGCTTGTCGCCAGCCGCGTACTGGACGTGCCGGACTTCCCGAAACCGGGCATCGTGTTCAAGGATCTGATGCCGCTGTTCGCCGACGGGCCGGTGTTCCGGAAGGTGATCGACGGGATCATCGAGTTCCACGGCGCCGACTCGTTCGAGGTCGTGGCCGGCGTGGAAGCGCGCGGGTTCGTGGTGGCGGCGGCGATCGCGTACGCGGCAGGCACGGGGGTGGTGCCCGTGCGCAAGGCGGGCAAGCTGCCCCGGCCCGCGTTCGCGTCGTCGTACGCGCTGGAGTATGGCGAGGCGACCCTCGAACTGCACCGGGACGCCTTCGTGGCGGATCAGCGAGTGTTGCTCGTCGACGACGTGCTGGCCACCGGTGGCACGGCGGCCGCGGCCCTCGATCTGGTCGAGCAGGCCGGCGGTACCGTCGCCGGGTTCACGGTGCTGGTGGAGCTCGGGTTCCTGGGCGGCCGCGAGCGGCTGGCGCCCCGTACGGTGCATGCCCTCCTGACTGTTTGACGCCTGTCTGACCTATCGAACTGCACTCTTCTGGTGGTTCGGGCCGGACCATCCGGGAAGAACACCCGGGTAGGATGGGCCTTTCGAACAGGCAAGCTGAGTTGTCAGAGGCGGCTTCGCCGCGCTGCAAGAAAGATTCGCCGCACTGCACGAAGAAGAAGAGCAGAGCTGTCAGAGGCGGCTTGGCCGCACTGCAAGAAGTGAGCCGAATGAGGTGAGGAGGCCGGTGTCCAGCGACGTCGCCCCTTCGACGGAGGACACGGTGCAGCCGAGCGACGCGGAAGCGACTGCGGCGGAGACCACGCGGCCCGCGACGGCGGAGAAGGCGGTCCAGAAGCAAGCTGAGGCCGCCAAACCGCGTAATGCCGACCCTGCGACGACCCAGCCACCGGCCGCTGCCGACGAGCACACCAGCGCGTTCGGCCTGGCCGGCGCACCGACCGGACGGCGGGTGCGGGCACGGCTGGCGCGGTTCAACGCGCCCTGGCAGAGCACTCAGGTCAGCGAGGTCCTCGAGCCGCTGATCGCGACGCACCGCGCCAGTCACCCGAAGGCGGACGGCCGGGCCTTGCAGCGCGCGTTCGACGTGGCGGCCCGGTGGCACTCGGGGCAGTACCGCAAGTCCGGCGACCCGTACATCACGCACCCGCTCGCCGTCGCGACGATCCTGGCCAATCTCGGCATGGACACCACCACGCTGGTGGCCGCGCTTCTGCACGACACGGTCGAGGACACCGACTACTCGCTGGAGGCGATGAAGTCCGACTTCGGCGCCGAGGTGGCGTTGCTCGTCGACGGCGTCACCAAGCTGGACAGGGTGAAGCTCGGTGACGCGGCGAAGGCCGAGACGATCCGCAAGATGGTCGTGGCGATGGCCAAGGACCCGCGGGTCCTGGTGATCAAGTTGGCCGACCGGCTGCACAACATGCGCACCCTGACCTTCCTGCCCCGAGCGAAGCAGGAACAGAAGGCCAAGGAGACGCTGGAGATCCTGGCACCGCTGGCGCACCGGCTGGGCATGAACACGATCAAGTGGGAGCTCGAGGATCTGGCGTTCGGCACGCTGTTCCCGAAGCGGTTCGAGGAGATCAACCGGCTGATCGGCGAGCACCAGCCGCAGCGCGAGGCGTTGCTGCGCCAGGTGACCAACCGGGTCGGGCTCGACCTGAAGTCGGCGAAGATCAAGGCGGAGGTGACCGGCCGGCCGAAGCACTTGTACTCGATCTACCAGAAGATGATCGTCAGGGGCCGCGACTTCAACGACATCTACGACCTGGTCGGCGTGCGCATCCTGGTGGACACGGTGCGGGACTGCTACGCGGCGCTCGGTGTGATCCACGCGAACTGGCAGCCCGTGCCGGGCCGGTTCAAGGACTACATCGCCATGCCGAAGTTCAACATGTACCAGTCTCTGCACACGACGGTGATCGGACCGAGCGGCAAGCCGGTCGAGATGCAGATCCGCACCTTCGCGATGCACCGTACGGCGGAGTTCGGTATCGCAGCGCACTGGAAGTACAAGGAGCAGAAGGGCGCCACGATCGTCGGGCCGCCGGCGCACATCGACGAGATGACCTGGCTGCGGCAGTTGCTCGACTGGCAGCGCGAGGCGAGCGATCCCAGCGAGTTCCTCGACGCGTTGCGCTTCGACCTGTCCAGCCAGGAGGTGTACGTCTTCACGCCGAAGGGCGACGTCATCCCGCTGCCCACCGGCTCGACGCCGGTGGACTTCGCGTACGCGGTGCACACCGAGGTCGGGCACAAGTGCATCGGTGCCCGCGTGAACGGCAAGCTGGTGCCTCTGGAGTCCACGTTGTCCAACGGCGACGTGATCGAGATCTTCACGTCGAAATCGGCCACGGCGGGTCCGACGCAGGACTGGCTGGGCTTCGTGAAGAGCCCGCGAGCCCGCACCAAGATCCGGCAGTTCTTCAACAAGGAGCGCCGCGAGGAGGCGATCGAGAGCGGCAAGGAGTCGATCGTCAAGGCGATGCGTAAGCAGGGCCTTCCGCTGCAGCGCATGCTGACCTCGGAGAATCTGACCACGATCGCCCGCGACCTCCATCTGGCCGACGTGTCGACGCTGTACGCCGCGGTCGGCGAGAACACGGTTTCGGCGCAGTCGGTGGTGCAGAAACTGGTCGCCGGTTTCGGTGGCGAGGAGGGCGCGGTCGAGGACATCGCCGAGACCGCCGTCGCCACCCGGCCGCCGCGTAACCGCAGTACCGCGCAGGATCCGGGCGTGGTGGTCAAGGGCGTCAGCGACGTGTGGGTGAAGCTGGCCCGGTGCTGCACCCCGGTACCCGGCGACGCGGTGTTCGGCTTCGTCACCCGCTCCGGCGGCGTGAGCGTGCACCGCGAGGACTGCGCCAACGCCGGGGACCTGCGGGAGCAGAGCGAACGCGTGGTCGAGGTGAGCTGGAAGCCCACGTCCGCGTCGACCTTCCTGGTGGCGATCCAGGTGGAGGCGCTCGACCGGCACAAACTGCTGGCCGATGTCACCCGGGTACTCTCCGAGGAGCGGGTGAACATCCTGTCCGCGACGGTCACCACCACCCGGGACCGGGTGGCGGTCAGCCGGTTCACCTTCGAGATGGCCGACCCCAAGCACCTCGGTCACCTGGTCGCCGCGGTGCGCAAGGTGGACGGCGTGTTCGACGCGTACCGGGTCACGTCCGGAGCATGAGAAGGGCGGGCCACCAGGCCCGCCCCTCGACATCCGAACTACCGGCTCAGCTCATGGTCAACGTCTTGATGCCGATCTCCTTCTTCGGGTGACCGTCGCCCGGACCGTTGGCATTGTCCGTACCGGCCTTGGCCACCGCCGCGACGATGTCCATGCCCTTGGAGATCGTGCCCAGAACGGTGTAGTCCGCGGGCAGCTGGGTGTCCTCGTACACGATGAAGAACTGGCTTCCGGTGCTGGCCGGCGCCTGTGTCTTGGCCATCGCGATGGTGCCCTTCGGGTACGCCGGATTCGCGTTGGTCGGCAGGTTCTCCTCGGCGTAACGGAAGCTCGGTCCGCCGGTGCCGTCCGTCTCGCGGTAGCCCTTGCCCTTGGCCGACGGGTCACCGCACTGCAGCACCTTGATGCCCTCGGTGGTGAGCCGGTGGCACTTGGTCCCGTCCCAGAACTTCTTGCTCGCCAGGTACTCGAACGCGGCGGCGGTGCACGGCGCCTTCGTCTTGTCGACGGTCGCGGTGATTTTGCCCAACGTGGATACCAGTGTGAGGGTGTCGGCGCCGGTGTTCGGCACGTTCGCCGGCGGCGTGCCGACGTCGACCACCTTGCCGCCGCCGGACTCGGGCGTCCACGTGCAGTCCACCGTGCCCGCCGGTGGGCCCGCGGCCGTGCTCGACGTGCTGTCGTCGTTGCCGAGGGCAGACACGATCCAGAACGCCACGCCCGCGATCACGATGACCGCGAGGGCCGAACCGATGACGGCTTGCCGCTGACGGCGCTTGCGGGCGGCCTGGGCCCGCTCGGCCATCTCCCTCTCGAGCCGGGCCCGCGCCGCCGCGCGCTGCCGGTCCTTTATCGACGACACGGTTGTCCTCCTGCTGTGTTTATCGGCCTCGCGTGCTCAGGATGCTCAGGACTGGCTGCTCGAGGGATCGGGTGCGGGATCGCCGGCCACCGCTTCGCCGACGGTGAGTGTCTGCACAACGATCTTGTCCCTGGGCTTGACTCTGTCGCCGTTCCCATTGTCCACCGTCGGGATCTTGCTGATCTTGGTGAGCGTCGCCATGCCGGCCGTCACCGTGCCGACGATCGGGTACCGCGCCTCGGTCTTCGGCGTGTAGTCCCTGAAGAACACCAGGAACTGACTGCCGTTCTGCCCGGGCGGGTCGCTGACCAGCGCCACGGTTCCCTTCGGGTAGACCGCCGGTGCGCCGGCCGCCGGCGTCGAGGGTACGTTCTCGCTGTAGAAGCTGTACGCCGGGCCGCCGCGCCCGGTGCCGCTCGGGTCGCCGCAGCGCAGCGCGCCCTCCGCGGTGATCTCGTGGCACTCGGTGTTGTCGTAGAACTTCTTCGAGGCCAGGAAGTTCAAGGTCTCGGCGCTGCACGGCGCGTTCGTCACGTTCAGGCTGACCACGATCGGTGCGCCCTGGTTGGTGGTGATCGTCATCGGCCGTGTGCCCGAGGTCGGGATGCCGGCGGTGGGCGGAGTGCCCACGTCCTTCAGGTCGGTGTTGCTCTGGGTGCTCTGCGGAGTCCACGCGCATACGTCGTCTGCGGTCGGATTGGCCCCGTCGTCCGTGTCGCCGTCGAAGGCACCGCCCAGCCACGCCACGCCGGCGACGATGAGCAGGACGGCCACACCGGCTCCGACACCCGCGGTGATCCGTCGGCGGCGTCGCTCCCTGGCCGCGCGGCGGGCCATCTGCCGATCGAGCTTCGCCCGCGCCAGGGCGCGCTGCCGGTCCTTGCTGGGTGCCACCGAGTGCTTTCCTTCCCACGACGTCCCTTCGGTGCCGCAGGATCGGCCCCGTGGGTCCGCCACGCCACACGCCCGCAAGAGTGTACGGGTACGTCCTGAGAAAGTGGTGTGCGCCCGGCCCCGGTAGGCTCGTAGGGTTGAGACTCGCACGAGGGAGGGACCCCGATTTGCTGGTCACCGGCTTCCCGGCCGAGGCGTTCGGCACCAACTGCTACGTCGTGGCCACCGGCCCCGGCGAGCAGTGCCTGGTCGTCGACCCGGGCATCGGTGTGCTGGACCAGCTCGACGCGGTGGTGGCCGAGCACCGTCTGCACCCGGCCGCCGTGCTCCTCACCCACGGACACCTGGATCACACCTTCTCCGTCGCGCCGGTCTGCGGAGCCCGTGGCATCACCGCGTACCTGCACCCGTCCGACCGGGAGATGCTCGCCGACCCGGCCAAGGGGCTGAGCATGGACCTGTCTCAGATGTTCGGCGGCAGGTTGCCGTACGCGGAGCCGGAGGACGTGGCCGAGCTCACCGACGGCGCCACATTGACCCTCGCCGGGCTCGAGGTGACTGTGGATCATGCGCCGGGCCATACCGGCGGGTCGGTGCTCTTCCGGCTGCCGGGCGCGGAGTCGTCCTGGGACGCGGAACAGGTCTGCCTCTCCGGTGACGTGCTCTTCGCCGGTTCGATCGGGCGCACCGACCTGCCGGGCGGCAGCATCGAGACGATGCTGACCAGCCTGCGGGAGAAGATCCTGCCACTGGCCGACGACACCGTCGTCCTGCCCGGCCACGGACCCGCCACCACCATCGGCCGCGAGCGCTCGTCGAACCCGTACCTGCGGGAACTGATCGCTTCGTAAATCGGAGTCTTCCACATGCCTATTTCCGGCTTCCCTGAGTGGCTGCCGCCCCAGCGGATGGTCGAGCAGCTCATCCTCGACAAGATCAGAACCACCTTCGAGCTGTACGGCTTCGCGCCGCTCGAAACCCGGGCGGTGGAGCCGCTTGACACCCTGCTGAGCAAGGGTGAGACCGCCAAGGAGGTGTACGTCCTGCGCCGCCTGCAGGAAGACACCGACGCCCGGGCGGACGACACGCTCGGCCTGCACTTCGACCTGACGGTCCCGTTCGCGCGGTTCGTGCTGGAGAACTCCGGCAAGATCCAGTTCCCGTTCCGCCGCTACCAGATCCAGAAGGTCTGGCGCGGCGAGCGCCCGCAGGAGGGCCGCTACCGCGAGTTCCTCCAGGCCGACATCGACGTGGTGGACCGAGACACCTTGCCGTTCCACTACGACACCGAGATGCCGCTGGTGATCGGCGACGCGTTCCGGTCACTCCCCATCCCGCCTGCCCTGATCCAGGTGAACAACCGCAAGGTCTGCGAGGGCTTCTACCGTGGGCTCGGGCTGGCGGACACCGATCAGGTCCTGCGTACCGTGGACAAGCTGGACAAAATCGGCCCGGAGAAGGTCGCCGCGTTGCTTGTCGAGACCGCCGGTGCGACCGATGCACAGGCCGCCTCCTGCCTCCGGCTGGCAGCCATCTCGTCGCCGGACGGATCGTTCGTGGACGCCGTGCGCCGGCTCGGCGTGACCGACCCGCTGCTCGACGAGGGCCTGTCGGAATTGCTGCAAGTGGTGGAGAGCGCCGCCGAGCACGCGCCCGGCCTGGTCGTCGCGGAGCTGAAGATCGCTCGCGGCCTGGATTACTACACCGGCACGGTCTATGAGACCCAGCTGCAGGGATACGAGCGATTCGGTTCGATCTGCTCCGGCGGGCGGTACGAGAATCTGGCGTCCTCCGGCAGTGAACGCTTCCCGGGGGTGGGCATCTCGATCGGCGTCTCCCGGATGCTGGGACTGCTCTTCGGCCACGAAGCGCTAGGCGTAACGCGGAACGTGCCCACCTGCGTGGTGGTGGCGCTGCCCCGCGAGGAGCAGCGGCCGGCCTGCGACCGGATCGCCGCGGCCCTGCGCAGCCGTGGCATCGCGACCGAGGTCGCGCCCTCCGCGGCGAAGTTCGGCAAGCAGATCCGGTTCGCCGAGCGCCGCGGGATCCCCTACGTGTGGTTCCCGGGTGAGCCGGACACGGTCAAGGACATCCGCTCCGGCGAGCAGGTCGAGGCGGACGCGTCGCGGTGGGAGCCGCCGGCCGCCGACCGCGCTCCGATGATCACAGCGAGCTAGCCGGGCCGGTCGCCATGCGCGCGGGAGGACCGGTGATGTCGTCTCGCGGAGGACCTGAGCTACGGTTGCGTAGGTTACGCAACCGTAGGGGGAATCGTGGATCAGACCGCGCTGCTCATCGAGCTCGAGCCGATCGTGGCCGCCAACCTGGACCGCCACCTGTCGCTGGCCAAGGAGTGGTTCCCGCACGAGTACGTGCCGTGGAGCCAGGGCCGCACATTCGACGGGCTGCTGGGCGGTGAGCCGTGGCGGGAGGATGATTCCGCGTTGCCCGATGTGGCGCGCACCGCACTGATCGTCAACCTCCTCACGGAGGACAACCTGCCCTCCTACCACCACGAGATCGCGACGCTGTTCGGCCGCGACGGCGCGTGGGGTACCTGGGTGCACCGGTGGACCGCGGAGGAGGGCCGGCACGGCATCGCGATCCGCGACTATCTGACGGTGTGCCGCACAGTCGACCCGGTCGCCCTGGAGCGGGCGCGGATGGCGCACATGGAGGCGGGATACACCAACGCGCACGACGACGAGGTGCTGCACTCGATCGCGTACGTCGCCTTTCAGGAGCTCGCCACCCGGATCTCGCACCGCAACACCGGTAAGGCCACGGGCGACCCGCTCGCCGAACAGCTGCTGGCCCGGGTGGCCGCGGACGAGAACCTGCACATGATGTTCTACCGGAACCTGCTCAGCGCGGCCTTCGACCTCGTACCGTCCCAGGCCATGCGGGCGGTCGCCGACGTGGTGGCCGACTTCCAGATGCCCGGCGCGAACATCGAGGGCTTCGGCCGCAAGGCGCTGTCCATCGCGCTGGCCGGCATCTACGACCTGCGACAGCACCGCGACGAGGTGGTGCAGCCGGTCCTGCGGCAGTGGGACGTCTGGGGTCGCACCGGTCTGGACGCCGAGGGCGAGAAGGCCCGCGAGCAGCTGGCCGCTCAGATGGCCGACCTGGATGTCCAGGCAACACGTTTCGAGGAGAAGCGCGAGGCCCGGCGGCAACGTCAGGCGGCACGCGACGTGTAACAGGGCGACTCCGGTGATTAGTCCAATGTTCCGGAATTGTTGCGATTAACCTCAGGGGGTCACCATGCTCGCCCTGGGAGGTGCGGCGTGTCGCTCGGCCGCTTGCTGGCGATCGGTGGCGCGGCCGGGCCCGCGCTGCTCGAGCGCTTCATTTCGCTGGCCGGAGCGTCGGTGGTCGTTGTCGCAACCGCGAGTGCGGATCCCGCCACCCTCGAGGCCCGGTATGTCGACGCCTTCACCCGGCTAGGCGCGCGTACGGTCCGGCCGCTGCGCATCTCGTCGCGTGCTGAGGCGAACGATCCGGCCGTGGCCGAGGTGCTGTCCGACGCCACTGGCGTCTTCTTCACCGGCGGCGACCAGATGCGGATCACCACGACGATCGGCGGCACGCTGACCGACTCGGTCCTGCAGGGGCTCGTCGCCTCGGGGTCGGTGATGCTCGGCGGTACCAGCGCGGGCGCCGCGATGATGTCCGGCACGATGATCGTCGGTGGCGACGGCGTGTCCGTCACCACCGGGCCCGGCCTGGAGTTCCTGCCCGGCGTGCTGATCGACATGCACTTCGCCGAACGCGGCCGCCTGAACCGGCTGATCGCCGCCGTGGCGCGCTATCCGCACGAGCTCGGCCTGGGCATCGACGAGGACACCGCGATCCTGGTCGAGGGCGACCGGTTCGAGGTTCTCGGCAGCGGCTCGGTCACTGTCGTGGACGCGGGCGCCGCCGCGGACATCCGCGCCCCGGCCGGCGGGCCGATCGCGCTGGCCAGCGCGAGCCTGCACGTGCTGCCCGCGGGGTGCAGCTTCGAGCTTTCCGGCCGTCGTCCGTCGATCGTCGACGCACAAGCCGGGGAACGGGGACGAGCGGCATGAAGATCATCGGCATCCGGCGCCTGCGGGGGCCCAACGTATACATCTCCGGCCCGGCCGTGGTCGCGCGGCTCGATCTCGGTGATCTGACCGGCCGGGAGACCTCGGACGTGGAGGGCTTCCCGGAGCGGCTGCTGCGCGCCCTGCCGGGTCTCGCCGACCATCACTGCGCGGCCGGCACACCGGGTGGGTTCGTCAGCCGGATGCGGGGCGGCACCTACTTCGGGCACGTGACCGAGCACGTGTGCATCGAGTTGTCGCAGCGGATCGGGCGGGACGTCAGCTTCGGCCGTACGGTCGCGGTGGGCCGTGCCGGACTCTACGACCTGATCGTGGAGTGTCCGGTCGACGAGTCGCCGGACTCGTCCCTTCCGGCGGCTCTCCTGGAAGCGGCGGTGGACCTGGTGACCGGCGTGATCGGATCGTCGGTGTCCGCGCTGCCACTCGCCGAACTGTCCGCCCTGGCCGAGCGGGAGGCCACCGGGCCGAGCACGTCTGCGATCATCGCGGCTGCCCACCGCCGGGGCATTCCGGTGGAACGCTTCGCCGATCTGAGCCTGCTGCGACTCGGTTGGGGCAACCGGCGCCGGCTGGCCTGGGCCGCGATGACCGACCGGACCAGCGGGGTGGGTATCGACATCGCCGGAGACAAGGAGGTCACCCGGCAACTGTTGGCAGCCGGCGGTGTGCCGGTGGTGCCGGGCGGTGCGGCGCGCACCGCCGACGACGCCGTCCGGCTGTTCGCCGCGCTGGGTGCGCCGGTCGTGGTGAAGCCGCGGCACGGGCGGCAAGGCGACCACGTGGCGCTGCACCTCGACACGCCCGAGCTGGTGGCCGAGGCCTTCGCGGCGGCGGGCGGCGACGTGGTAGTCGAGCGGCAGCTGGCCGGCCGTGACTACCGCGTCCTGGTGGTGGAGGGCGAGGTCGTGGCGGCCGCCGAGCGGATCGCCGCGCACGTGGTCGGCGACGGCGAGCACACCGTCGCGCAGTTGATCGAGCTGGCCAACGCGGACCCGCGGCGTGGCGACGGCCATTCCCGCGTGCTGACCCGGTTGTCCGTAGACGACGTGGTAGCGGCCGTGCTGGCGCGGCAGGGCTGCGATCTCGAGACGGTGCCGGCCGCCGGGGCGGAAGTGTGGCTGCGGGACAACGCCAACCTGTCCACCGGCGGCACCAGCCGGGACGTCACCGATCGCCTGCACCCGGACGTCAGCCGCCTGTGCCTGCGGGTGGCCGCGCTGGTGTGCCTGGACATCGCGGGCATCGACCTGCGGCTCACCGATATCGCCGAGCCGCTGCCGCCGAGCGGCGAACCGGCGGACGTGACAGGCGGCGTGATCGAGGTCAACGCGGCTCCCGGACTGCGCATGCACCTGGCGCCGGTACAGGGCCGGGCGCGCGAGGTGGGCGACGCGATCGTGCGGGCCATGTTTCCGGCCGGGTCGGACGGGCGCATCCCGACCGTTTCGGTGACCGGTACCAACGGCAAGACCAGCGTGGCGCGGCTGGCCGCGTACCTGCTGGCCGGAAGCGGCCTGCGGGTCGGCCTGACCTGCACGGACGGGATCAGCATCGACGGCCGTATCATCCATGAAGCGGACGCCACCGGGCCGATGTCCGCCCAGATGGTGCTGGGCGACCCGGGTGTCCAGGTCGCCGTGCTGGAGACCGCGCGTGGCGGCACGGTCCGGCGCGGACTCGGGTACGACTGGACCGACGTCGGCGTGATCACCAACATCACCGCCGATCATCTGGGCCAGGACGGGCTCGAGTCGATCGAGGACATCGCACACGTGAAGGCGCTGATCGCCGAGCGGGTACGGGACGGCGGGACGCTGGTGCTCAACGCCGACGACCCGTGGGTGCGCAGCCTGCTCGACCGGCCGCGGGTACGGACCGAGCACAAACGGATCATCTGGTTCGCCGAGGACCAGCACAACCCGGTGGTGGCGGCTCATCTGGCCAAGGGCGGCAACGCGTACGTGCGGCAGGACGGCTGGCTGGTACAGGCCACCGGAGCCCGGCGCACGCCGCTGGTGCGGGTGGCCGATCTGCCCGGCGCGTACGGGGGAGCGGCGCCGTACGTGGCGGTCAACGCCCTCGCCGCGGCGGCCGCCGCCCGGGCGCTGGGCGCGTCCCTGGAGGTCGTGGTGGAGCGGCTGGCCGATTTCGATCCGCCGGCACACAACCCCGGTCGGGGCACCCTGTTGCGCCGCGGCGACGTGTCGCTGTTCGTCGACTACGCGCACAACCCGGCCGCGCTCGCCGCCGCGCTGCGCACCCTGCACCGGCTGTACGGCCCGGACCGGTGCCTGGCGGTCGTCACGCTGCCCGGCGACCGCCGCGACGACCTGATCGCAGCTTCCGCGCAGGTGCTGGCCGACGGGGTCACTCGGGTGGTGCTCTACGACGACGAGGATCCGCGCGGCCGTGTGCGCGGCGAGGTGTCCGCGCTGGTCGAGCGTGAGATGCGGGCCCGGCGTCCGCAGTTGACCGCGGTACGCGCGGACGGTTACCGGGCGGCGATCGAGGCGGCACTGGAGTTGGCCGTGCCTGGCGACGTCGTGCTGGTCCTCTACGAGAAGATGACCCCGATGCTGAGACTGCTTTCCGAGCTCGGCGCGGTGCCCGCCGATCCCGTCCCGGCCGCACGGTTCGGGCTCTCCGCGCCGTCCGGGGGACCAGGCGCCGGCAGCGGCACCGCTTCGGCGCGCCGTGGATACGCCGCGACGTCGATTAAAGAATGATCGACGGGTGAGAATCGGCCGATCAGTCGAGGTTGCGCTGGTCGTGCCGCGATTCGTGGCTGCCGGAGCCGGTCACGAACGGCCGGAACGCCGCCTATCCAACGATCGCTCTGAGTAATAATTCCTCGTGAGAGAACTGATCATCTTTGGGAGAGGTCGACTAATATACCGCGCTGTGATTGTTTCATCACAGCGGGTAGACCGATTCATCGGGCATTCATCGAACGAGTGAGTGCTGCGAATTCCGGCAAATAGCATTAAATGGACAGCACCGCTCTATAACGGTCCGATAAAGGCCCGCTGACCTGCCTCTTTACCCTTCGCCAGGCCGATCCCACGCGCGCCGCAGAGATCAGAACGCAGCGTGACGATGCGCAGCTCATCGGCGTTGCCGATCTGTCGAGAGAGTGGCCGATCGTCGGCTAACATCCTCGCCGTCGATGGGGAATGCTTCGGTCCACGGCGGGCCGGACTCGCCCCGGCGTCGAGTCGCATGGCGGTGCTGCTCGGCGTTTTCTCGAATCGCGCATGTGGGGGCACATGAGCACGACGGACCTGCCCGGTTCGAGTCTGCTAGCCAATCGGTACAGACTGGTCGAGCGACTCGGCGCCGGCGGGATGTCAGTGGTGTGGCGAGGGTTCGATGAGGTCCTCGGGCGACAGGTAGCCGTCAAGGTGCTGCCTCCCTCGACGAGCGCCGATCCGTCCTTCCGGCGTCGACTCCGCGCGGAGGCTCAGGCCGCCGCCCGGCTGGGCCACCCGAACATCACGAACGTCTACGACTACGGCGAGGCGATCACCATCGACGGTGAGCCGGTCCCGTATGTCGTCATGGAGCTGGTCGACGGCGAGTCGCTCGCGGCCGTACTAGCGCGCGTCCGGCGCCTGCCGTGGCCGGCCGCCGTTCGCATCTGCGCCGAGGTCTCGGCAGCGTTGGCCGCGGCGCACGCCCGCGGCATCGTGCACCGCGACGTCACCCCGGCCAACGTCATGCTCACGCCGACCGGGGCCAAGGTGGTCGACTTCGGCATCTCGGCCCTGATCGGCGAGAACGACATCGACCCGGACGGCAGCCTGCTCGGCACGCCGGCCTATCTGGCGCCCGAGCGGCTCGAGGGTGGCCAGGTCAGCCCGGCCACCGACGTTTATGCGGTCGGCCTGTTGATCTATCGCACATTGATCGGCCAGCTGCCGTGGGACGTGGGAACCACCACTGCGCTGCTGCGCGCACACCAGTACACCGAGCCCGACCCGCTGCCGCCGGTCGAGGGGCTGCCGACCGCCGTCTCCGCCCTGGTCGAGCAGTGTCTGGAAAAGCGGCCGGACGACCGGCCGTCCAGTGCCGAGGTGGCGCAGGTGCTGGCCGGCGTGTCGGCGGGCACTCCGGCGTCCCGCGGATACGTTCCGGACTGGGCGGAGAGCGGCGAGGACACCACGATCCTGCCGTCCGGTATGCCCGACACCGACCGCATCGGCCGGATACGCCGCGGCCATGCCCGGGTCGCCGACTCCACACCGGTGCAGAGCGGACGCGGGGTCGCGTCGGTGCGGGCCGCCGCCGAGGGACCGGCCGGTCTGGCGGCCGCGGCGGCGATGGCCGCCGCCGCCGCGGAGAACGCGCCGATCTCGCCGGCGCCGGGAACGGCGATGCCGGTGCCGGTGTCGGACGTGCAGGCCGCAGTCGCCGGTGAGCCGGTGACCGACCGGCCGATGGTTGCGGCCGCGGTCTCGCCGGCCGTTCCGACCAGTCCGGCGGCCGCTGCGTCGGCATCCTCCGGAACCGCGCCCGCGGGTCCCGCCGTCAGTCCGCCCGGCAGCCGTAGCCCGGGCGAGGGCCCCGGCCGCAACAACCGCTTCAGCGCGACGCCGCGGCCTGTCGGCTCAGCGGCCGCCGCTGCCGGCCCGGCCGCTTCCGCGTCGGCCGTTGCCGCGCCGATCGCCGCGGCGCGAGCCGTTTCCGCGCCCGTCTCCCCGTCGGCTGCTTCCGCGCCGGTCGCTTCGGCGCGAGCCGTTTCCGCGCCCGTCTCGGCGCCGGCCGCTTCCGGCCCCGCCGCTTCCGGGCCGGGTTCCTCCGCGTCGGCCACATCAGCCCCTTCCGCGGTTCCCGCACAGGGGCCGGCCACCTCGCTGCGACCGGCCAGCGCTGCGCCTCCTCCCGGCGGTGGCGGTGGTGGCAGCGGCGGTAGTGGTGGCAACCCGTCGAATGGTTCCGGGTCGGGTGGCGGAACGGGCCGGTGGCAGAACACCAACCCGCAGACCCGTCGCGTACTCGTCGGTGCCGCCACCGTGCTGCTGCTCGGTGCCGCCGCCTACGGATGGAGCCTGACCGCGACCAGCGGCGACCAGACCAAACAGACCGGCGTTGTATCGCCACAGCCCACCGTGCTCGCCGCCACGGGCAAGTGCGTCGTCAGCTATGCGGTCCTAGCCGATGACAATGGCCGCTTCGATGCGTCGGTCACGGTGGCGAACCGGGACTCGAAGGCGATCAAGAACTGGAACCTCTGGTTCATCATGCAGGGCGACCAGGTGGTGAAGGGCGTCGACAAGGTCGACTTGGATCAGCAGGGCCGGACCGTCACGGTCAGATCGGACACCGTGCTGAGCCCGCAGAAGTCGGTCACCATGCAGGTCAGTGGCCGGTACACCAAGAGCAATGCGGCACCGATGGTGTTCCAGCTCGGTGGCCAGAGCTGCGAGACGTACGTGTCCACCAAGCCTGGGCAGCGGTCTCGGCCGGTCCAGCGACTGTCGAACGGTCAGGTCCGGCTCGGGCCGCCCACCACCAAGCCCACGCCGGGCATCTCGCTCGATCCGCACGGCGTCGTCGTGCCGGTGCCGGTGCCGACCACCAAGGCGTCCACGACGACGAAGCCCACAAGCCCGTCGCCCACACCGACGGTTACCGTTCCGCTCTGCGAGGCCAACCCGGAACTCCCGGAGTGCGGACCTGCACCAGGTCCTAGCTCGCGGACGCCCTCTGCGACCCAGAGCGATACGCCCCCGCCGACCGAGACGGCGTCGTCGCAGGATCCGGCGGACACCGGATCAGACACCGACGTCGTCGGCACCGACGGCGGGCCGCCACCCGCCCTCGGCGGCGTATAGGGGAAATGCTGATCGGCCGGTTGATCGGAACTCCCGACCGGCCGGCCGATCAGCACGTTAGGGTTGCCCTGATGTGAGCAGGCATGGTTCGGGCGTTGTCCGCTTCGCGGGCGGACCCGGTGGTGCATCGTGAGACTTGGACTCGGCGTGACTGCGTCGGCGTGCCTGCGGGCCGGCTGAGATGGACGCGAGCAAGATGGCATCCAGCAGCTGGATCACAGAGCAAGTCATCCGCACCACGGGGAGCTCGACATGATCAGCACCGTCCAGGACCTGGCGGCGGAGGCGTTGTTCGTCTCCGATCTGCAACCCTCCGAATGTCCGGACCGCAAGAGGCTGGAAGAGGCCATTACCGCGATGATCCTGCGGTACGGCACCGACGGCTGCGCCGGCGGCGTGGCCGAGGAGTTCGGCGATCACCCCGACGAGGCCGTGCGCCGCATGTGCTGGGTGCGCCAGGAGTTGCGCGGAGTGGCGGTGGCCCAGCGCCGCCGCCGGATGAACCTCGTGAGCGATGCGCCCGCTAGCTGAGCATTTTTCGCAAAAAACACCATAAAAACAACCGAGTTCGGCCTTCCCTGCACCTTGGGACGGCAAATGTTCTCCTCGTCAGCCGGTTGATCACCGGTCGCACGAGCGAGGAGGACCACGTGACTGCCACGACCGAACTCCCCGCCGCCATCGGCACTGCCCACGACGCGCCGTCCGCGCGTGACATCGAGGATCTCGTCCGCGAGAACATGCCGATGGTTGGCCATCTAGTCCGGGAACTGCTGAACCGTGTCCCCGGCCATGTCCACGCCGACGACCTGTCGTCCGCCGGGTTCGCCGCACTGCTCGGCGCCGCGCGTTCGTTCGACGTCACCAGGGGCATCCCGTTCCACCGCTTCGCTGCGGTCCGCATCCGGGGGGCCCTGCTCGACGAGCTCCGCGGGCAGGACTGGGCCAGCCGATCAGTACGGGCCCGCGCCCGCAAGACCTCCGCGGCCCGGCAGGAGCTCACCGCCGCGTTGGGCCGTACGCCCACCGACGCCGAGGTCGCCGAGCTGCTCGGCATCGGCCTCTCCGAGCTGGCCGCCGTCGAGGACGACGTGCAGAAGGCCGCCCTGCTCAGCCTTCAGGGCTTCCCCACCGGCGCGGCCGAGGAGATGGTGCCCGAGCAGTCCGAGGGCCCGGAGGACCTGCTCCTCAAGCGCGAACGTCTCGGATACCTGCACCAGGCCATTCATGCGCTGCCGGAGCGGCTGCGCACGGTGGTCACCGAGTCGTTTCTGCAGGAACAGCCGCTGAGTGAGGTGGCGGCCCGCCTCGGCGTGACCGAGTCGCGCATCTCGCAGCTGCGTACGGAGGCGTTGCGGCTGCTGCGCGAGGGCCTGAACAGTTCGCTGGCCCCGGAGCTGCTGGCCGTGGCGCCGGCCGGGCCGCGGTCTCGCCAGGGATGCCAGCATCGGCGCCGCGCGGAGTATTTCCAGCGCGTCGCCGGGGAGGGCAACCTGCGGACCCGCCTGGCGCTGACCGACAGCCACGGAGTCCCGATCGCCGTCGCCGCATAGCCGTCCGTCAGCCGGCGGAGGGCGGCCAAGAGCCGGCCGCCCTCCGGCCGTCAGCGCGGCTCCGGGGGGCAGAGCAAATGCGGAAGGCAAAGCGGGTCCAGGGCCGACCGGACGTGCCGCATGTCCGCCCCCACGGCCGATGCCAGCACACCCGGCCCGGCCAGTCGCATGACGGCAGCATCACCGCCGGGCAACGCGGGGTCGGGGAGGGCCGGCCCGGCGAGCACGAGTGATCCCACCGCACGTCCGCCGCCCAGCACCGCCGCACCGGACCAGCCCGGCGCGCCGGGACCCACGGCCAGTTCATGGCGGTAGAGCGTGCTCCCCGCGTACCGGATCGTGGTGTCGGTCCGGACCCTGCCGGACTGCTCGCCGTGCCTGCCGCACACCAGCTCGTCTCGCCAGACCAGCCGGCCGCCGTCGGCGACATCCACCCGCGTCACCGCCCGGTGGTCGCAGCCGGAGGCGGCGATCAGCGGCTCCGGCAACCAGCGCAACACCGCGCCCGGCCCGACCACCGCATCGATCTCCAGCATCGAATGCGGCGTACCGGATCGCCCGGGCAGCGCCAGCGAGGCCGCCACGCTGAAGATGTCGAGCCGCGCACCCGACCGCACCTCGATGGCGAGCCGCAGCCGGTCACCGCCCAGCGGCCCGGCCGCGCCCGCGACCAGGTGGACTGCGATCGGGTCGATCGGGCGGGTGCGGGCCGTGCCGGTGCGCCGCAGGAGTAACGGCGACTCGCCGCGCAACACGGCCAGGCGGGTACCGCCCAGCCCATCAGCCTCCGCGACGATCCGTGCCGAAGCCCGCATCAAACCGACACCCGCATCAGACCGAAGCCGGTCACCACGTGACCGGATCAGGCCGCTGGAGCGACCCGGGCCGCCACCAGCGCCCGGATCCAGTCGGCCACCGGCGTCGCCGCTCGGTCCTGCACCAACGACAGGAAGGTCGTCGGCAGATCACCGCGCCGGGCCCGGGCGTCCCGGTCCATCACCGAGAGGTCGGCGCCGACCAAGGGGGCCAGATCGGTCTTGTTGATGACCAGCAGGTCGGCCGCGGTCACGCCGGGGCCGCCCTTGCGCGGCACTTTGTCGCCACCGGCCACGTCCACCACGAAGATCTGCCGGTCGATCAGTCCCTTGCTGAAGGTGGCGGTCAGGTTGTCCCCACCGCTCTCCACCAGCACCAGGTCCAGCGGCCCGAGCGCCGCCTCCAGGTCCTCGACTGCGTCCAGGTTCGCGGAGATGTCATCCCGGATCGCGGTGTGCGGGCAGCAGCCGGTCTCCACCGCCCGGATCCGCTCGGCCGGCAGGACGCCGTTGCGCAGCAGGAAGTCGGCGTCCTCGGTGGTGTAGATGTCGTTCGTCACGACGGCCAGCCGCAACTCCGCGCCGAGCGTGCGGCACAACGCCGCCACGAGTGCGGTCTTGCCCGAGCCGACCGGTCCGCCGATGCCGATCCGCAGCGCGCGTCGACCGGCGTCCAGCGGCGCGTGTGGATCCACACCCGGATCCGGATGCGTGTGCGCGACCTCGCCGTCTCCGTGGTCGTGATCGTGTTCGGGCAGTTCAGGATGCAAAGAGACGCACCTCCCAGGAAGCATGCAGCTCGGCGCCGATGTCGAGCAACGGGGCACCCGCGGCCGGCAGGGCGTCGACCGGGTCGTCGATCCGGGACGCGGCATCGGCCGCGATCCGGTCACATGCGGGGGCGAGACGGGCGAGCAGCGCGTGCACCGCGTACGGATCGAGCCCGAGAAGCCGGATCGCCGCGCCGGCCGGACCAGTCACCGTCGCGTGCGCCGCCGCCACCGCGGCCTCGTCGGGCGACAGCCCGGCGGCCGAGGCCAGCGCACCGAGCGCCACCGGGTGATGCGGTTCCGGTCCGACTTCGGCAACCGGCCACATCGCCCGGCCGGCCCGCATCAGCGCACGGCCCTGTGCCCTCGACGCCCGGCGCAACGCGGGCGAGGGCGTGCGCGCGTCCAGACCGTCGTCGAGCGCTGAGTATTCCCCGGTACGCGCGCACGCCGCGGCCGCGAACGATGCCGTCACCAGCCCGCCGGTGGCCAGGCGGCCCCGCAGGAACCCGTCCAGGCCGGCCACGTCCCGGACCCGCCCGGAGGCGATCGCCGCCTCGAGCCCGCCGGAATGCGCGTGCCCACCCGCGGGCAGCCGCCCGTCGGCGAGCACGAGCAAGGTGGCGAGCGACATCAGAAGAGGAAGTAGCGCTGGGCCATGGGCAGTTCGGTCACCGGATCGGGCTCGACGACCTCGCCGTCGATGCGTACCACGAACGTGTCCGGCTCGACCTCGATGCGGGGCAGGGCGTCATTCAACGGCATGTCGGCCTTGCCAACGGAGCGGGTGTCGGTGATCGAAGCGAACGCCCGCTTGCAGCCGATCCGGTCGCCGAGCAGGGCGTCGATCGCCGCCGGTGCGACGAACGCCACCGAGGTCTGCGCCGGCACCACGCCGTACGCGCCGAACATCGGCCGGGGCAACATCGGCTGTGGCGTCGGGATCGAGGCGTTGGCGTCGCCCATCTGCGCGTACGCGATCATCCCGCCCTTGAGCACCAGAGCCGGCCGCACACCGAAGAACGCCGGATCCCACAGCACCAGGTCGGCCAGCTTCCCCGGCTCGACCGAGCCGACCTGTTCGGCCATCCCGTGGGTGATCGCGGGGCAGATCGTGTACTTGGCCACGTACCGTCGCGCGCGAAGGTTGTCCGCGTCGGTGTCACCGGGCAGCGACCCGCGGCGTGCCTTCATCACGTGCGCGGTCTGCCAGGTTCGCATGATCACTTCGCCGACCCGGCCCATCGCCTGCGAGTCGGAACCGATCATCGAGATCGCGCCCAGATCGTGCAGCAGGTCCTCGGCGGCCATCGTGGACGGCCGGATCCGGCTCTCCGCGAAGGCCAGGTCCTCGGGCACGGCCGAGTTCAGGTGGTGGCAGACCATCAGCATGTCGAGGTGCTCGCTGAGCGTGTTGCGGGTGTAGGGGCGGGTGGGGTTGGTCGAGGACGGCAGCACATTCGGATGCGAGGCCACGGTGATGATGTCCGGCGCGTGCCCGCCGCCGGCTCCTTCGGTGTGGTACGCGTGGATCGAGCGTCCCGCGATCGCCCGCAGCGTCTCCTCGACGAAGCCGGCCTCGTTCAGCGTGTCCGTGTGGATCGCGATCTGCACGCCGGACGCGTCGGCCACCTTGAGCGCCGCGTCGATGACCGCGGGCGTCGTACCCCAGTCCTCATGCAGTTTGAACCCGCCGGCGCCGCCACGCAGCTGCTCCCACATCGACTGCTCCGACATGGTGTTGCCCTTGCCGAGCAGCAGCACGTTGATCGGCCAGGTGTCGAGCGCCTCCAGCATCCGGGCCAGGTGCCAGCCGTTCGGGGTGACCGTGGTCGCCTTGGTGCCCTCGGCCGGGCCGGTCCCGCCGCCGATGATCGTGGTGATGCCGGCGGCGATCGCGGTGTCCAGGATGGTGGGGCTGATCAAGTGGACGTGGCTGTCGATCGCGCCGGCCGTGAGGATCTTGCCATTGCCGGCGATCACCTCGGTACCCGGCCCGATCACCAGGTCGGGGTGGACGCCGTCCATGGTGTCCGGGTTGCCGGCCTTGCCGAGCGCCACGATCCGGCCATCGCGGAGGCCGATGTCGGCCTTGACGATGCCCCAGTGGTCCAGCACCACCGCACCGGTGATCACAGTGTCCGGGCTGCCCTCGGCGCGGGTGGCTCGCGATTGACCCATCGATTCGCGGATCACCTTGCCGCCGCCGAAGACCACCTCGTCACCGGCCGCGGCCCCGCCGCTTCGGTCCTCCTCGACCTCGATGAGCAGGTTGGTGTCGGCGAGGCGGATCCTGTCACCGGCGGTCGGTCCGTACAGGGCGGCGTAGCGGCCGCGGTCCAGCCTGGTCACGCTCGCGCCCCGCCGTCTCGCCCCTCGCGCCCGCTCACCGGGGGCTTCCGCTCTCGGCCTGGCCCGGGCCACCGATGTCCAGGTCGGCGGCTTCGTCCAGGGAGCCGGCCGGCTCGATGTCCGAGGGATCCGGTAGTGGCGGCGGCGGGACGGTGTCGAGCGGGCCGCCGGCCAGGCCGCGCAGGCCGGGCACGATCCGGCGACCGGCCAGCGGCACCAGCTGGACGTCCCGCGGTATGCCCGGTTCGAAGCGCACCGACGTACCGGCCGGCACCGCGAGCCGGTGGCCCCAGGCGGCCGCCCGATCGAATTCGAGCGCCGCGTTCGACTCGGCGAAGTGGTAGTGGGAGCCGACCTGCACCGGCCGGTCACCGGTGTTGCTGACCGTCATCGTCAGCACCGGCTTTCCGGCGTTGATCTCGATGTCACCGTCGCCCAAGACGACCTCGCCGGGAAGGACGCCGGTCACGAGATCGGCCCGTGCACGGTGACCAGCTTGGTGCCGTCCGGGAAGGTCGCCTCGACCTGCACCTCGACCAGCATCTCGGGCACGCCGTCCTGCACGTCGTCGCGGCTCAGCACGCGCCGCCCGGCGTCCATCAGGTCGGCGACGGTGCGCCCGTCCCGCGCGCCTTCGAGGAGGAAGGCCGTGATGATCGCGGTGGCTTCGGGATGGTTGAGCCGCAATCCACGCTCACGCCGGCGCCGGGCGACGTCGGCCGCGACGTGGATGAGCAGGCGTTCCTGCTCGTGCTGGCTGAGGAACAACGGACCTCCCTGGTCGCCCAGCGAATGCTCGCAGCCCGACGTTTCCGACGTGTTACCGCGCGGGCCGCCTGCCGTGCCTGGTTCGCCGCGATCTTGGATTCGCCGCGCCGTGGATCCGTACTGCGGAGTCCATGATCTGGCCTCGCTGACCGGTCCGTGTGGACAACCCGCCGACGGACCTCCTCAATCCAGGTGGAACACCTCGGGGATGGGCCTCATCGACTCGTCGGCCCGGTCGGTGTCGACGAAGAAGGGCGCCATCTCCCGCTGCCAGCGCTCGTTGACCTCGGTGGCCGCCATGGCCGCCTGCGCCGCCGCGAAGTCGTCGGTCACCAGATAGCCGATCAGCAGTCCGTCGTCCCGCAGGAACAGCGAATAGTCGTGCCACCCGGCGGCGCGCAAGGCCTCCAGCATCTCCGGCCACACCGCCGCATGACGGCGCCGGTACTCGTCGAGACGATCCGGCGCCACCTGCAACGTGAAACAGATGCGTGTCATCTTGGGCTTCCTCGTACAGGAGGCTCGACTAAAACGTTTCAAAGCTCGATCGGAGGCTTGGAGAGGCTTACCCGCGTGTCAATGGATCCAATCCGTCTGTGGTGCTGAAACGTTATAAGACTCAAGGCTCCGCCGGTGGTAAGTCGCCTCGGCGGGGGATGGGCGGACTACTGGTCTGATCGTATGGTCCTTTTCGGGCAACTTTTTGACCTTTTGCGCCCAACACATGCGCACCCCTCTGCTCAGCCCCCGGAGCCGCCCATGTCCGTCTTCCGCGCCTCGAACGCCTCCGACAACCACGCCGTCTGGAACGTGCCGCAGCCGCGACCGGCGTACGACGATCCGTACGACGGCCCGACCGAGCGCCTCTACGACGCCGACCCCGAGCCGGACCCGGTCATCGACCGGCCCAAGCAGCCCGCCGGCCGCGGCGGGATCGTGCTTGCCGTCGTGCTCTCCGTGCTGGCTCTCGTCGCGTCCGCCTCGGCGAGCCTGGTCGCCTGGCGTGCCGTCGCCGTCGCGTCCTCGGCGGCGGCACCTGCTTCGCCGTCCGCCGCGCCCGCCCCGTCGGCGGCGTCCTCCGCACCGGCGGTGGCCGCGACGCCGTCTCAGACTCCGTCGACCGTGGCGGAATCGTCCCTCGATCCGTCCGCCGAACCGTCCGCCCAGGACACCGGCTATGTGGTCTCCTACGCTCAGGCGCCGCTGCAGGTGCGGGTCGGCTGCGCCTCCTCGGCGTACCTGGACCTCGACGAACCCCGCGCCGGAGCGGACCAGGACCAGAGCGACCTGCGCTACGACAACCGCTGCGGCGCTGACCAGCCCACACTGATGTTGGGGCCGGGCGCGGAGAGCGGCGGCAAGGCGCCGGGCCCGGACACCGACGCCGCCGGGTGCGCCCAGGCGATCCGAACCAACCCGCTGAGCGTGGACGCCGCGGTGCCCGTGCAGAAAGGCACCGTGCTCTGCGTCCTCACCTCGGCGATCGATGCCCAGGACCGCGGCGAGCGGCCGCGGATGGTACTGCTCGAAGTCACCGAGGTGGGCGACGACGGTACGGCCGGAATGCGGGCCACCTCCTGGACCGTCCCCTGAAAGGTGCGCGGCGCGCGCCTGACAGAATGTCGGGTGCGCCCGTGACGCCTGTGCGGAGACCCCGCTGTGAGGAGAGCCTGTCGTGATCCGTTCCCATGACGCCGGCAGCCTGCGCGCCAGCGACGCCGGCACCACGGTGACGCTGGCCGGCTGGGTCGCGCGCCGGCGCGATCACGGTGGCGTGATCTTCGTCGACCTCCGCGACGCGTCCGGCGTCGTTCAGGTGGTGTTTCGCGAGGAGGACGCGCATGCGCTGCGGAACGAGTTCTGCATCCTGGTCACCGGCGAGGTCACCGCGCGGCCGGCGGGCAACGAGAATCCGGATCTGGCGACCGGTGCCATCGAGATCGTGGCCGGTCACCTGACGGTGCTGTCCGAGGCGGCCCCGCTGCCGCTGCCGGTGGACGACACGGTCACCGCGTCGGACGACCTGCGGCTCAAGTACCGCTACCTCGACCTGCGGCGCAGTGGGCCGGCAAGCGCGCTGAAGCTGCGTTCCCGAGCCAACCAGATCGCTCGCGAGGTGCTGCACGCCCGGAACTTCCACGAGATCGAGACACCGACGCTCACCCGGTCCACTCCCGAGGGTGCCCGGGACTTCCTGGTGCCCGTACGACTGCAGCCCGGCACCTGGTACGCGCTGCCACAGTCGCCCCAGCTGTTCAAGCAGCTGCTCATGGTCGCGGGCATGGAGCGCTACTACCAGATCGCGCGCTGCTACCGCGACGAGGACTTCCGGGCCGACCGGCAGCCCGAGTTCACCCAGCTGGACATCGAGATGTCCTTCGTCACCCAGGACGACATCATCGCGCTCGGCGAGGAGATCGTGGCCCGGCTGTGGGGCGAGCTCGCCGGGGTGACCGTGCAGACCCCGATCCCGCGGATCACTTGGCACGACGCGATGAACCGCTACGGATCCGACAAGCCCGATCTCCGGTACGGCCTGGAACTCACCGACCTCACCGATTACTTGCGGGGCACCGAGTTCCGCGTTTTCGCCGGTGCGATAGACGCCGGGGGTTACGTCGGCGCGGTCGTGATGCCGGGCGGCGCCGCGCAGACCCGCAAGGAATTGGACGGCTGGCAGGACTGGGCCAAGGCCCGGGGCGCCCGCGGTCTCGCGTACGTGGTGCTCGACTCCGAGACCGGCGAGGCCCGCGGTCCGGTGGCCAGGAACCTGTCCGCCGCCCACCTGTCCGGCCTGGGCGATGCGGTCGGTGCCAAACCGGGCGACGCGGTGTTCTTCGCGGCCGCCGCCGAGCGCCGGGAGGCGCAGGAACTGCTGGGCGCGGCCCGGATCGAGATCGCCAGGCGAACCGGGCTGATCGACGAGTCGGCATGGGCATTCTGCTGGGTGGTGGACGCGCCGATGTTCGAACGTGTGCCTTCCGATGGGCCGGACGAGGGTGGCTGGACTGCCGTGCACCACCCGTTCACCTCGCCGAACGCGGAGTGGATGGATCGGTTCGACGAGGCGCCCGACCAAGCGCTGGCGTACGCGTACGACATCGTGTGCAACGGCAACGAGATCGGCGGTGGCAGCGTCCGTATCCACCGGGCGGACCTGCAGAGCCGGGTCTTCGACCTCCTGGGCATCACGCCGGAAGAGGCCCAGGACAAGTTCGGCTTCCTGCTCGATGCGTTCAAGTACGGCCCGCCGCCGCACGCCGGCATCGCCATCGGCTGGGACCGCACCTGCATGCTGCTCAGCGGCAACGACTCGATCCGCGAGGTCATCGCCTTCCCGAAGACCCGCGGCGGGTACGACCCGCTGACCTCCGCGCCCACCCCGATCACCGCGCAGCAGCGCCTCGAGGCCGGCATCGACGCCAAGCCGAAGCCGGCCGCGGGCGCGCCGGGCACGGATGGCGTTGCGGTCCGTGTGGAGCCCTCCAACTGAACATCCTGGTCATCGGCGCGACGGGCTACCTCGGCGGCGAGGTGGCCCGTCAGGCGTCGATGGCCGGTCACGACGTCACCGGCACGTCCTCGGCGGACCTGGACATCACCGATCGGGCCGCGGTCCTGGCGTTCGTCGAAGCGCGGCGGCCCTCGGTCGTGGTCAATGCCGCGTACCGGAATGACTCGTGGGCCGTCTGCGCCGATGGAGCGGCGTCCGTCGCGCTCGGCGCGACCCGCGTCGGCGCCCGCCTGGTGCACGTGTCCACCGACGCCGTGCACAGTGGCCGTCCCGCGCCCTACCGGGACGACGAGGCACCGACCCCGGTTCACATGTACGGAGCCGCGAAGGCGGCCGCCGAGACCGCGGTGTCCGCGATCGACCCCGCGGCCGCCCTGGTCCGGACGTCACTGATCATCGGCGACGATCGCAGCAAACAGATCCGTCTCTGCCTCGATCTGGCCGCCGGCCGCCGCGCCGGCGCCCTCTTCACCGACGAGTTCCGCTGTCCGGTGGCGGTCCAGGACCTGGCCGCCGCGGTCCTGGAACTGGCCGGATCGGCTTTCCGGGGCCTGATCAACGTGGCCGGTCCGGAGATCCTGAGCCGGGCCGAACTGGGCCGCCGGACAGCAACGCGCCATGGCCTCGACCCGTCCCGCATCCCGACCTGCACGATTGCCGAAGGAGGACTCGGCGCGCGCCCCGACCACGTGGTGCTGGACTGTTCCCGTGCCGCGGCGATGCTACGGACCCGGATTCGCCCGGCTTCGGAGTGCATCTGATCGCTGCCGTCGGTCCTATGACGAGATCAGGGCCGTCGCGTGATCGGCGGAGGCGAGCAGTGCCGGGTCGCCGGTGACCTGGTACGCCTCGATCGCGGTGTCGGCGAACTTGATCGCATGGGGGTCAGCCGAGTCGGCCGCCCGCTGCATGGTGTCGCCGGGGGAAGACGGCGATCCGTCGACCGGGGCGGCCGCGGCGGGCGAGTAGGCAGCGGTCACCGCGGCGGCCGCCGCCCACCCCGCGGCGAGGCTGGACCGGTGCAGCGACACTGGCAGAGCCGGAAGGGTACGCAGAACGGCGGCCGGAGCGGTGGCGGCGTGCACGAGCATGATCGCGTTCTGGTAACCGTGCGTGTGGTGGCGCAGAACCGCGGCTGCCACGATGCCCGCCAGCCGCCCCCGTACCGGCTCGCTCTCCGCGCCCGGGACGGCGGCCGCGGCGGTATCCCAGCCCGGCAGCTCGGCGAGCTGGGCCAGCCGGTTGCGGATGCCGAACCGCTGGTCCGGCACGCGCGGCACGGCATCCAGGGCCGACCGTGGATCCGTCGATCGGTACGGGCCGCGGCCGGCCGGCGCGATCGGCTGCCAGCGCGCCGCCCAGTACGCGAGGCCCAGACCGAGCTCGGCGACCCGCGGTTCGGTCTCGGCATCGAGCAGCGCCCGTACCGCGTGGCCGACCCGGATCACGCCGTGGGTGGCGCCGGCCGCGATGCCCGGCAGCAGCCGGGGCCACCACCTGGCGAGCACGTCGCGCCACGGCTCCTCGTGGACCGCCCGCTCGAAGAACGCGATCCAGTCACCGGTGCGGATCGGGTCGCCGAGCGGATCCCGCCACTCCTGCGGCGCGATCGGCGCGATGCCTCGGGGCGCGTCCTCCAGTAGATCCGCGTAGCCGTCGATCCAGCGGTGCACCTCGTCGGCGAGGCCCCGGTGCACCAGGGCCTCGGCGGCCATCGGCGCGTGGTTGGAGAGCCAGCCGTTGCGCTCCGGGCCGGTGCCGCGCAGGCGTTGCAGGGCCTCGTCCAGGATGCCGTCAGTCATGAGAACACCCTGCGCCCTCAACCCGGGTCGAGGTCAAGGGGACGACGATGCGGTCGGCGCTTCCACAGAAAGCTTGCACAAAGATTGTGCACAACTATTATGGAAGAATGGCTGACGAACTCAGGCACGTGAATCTCGACTCACGGCAGATCCGGATGCTGGCCCACCCGCTGCGCTCGCGGCTGGTCGGCCAGCTCCGTCTGGGCGGTCCGGCGACCGCCACCCAACTCGCCGCGGAGTTCGGCACCAACACCGGCGCGACCAGCTACCACCTACGCCAACTCGCCGACGTGGGCCTGGTCACCGAGGACGAGGGCGCGGGCCGCGGCCGCCGGCGCGTCTGGCGGGCGGCCCATGACGTGTCCAGCTGGGAACGCGACGACTTCGCCGGTGATCCCGACGCACAGGCCGCGGCCGACTGGCTGACCAGCACCTTCGCCCGGCGCCTGGCCGAGCGGATCGAAGACTGGAATCGCGGGCTGGCGGATGAGCCGCCCGAGTGGCGGGCGGCCGCGGTGTTCTCCGACCACATCATGCGGCTCAACGCGACCCAGCTGGCCGCGATGATCACCGAGCTCGATCAGGTGATCGAGCGATGGCGACAGGCGTCGACCGCCGACCCGGCACCGGACGCCCGCAAGATCCTGCTCTATCTGTATCCCGTTCCGCTGCCCCGGAAGGAGAACCGATGAGCGCTCTCACCGTCGCCAAGGTCCAGCGCCGATTCCTCATCCTGCTCGGGCTGCGCTGGTTTCCGGTCGGCCTGATGGTGCCGGTGCTTGTGCTGCTCCCGCTGGAACGCGGACTGACCATCGCGCAACTCGGCACGGCCGCCGCGATGCAGGGCATCACCGTCCTGCTCCTGGAGCTACCGACCGGCGGCCTCTCCGACGCGATCGGACGCCGCCCGGTGCTCCTGCTGGCCGGTGTGATCAACCTGGCCTCGCTGACCGTGCTGAGCGTCGCCGACTCGGTGATCCTCTTCGTCGTGGTGTACCTGTTGCAGGGCGTCTACCGCGCGCTGGACAGCGGTCCCCTCGAGGCTTGGTACGTGGATCAGGCGCTCGCGGCGGATCCGGAGGCGGACATCGAGACCGGCCTGAGCCACAGCGGAGTGGTGATCGGACTGTCCATCGGCGGTGCCGCCCTGATCAGTGGCGGCCTCATCGCGCTGGGCCCGATCAGGTTGGGCCTGTTCGGTACGGTGTCCGCTCTCACCGGGCCGGTGCTGCTGTCGATCGCGATCTGTCTGGCCGGACTGGTCGCTGTCGCGGTACTGATGACCGAGGATCGTCCGGCCCGCGGCCTGGTCGCGCTGGTCGCCTCGGTGCGTGCGGTGCCGGCGGCGATCAGCGGTGCGGTGATGCTCGTGCGCCGGTCCCGGATCGTCGCCGCGCTGATCGCGGTCGAGCTGTTCTGGGGCTTCGGCATGAGCACGTTCGAGACCTTGATGCCGGTGCGCATGTCCGAGGTGATCGGCAACGCCGACCACGCCGCGGCGCTGATGGGTCCGGTCGGATCGGCCGGCTGGGCCGTCTCGGCGGCCGGCGCGGCTCTTGTCCCGCTGCTGGCCCGGCGGATCGGCGCACCCTGGACCGGGTTCGTGCTGCGGATCGCCCAGGGCGTGACCATCGTCGGGATGGGTCTGTTCGCCGGGCCGGTGGGCCTGATCGTGGCGTACCTGCTCTGCTACGCGGTGCACGGCGCCGCCAATCCGGTACACGTGGGCATGCTGCACCGGCAGGTCGAGGGCCCGTACCGGGCGAGCGTGCTCTCGCTGAACTCGATGATCGGTCAGCCCGGCAGCGCGCTGGGTCTGGTCGTGCTGACCGCGATCGCGGCCGGCACGGGCACGAGTACCGCGATGGTCGTCGGCGCGGTCGTGCTGGCCCTGGCAGCCCCGCTTTACCTGGTCGGTCGCAAGGCTCCGACGCCCGTGTCGTCACAGCCGGTGACCGTGTCGTGACAGCCGTCCACGATGGAGTTTCGTCGCTGCCGCGGAAGGGGTATCAGCGTCTGAAGCGCTCTCGGACCCGGAGGAAACTCATGCTCGCCATCATCGCCGCCGTCGTCTTCGGCATTTACCTTCTCCTCGACCTGCTCGACGTCGGCACCACCGACCTGTTCAACTTCCCCACCTTCGCGGCGCTCGGCCTGCTGCTGCTGTCGCTCTACCTGGCCGGCGTCGGCAGCGGTCCGTACACCGGCACGGGTGGCGGCCGTCGGTTCTACGGCCGCCGTCCGGGACGCGGCTGACGATGATCCGGCGGGTGCCGGCTCGCCCTCGGTGCGTTTCGGACACACGGGGGCGGGCCGGTACTGTCGGTGCCGATGGAATCCGACGGACTCTTCCCCCTCGCGGCACCGGGTGGCCCGCCCGCCGCCGCCTGGTCCGCCGGTTTCGCGCCACCGTCCGGTGATTCGCCGCTGCCGGTGCGGATGCGGCCCGCCAGCCTCGATGAGCTGGTCGGGCAGGAACATCTGCTGGCACCGGGCGCGCCGCTACGCCAGCTCGTCACCGGCACCAGTCCGATGTCGGTGATCCTCTGGGGACCGCCCGGCACCGGCAAGACCACCATCGCGCATCTCGTGGCTTCCGCCACCGACCGTAGGTTCGTGGCGATGTCGGCGCTCTCCGCCGGTGTGAAGGACGTCCGCTCGGTGATCGACGCCGCCCGCCGGGAACGCCGCCGCGGCGGGCCGCCCACCGTGCTGTTCATCGACGAGGTGCACCGCTTCAGTAAGACTCAGCAGGACTCGCTGCTGGCCGCGGTCGAGGACCGGACGGTGACGCTGCTCGCGGCGACGACCGGGAACCCGTACATCTCGGTGATCTCCCCGCTGCTTTCCCGCTGTGTGCTGCTCACCCTGCACGCGCTCGACGAGGACGCGGTACGCATGGTGGTGCGGCGCGCGCTCGCTGACGAGCGCGGCCTGCGCGGCGCGGTCACACTTACCGCAGAAGCCGAGGAGCATCTCGTACGCCTGGCCAACGGCGACGTCCGCAAGGCGCTGACCGCGCTCGAGGCCGCCGCCTCGTCCGCCCAGGCCCAGAACGTGGCCGAGATCGATCTGACCACCGCGGAGAAGGCGGTGGACCTCGCGGCCGTCCGCTACGACCGGGACGGCGACGCGCACTATGACGTGACGAGTGCCTTCATCAAGAGCATGCGCGGATCCGATCCGGACGCGGCGCTGCACTGGCTGGCCCGCATGCTGGTGGCCGGGGAGGACCCGCGGTTCATCGCCCGGCGCATCGTGATCTTCGCCAGCGAGGATGTCGGCATGGCCGATCCGCAGGCGCTCCTCGTGGCGACCGCGGCCGCCCAGGCGGTGCAGACTGTCGGCCTGCCCGAGGCACAGCTCAACCTCGCGCAGGCGGTCGTACACCTGGCCACCGCGCCCAAGTCGAACAGCGTCACCACCGCTCTCGGCGCCGCGATGGCCGACATCCGGGCGGGCCGTGGCGGCGCGGTGCCGGCCCATCTACGGGACGCGCACTACCCGGGCTCGCGTGGTCTTGGTCACGGCAAGGGCTACCGATACCCGCATGATGATCCGCGTGGTGTGGTTACGCAGCAGTATGTCCCGAGTGACCTGATCGGTGCCGATTACTATCGGCCGTCCGATCATGGGGCCGAGCGTTCGCTGGGCGAGCGTCTGCCCAGGCTGAGGCGCATAGTACGGGGCCTGGCCGGGCCGGTCGGGCGGTCCGGTGGCGGGGCGGGGGACCCGGCTGCGGAGCCGGTGACCGGCCGCGGTGGGATGCCTGTGACCTTTTCGACGGAGAGCGCCCCGGCGGAATCGACCGTAGGCTCGTCGGCTGGCGACACTTCTGTGGCTTTGATCGTTGACAGTGCGGCGACTTCGCCGGCGCAGCCCGTATCGGAAGACCCGCCCGCATCGGCGGCGCGAAGGCGGACGGCACAGGCGGCCGCGACCGGCTCGGCAGCCGGTGACGGGCAGGCAGAAGATGGCGGCGCAGCCGCCGGAGAGGACCAGCAGTGATATCGCGCGGTGCCGATCGGCCCGACGACGCCGACCTGCGCAATGAGCAGGTCGGGCGGAGCCGTCGGCTGTTCGGGCGCGGGCGGCCGGAGCCCCTCGACGCCGAAGAGGTACCGCGGGAGGAGACCGGCTGGCTCGACGACCTCCGCAACGCCAAGAAAGAGCGCGGCGCGATCGGGCCCGGCACGGTGACCGACGGCAAGTCCAGCAAATCCGGCAAGACGGCGCCCGGCCCCGAGGACGCGCCGGACGGCGTGGTCGCGCGACCGGTCAGCCCGCCGTCGTCCGTACCCGTCAGTGGGGGCGCGTCCCGATCTCGCTCCTCGGGAGCACCCACCAGCGGAGGTGGCGTGGCCGGCGCGGCCCGAGCGCGGTTCCAGGGCGCCCCGGGGGAGTGGCGCGACGTCTCGGACGCCTGGCAGGCCGTGTCCGGCGAGCACTCGACCGGCCGGCACACCGAGTCCGGTGAACACCCGATTGCCTGGCCGGACGCGCCACCATCCTCGAGACGGCAGGTCACCGCGGCCGACACCGGTGACGAGGTAGGTCCCGGACGCGGGCGTCGGCAGATCTCCCCGGGGCAATACGGCGGTCAACCGCCGCGTCCGGCCACCAGGCCGGCCCCCGGCGGCCCGGCCGGTCGGATCTCCGGCGGCCCGGCCGGTCCGGTTTCCCGTAGCCCGGCGGGTCCGGTTTCCGGTAGCCCGGCGGGTCCGGTTTCCGGTAGCCCGGCAGGTCCGGTTTCCGGTAGCCCGACGGGTCCCGTCTCCGGCAATCCGGCCGGTCCTATCTCCAGTGGCCCGGCCCGTCCGGTCTCCAGCAATCCGGCCGGTCCGGTCTCCGGCAGCCCGGCCGGTCCCATCCCCGGTGGCCCGGCCCGTCCGGTCTCCGGCAATCCGGCCGGTCCGGTCTCCCGCAGCGCCTACTCCGGCCGCCCGATGTCCGGTGGCGGCTCGCCAGGTGACGCCATGTCGTCCGGTCCGGTGTCGGCCGCACCGATGAACAGGAAGGCCGAACCGCCGGGCCGCCCCACGCCGCCGGCCGCGCCACCACGCGGGCGCAGGACCGGCCGTGTCGCGGTTCCGCCGCCCGGCTCCGCCGGGCCCGTTGTGCCGGCACCGAGTGCGTCCTCCGAGTACCGCGGCGGCCGGCACACCGGTGGCGACTCCACCCAGCTCCCGGCACGGGACGAGCGGCCACCGGCCCGCCGCGGCCGGGAATACTCGCAGGCGGTCTATGGCCGCGGGATGTCCAACAACCCGGCACCGCGCCCCGATGACCGTGACGGACCGACCGGTCGCCACTCACCGGGAGAACGCTCCGGTCCCATTCTTGGAGGACAGCGCCCCGGTCCGGCGGCACCCGGCGGTCCCGGGTCCATGCCCGCTCAACCATCGGGTGCGGCGGGCGTCACCGGCACGGGCACGGCCGGCGGGGTCCAGCGTGCCGGTCAAGTGGCGCGGGCCACTGCCGCTGTCGTGCCTCCGGTGGTTCCGGGTCGTGAGGGTGTCCGGAGGCCTGCCATTCCGGGTCGAGCCGGTGCGATGGCCGACAGCCCGTCCGGGGTGATCAGGCGGCCGGGCGAGTCGACCGGGCGGATCGGCGGCAAGGGCACCGGTCGCGTCCCCCGGCCGGGACAACCGCGTCAGCCAGAAGCGGAACAGCCCGGGCAGCTGACCGATCATCAGCAGCCGGGTCAGTACGAGCAGCAGGCCGGTCAGCAGACGGGCCGGCAGATGCCGGGCCGCCCGACCCGGGCCCGGCCCCGGCCGGGCCAGCCCCAGCCGGGCCAGCCCCAGCCGGGCCAGCCCCAGCCGGGCCAGCCCCAGCCGGGCCAGCCCCAGCCGGGCCAGTACACGTCGAGCCAGCATCCGTCTGCTCAATACCCGCCGGGTCAGTTCCCGCCGGGTCAGTTCGCGCCGGGTCAGGTACCTCCGGGCCAGGTACCGCCGGGCCATGTCGGCCGGCAGGTTCAAGGCCGTTCCGGTGCGGCCGGTTCGGCGGGGCGGGCCGCCGTACCAGGCGAGGCGAGTCAGCCGCTTCCCGGTCGGGCGGCGATGCCGGGTCGTCCGACGTCCGGGCAGCCGGCCGACGCGAGCGGGCAGCAACCCGGCGGCGCAGGTCTGCCGGGCCGGCCAGTGTCGGGTCCCGGTAACGTCAGCAGGCGCTTACCGCGACACGGCGATGTGCGGCCGGGCGACGAGAGTAGGCCGCTGCCGGGTGAGAGCAGCAGGCATCTGGCGGGTGAGACGAGTAGGCCGCTGACGGGTGAGAGCAGCAGGCATCTGGCCGGTGAGACGAGTAGGCCGCTGACGGGTGAGAGCAGCAGGCATCTGGCCGGTGAGACGAGCAGGCCGCTGACGGGTGAGAGCAGCAGGCATCTGGCCGGTGAGACCAGCAGGTATCTGACGGGTGAGACCAGCAGGGCGCTGCCGGGTGACGTGCGGCGGCCGGGGCCGGGCGCCGGGTCCGCCGCCGTGCGGGGGACCGGGCCGGTGCCACAGCCGGACCACGCCTCCGCATCGGTATCGACGCTGGACACCCCCGTACCATCGCCTCTGGAAGATGGACCAGCGCGGACCGCGACTGACCGCGCCGCGGCAGTGCCGGAAGCCGATGCGGACCGTGACGGCGGGCTCAGGTACGGGCTGCGCGCGAAGCTGCGGGACCGGCGACGGCTGCGGGTCATCACGCTGGTCTCGCTGAGCGTGCTGGTGCTCGGTCTGCTGCCGCTGTTCTTCGGGGTCCGGTCGGCGACGCGCGACCCGGTCTTCAATTCGCTTGACGCGCTGAACGTGCCGGACTGGGCCGCCGAGCGGATCGACGACAAGAGCAGTGGCAGCCGCTGGTGCTTCCTGGACTGCCGGTTCCGGGAGCGGACCGCGCAATCGGCGCGGCCGTCCGAGGAGACGACGAAGGCGTACGCAGCCGCGCTGACCGATGCCGGCTGGCAGCCGTGGCAGGTCGCGCTCTGCCCGGAGCAGCCGGTCAGCGACGGGAGCTATTCCTGCTGGCGGCGGGACGAGTTCACTCTGGACCTGTGGGTGCACTTGCCCCAGTGCGCTGTCGACGCGGTCGCCGCGCAGGATCCCGCCACGCTTCCGTCCACCGCGGCGGACGGCAGCGTGCCACTCCCGCCGGACCCCGCGAAGTGCGTCGGATCCACGGTGAGCATCAAGGTGCAGAACGCCATCACCGACGAGCGCGGCAAGCCGCAGCAGGCGCCCGATCCATCGCAGATCGGCGAGACGCCCGATCCGGTGCTGAGCAATGATCCCCTCCTGGAGCCGACACCCTCACCGTCGTGACACGGCCTGCTGTTACGGACGGTAGGGTCTGCACGTTGTCCGCCGTAGAACGTGTAGAGGAGACCGATGGACGCCGGAGAAATCGCAGGCCTGATAGCGGCGGGCGCCTTCTTGATGCTCGTCCTTTTCCTGGCCGTACCGATCCTCAAGCTCGGCAAGACCGTGGACGCGGCGACGCGTGCGATCAACGAGCTCAACGATCGGACCGGTCCGCTGCTCGCCGACGTGAACCAGACCGTGGATCACGTGAACACCGCACTGGGTCAGGTCCAGGTCTCTTTGGACGGTGTGAACGTGCAGCTGGCCAAGGTCGACACCATGACCAGCCACGCCCAGAACATCACCGCGAGTGTGGCCAATCTGGTGACGGTCGTGTCCGCCGCGGCCGCCAACCCGTTGATCAAGGTGGCCTCATTCGGTTACGGGCTGCGCAAGGCCGCCGCGGCGCGCCGCCGGGCCGAGGACGAGCGTGACGTCCGCGCCACCCTCAAGCAGCGCCGCAAGGCCGCCCGCGCCGCTCGCTGAGCCCTTCTCGAGAGGAACTACCACCATGAAGCGCCTCCTCTGGCTCGGTGTCGGCCTGGCTATCGGTGCGATCGTCGTCCGCAAGCTGACGCGGAAGGCCAACGAGTTCACTCCCTCCGGCATCGCCACCTCGCTGTCGGAATCCGCTGGCGGCCTGGTCGAGTCGCTGCGTAACTTCGTGGATGACGTCCGTGACGGCATGGCCGAACGCGAGCGGGAAATCCATGAGGCTTTCGCCGCGGGCGAGTTGTATCAGGACGAGTTCGCCGAACTGCGCGAGGACGAGCAGAACGGCACACCAGGGCGGCACGCCCGGGAGGGTCAGCAGCGATGAAGACGGCGGAGATCAAGCGGCGCTATCTGGCGCATTTCGAGGCCAACGGGCATACCGTCGTGCCGAGCGCACCGCTGCCCGCCGTCGACGATCCGAACCTGCTGTTCATCAACGCCGGCATGGTGCAGTTCGTGCCGTTCTTCCTGGGCCAGCGGACCCCGCCGTACAAGCGTGCGGTCAGTGTGCAGAAATGCCTGCGCACTCCGGACATCGACGAGGTCGGCAAGACCAGCCGGCACGGCACGTTCTTCCAGATGAACGGGAACTTCTCGTTCGGCGACTACTTCAAGGACGGCGCGATCCCGCTGGCGTGGGAACTGTCCACCAAGCCGATCGAACAGGGCGGCTTCGGCCTGGACCCGGAGCGGATCTGGGTGACCGTCTACCTCGACGACGAGGAGGCCATCGAGATCTGGCGGCGGACCGGCGTGCCGGCCGAGCGGATCGTGCGCCGGGGCAAGAAGGACAACTTCTGGTCGATGGGCATCCCCGGCCCGGCCGGCCCCTGCTCGGAGCTCTACTTCGACCGCGGCCCGGAGTACGGCCCCGAGGGCGGCCCCGAGGTCGACGAGGACCGGTATCTGGAGTTCTGGAACCTCGTCTTCATGCAGTACGAGATCGCCGACGTGAGGAGTAAGGAGGACTTCCGGATCGTCGCCGAACTGCCGGCCAAGAACATCGACACCGGCATGGGCCTGGAGCGCATCGCGTCGATCCTGCAGGGTGTCGATAACCTCTACGAGATCGACGAGGTCCGCCCGATCCTCACTCGTGCGGCGAAGTTGTCCGGCAAGACGTACGGTGTGCGCTCCGGCCACGCGGCGAACCAGAGTCACCCGGACGACGTCCGGCTCCGGGTGATCGCGGACCACGTGCGAACCGCGTTGATGCTCATCGGCGACGGCGTGACGCCGTCCAACGAGGGCCGCGGGTACGTGTTGCGCCGGATCATGCGCCGGGCGGTCCGGGCGATGCGCCTCCTCGGCTGGCAGGGCGCGGTGATGCCCGAGTTGCTCCCGGTGGCGCGGGACTGCATGTCGCCGTCGTACCCGGAGCTGGCGGAGGAGTTCGGCCGGATCTCCACATACGCGTACGCCGAGGAGGATGCGTTCCTCTCCACGCTGCGTGCGGGCACCACGATCCTGGACACCGCGATCGCCGAGCAGAAGTCCGCCGGAAGCACGACGCTGTCCGGTGCGCAGGCGTTCCAACTGCACGACACGTACGGCTTTCCGATCGACCTGACCTTGGAGATCGCGCAGGAGCAGGGCCTCGAAGTCGACCAGGAGGGCTTCCGCCGGCTGATGGCGGACCAGCGGTCCCGGGCGAAGGCGGACGCGGCCGCGCGCAAGACCGGTCATGTCGACCTGTCCGCCTACCGCGCCGTCCTGGACCAGGGCGGACCGGTGGAGTTCACCGGCTACCAAGAGGTCAGCCGGGAGTCTCGGGTGCGCGCGGTGCTCGGCGGCGGCGGATCGAGCATCCCGGCGGCGGGCGAGGGCGAGTTCGTCGAGCTGGTTCTCGACAGCACCCCCTTCTACGCCGAGGGCGGCGGCCAGCAGGCGGACACCGGCCTGATCAACGTCGGTGGGGGCCAGCTCGAGGTGGTCGACGTGCAGCAGCCCATCCCGGGACTGATCGTGCACAAGGCCCGGGTGATTCGCGGTGAGGTGCGGCAGGGCGAGGCGGTGTTCGCGGAGATCGACGTGACCCGGCGTAAGGCGATCTCCCGCTCGCACACCGCGACGCACCTGATCCACGAGACCATGCGGGCATTCCTTGGCGAGTCGGCGACCCAGGCCGGTTCGCTGAACGCGCCGGGCCGGCTGCGCTTCGACTTCAACACCCCGGGCGCGGTGTCGCCGGCCGTCCTGAACGACGTCGAGCAGCAGGTCAATGAGGTGCTGCTGCGTGACCTCGAGGTGCACGCGTTCATCACCTCCCAGGAGGAAGCGCGCCGGCTCGGTGCGATGGCGCTGTTCGGAGAGAAGTACGGCGACGAGGTACGCGTGGTCGAGGTCGGTGACTACGCGCGTGAACTGTGTGGCGGAACTCACGTCGCGCGCTCCGGCCAGCTCGGCCTGGTGAAGATCCTCTCCGAGTCGTCCATCGGCTCCGGCGTGCGCCGGGTCGAGGCGCTGGTCGGCATCGACGCGTTCGGCTTCCTGGCCAAGGAACACCTGCTGGTGTCCCGGCTCGCGGAGCTGTTCCGGGTGCCCGGTGACCAGGTCGCGGATCGGGTCGAGCAGACCGTCACCGCGCTGCGCGACGCCGAGAAGGAGCTGGAGAAGCTGCGTGCGCAGATGGTGCTCGGCGGTGCCGGTGCGCTTGCCGGGCAGGCGCGTGACCTCAGCGGCGTGGCGTACGTCGGAACCGAGGCTCCGGAAGGAGCGGCGAACAACGACGTGCGTACGCTGGCCCAGGAGATCCGCGGAATGATGGACCAGAGCCGGCCCGCGGTGGTCGCGGTGGCGGCCCGGTCGAACGGCAAAGCGTCATTGATCGTGGCGATCAACGCGGCCGCGAAGGCACGGCGCCTGTCCGCGTCCGACCTGGTCAAGGATGCGCTGTCCGGCCGCGGCGGCGGTAACGCCGAGCTGGCGCAGGGCGGCGGCGTTCCCGCGGAGCAGGTGCCGGTGCTGCTCGCGGCGGTGGAGAGGGCGGTCGCAGCGGCCGTCCAGTGACGGAAGGTTGGGCGCGTGACCGACTGCACCAAGCCGCACGTGCGGGCGGCCGGCTACGGCCGCGCGCCCGAGAGCCGCGCGAGCGGACGTAAGGTCCGCACCGCATGAACGCCCTGCCGCGGGGGAGGCGACTGGGCGTCGATGTCGGTAAAGTCCGCGTCGGCGTCGCGATCAGTGACCCTGACGGGATCCTGGCCACCCCCCTGGTCACGGTTTTCCGCGACCAGGGCGCGGCGGTTGATTCCGTTCCCGCCGACATAGCAGAGATCGTCCGCCTCGTGGGCCAACACGAGGCGGTACAGATCGTGGTGGGCCTTCCCGTGCGTCTCGACGGCTCCGAGGGGTCTGCCGCCATCGATATTCGTGCGTACGCTGAGCGACTGGCACGTGCGGCCGGGCAGGTCCCGGTCGTCCTGGCAGACGAAAGGATGTCGACCGTGGTGGCAACCCGTAGGCTTGCCGAACGTGGCGTCCGCGGGAAGCGTCAACGGGCGGTTGTCGACCAGGCGGCCGCGGTGGAGATCCTGCAGAGCTGGCTGGACGCGCAGCGGAGGCAGACGAGATGATCGACGAGCTGGACCTGGCGTTCGACGAGCACGCCGAGCGAGGCAAGCCGCGACACCGGCGCAGTGCTCGTGGAGGCAAGAGCGGCGGCGTCAAGTCCGCGATGGCGTTCCTGATGGCGTTCATCCTGCTCGCCGTTCTCGGCGGCGGGGCGTACTTCGGGTACAACAAGGTCCGCGGATTCTTCACCGCGGCCGATTACGACGGCCCGGGCACCGGCACGATCCAGGTGCAGATCAAGGAGAATTCCACCCTTACCGAGATGGGCAACGTGCTGGTCGACGCGGACGTGGTGAAGAGCACGAAGGCGTTCACCGACGCCGCGGAGAAGAACCCGCGGGGCAAGAACATTCAACCCGGTACGTACAACATGCGTAGGCAGATGGCCGCGGCCGAAGCGGTGACGCTGCTGCTCGACCCGAAGTCGCGGGTCAGCAACGGCATCACGATTCCCGAGGGCAAGACCGCCAAGCAGGTGTACGACATACTCGCCAAGGCGACCGGGGTTCCGGTGGCCGAGTTCGAGAAGGCCGGCAAGAACCCGGAGGCGCTCGGGGTGCCGGACTTCTGGTTCAACCGTACCGATAAGCAGAGGGTCACGAAGTCGATCGAGGGCTTCCTCTTCCCGGACACGTACGAGTTCGAACCCAACGCCACCGCTACCCAGATGCTCGAAGACATGGTCCAGCACTTCCTGCTCGTGGCGAAGGAGATCGACTTCGTCGCGGTCGTGGAGAAGGAGCGCAAGATCAGCCCGTACGAGGCGCTCACCGTGGCGTCGCTGGCGCAGGCCGAGGCGGGCAACGTGGCGGATCTCGGCAAGGTCGCCCGGGTCGCGTACAACCGGATCTACAGCGGCAACTTCCCGTGTAACTGCCTGCAGTTCGACGTCGGGATCAACTACTACTACCAGCTCACCGGCAAGCCGACGAAGCCGTCCAAGGACATGACGCTGGCCGAGCTCGAGGACCCGAAGAATCCGTACCGGACGCACGGCAAGCCAGGTCTGACGCCGACGCCGATCAACAATCCCGGCGAAGCCGCCTTGCGGGGCGCGATGCGGCCGCCGGCCGGTGCGTGGCTGTTCTTCGTGGCGATCGACAAGCAGGGCCACTCCGCATTCGCCAGCACCCTCGAACAGCACCGCAAGAACGAGGCCACCGCTCGGAAGAACGGCGTGCTATGACGGACGTATATCGCGCGGCCGTATGTGGCAAGCCGATCGGCCACTCGCTCTCGCCGGTGATCCACACCGCGGGATTCGCCGCGGCCGGCCTGCTGAACTGGACGTATACGGCGATCGAATGCGCACCGGCCGAGATGCCCAGCCTCGTGGCCGGCATGGGGCCGGAGTGGGTGGGCTTGTCGGTGACCATGCCGCTCAAGGAGGTCGCGTTGGCGATCGCCTCCTCCGCCTCCCCGGCCGCCGCGGCGG
>Ga0081539_10001083_pt1 | contig 49508 bp, 35 predicted proteins | sample TabmetS4T2R2_FD_71023 | JGI IMG/M metagenome (GOLD analysis project Ga0081539, IMG submission 71023) | Tabebuia heterophylla rhizosphere microbial communities from the University of Puerto Rico - S4T2R2 | ecosystem: Host-associated > Plants > Roots > Rhizosphere ... | reverse complement strand
AACCCCCCCCCCCCGCCGCAACCGTGGGGGGGCAGCTCCTGCCCCCCCCCGTCCTCCCAACAAAAAATAAACTCGAATCAAACCAACCGGCGGGCGGGCCCCCCCCCTGCCCCTACATTTAATCCTTTAATCGAAGAGCGTCTGCTCGACAGCCGTCGAAGCTTTTTTCGCCGCCTTCGACGCCTGCTGCGACGGGTGCTGCGCGAGGTGTTCGGCGTTGAAGCCGAGTTCACGAAGATGCGCGGCAAACTTCTTCGCGCCGTGCATCGTGATGATTCTTTGTGCGCCCGACTCGCGCGCCAGACGCACAAGGTCGTCGAAGTCGGCGTGGTCTGAGAGCGGAAGAACCAAGTCAACGCCGCGATACATATACTGCGCGCGCTGGCTCATCGCCCAGCCCGTGAGCATTATTAGGTAGCGTCGCTCGATGTTGTGAATCATCGGCTGCTTGCGACAGCCCGGCGGCGCAAGCAACACGCGCCCCTTCAGACGCTCGCGGTCGTAACGCTCGTACTCGCCCGAAAACTCCACGCCGCACTCGCGGTAAATCTCCGAGACGTTCCAAACAGAGCCGTGCAGCGTGACGCGGTAGCCGCGGCGGAGTAGAAGTTCCAAAGCCTCTTGGCTCTTTCCGAGCGCGTAGGCCAGAACGACTGGCACGCGCGCGTCCGAGAGCGCGCGGTCACAGGCGGCGTAGAGACGGTCGTAGGTCGCAACGTCGGGCGGGAAGCGATAGACGGGGTCGCCGAAAGTTGACTCCATCACGAGCGTGTCGCAAGGAACGACCACCGCCTGTTCAGCCGCGACGTTCGGTCGCAACTTCACGTCGCCCGTATAGACAAGACGCTCGCCGTCCGCTTCAACCAAAATCTGCGCCGAGCCTAGACAGTGGCCCGCCGGGTACATCGTCAGAGCGTAGCGACCGAAGTCGCGCCGCTCGCCGTAGCGCAAGGCTTCCACTTCCGATTCGCCGCGACGGTGCCGGAACAGGCGCGCGGTTTCGGGCGTTGCGATGATGCGCCGGTGCTCGGCGATGTGGTCGGAGTGCGCGTGCGAGATGACGCACGAGTCGCGCTCGCCCTCGGCGTCGAACCAAAGGTCTAGGTCGGGCAGGTACAGGCCCTCCCGGTATTCGACTCTAAGCAAATCCTCGTCTCCCCTCGCCGTAACGAGCGCGGACTCCGGCGCGCGGCGGCTTGCCGCGCCGTCTCGGCTTCGTTTATGTTTCGGGAGTTAACCGGGAAGATTATAACAGCTTCTGGCGCGTCGGCGGCGTGCCCGCGTGGAGTCGCATGAACGAGGAAGAGTTGAAACTGGGCGAAGCGTCCGACGAGGGACGGCAGTCGGACGGCGCGAACGCCGGCGCGCCGACGCGCGAGACGAACGCCGACGCGCCGACGCGCGAGGCGACCGCCGACGCGCCGGAGTCGCAGAGACGCCGGCGCGAGTCGCGCCGTCTGCTGCGCGCCGAGACTGCCTACACGTTCGGACTCGCGGCCTTCGCAACCCTCGCCCTGCTTGCGCACGCCTACACCTATTTCGCTTGGGACTTGAGACTTGCGCTCGCCGTCCAGTCAATCAACTTTCCGGGCTGGACGGCTTTCATGGAGTTCGTGTCGCTCTTCGGAAACGGCTGGAATCCTTGGGCTTTGACGGCGGCGACCGCACTTCTCTTCCTCGCTTTCGGTCGGCGCAGCGAGTGCGCGGGGCTATTGTTGAGCGCGTCGGGCGGCGCGACAATCAACAACGTCGCAAAGCTCCTCGTCGGGCGTCCGCGCCCTTCGGCTGACTTGGTCGGCTACGCTTACGCGAGCCGCGAGACGAGTTTTCCGTCGGGACACGTGACGTTCTACGTCTGCTACTTCGGCTTCCTCTTCTTCGCCGCCTACGCGCTGCTCGAGCGCCGCAGCGCGACGCGACGCGCGACGCTCGCCCTCGCCGCTCTGCCCGTCGCCTTCGTCGGCCTCTCGCGCATCACGCTGCGCGCACACTGGCCGAGCGACATTCTCGGCGCGTACATCTTGAGCGGCACGTGGCTCGTCTTCACGCTCGACGCCTACAGGCGCTGGAAGAAGCGCGCCGCGCTCCACCCGGAGGAGAAGGCCGTGCGAGATTGACGAAGGCGACGCTGATAAAAACGTGATTGATGTTGCGTTCACAAAAACATTTCAACACAGAGGACACGGAGACACAGAGAATACTGAGATTAACTCTGTGAACTCCGTGACTCCGTGTTCTCTGTGTTGATTCTTTAATTCGTCTGAGCATCGTCCGTCGTTGAGAGGAAACGAATGCTTAAAGTCTTAGCCGCGGTGTCGGCGCTTGCGATTATCGTCGTCGTCTTGTGGGACGCGTTCGAGGCGATTGTCTTGCCGAGGCGCGTGACGCGGCGTCTGCGTCTGACGGGCGTGTTTTATAACACGACGTGGGCGCCCGTCGTCGCGCTCGCGCGCAGGCTTCCGCCAAGCAAGAAGCGCGACCGTTATCTCAGTTTCTACGGCCCGCTCTCTCTGTTACTGCTGCTGTGCGTGTGGGCAATCGGTCTAGTTCTCGCGTTCGCGTTCTTGCAGTGGGCCGCCTCTTCGCGCTTGCAGATGCCGGAGGCGCGCGCGTCGTTCGGCACATACTTTTACATGTCCGGCGTCACCTTCTTCACGCTCGGCTACGGCGACGTGTATGCGCTCGACGCGTTGGGGCGCGCGCTTGAGGTCGTCGAAGCGGGGATGGGCTTCGGCTTCCTCGCCGTCGTCATCGGCTACCTGCCCGTCCTCTATCAATCGTTCTCGCGGCGCGAGGTCGCCATCTCGATGCTCGACGCGCGCGCGGGCACGCCGCCGACGGCCTTCGAGCTTCTCCGCAGGCACAGCGAGTCGGGGCGCATGGACAAGCTCGGCGAGCTTTTGCACGACTGGGAACGCTGGGCCGCCGACCTGCTCGAAAGCCATCTCTCATACCCGGTGCTTTGTTATTATCGCTCGCAGCACGACAACCAGTCGTGGCTCGCGTCGCTGACGTGCGTTTTAGACACGTGCGCGCTCGTCCTAGTAGGCATTGACGGCGCGCACGCTTGGCAGGCGCGGCTCACGTTCGCAATGGCGCGTCACGCCCTCGTTGACATCTCGCAGATATTCAACACGCGCCCCGTCACCTTCGAGAGCGAGCGACTGCCGGACGAAGACCTCGCCTCGCTTCGTTCGGCGCTGGCGCACGCCGGAGTCAGCTTGCGCGACGGCGACGAGGCCGGCGAGAAGCTGCGCGAACTGCGAAGACTCTACGAGCCTTACGTCAACGGCCTCGCGTGCCACCTACTCATCTCGCTCCCGCCGTGGCTACCCGCGTCCTCGCGCGCCGACAACTGGCAGACGAGCGCCTTCGAGCGTCGAACGAAGGCCGTCGAGGTCGAACACGATCACTTCTAATCTTTGCTGAGAGTAAGCCGGGCAGGGTTTTAACCACCGCAGGCACAGAGAACACGGAGGGGGCACAGAGAAGAATTTAGAATTTGAGATTTGAAATTCTCTGTGCAATCTCTGAGTCCTCTGTGTCTCTGTGGTTAATTCTCCTGCCCGTTCGGATTGGCGGCTCGCGAATAGACTTCGGCGGCGACGACGCCGTTGATGACCACCTGTTGTTCGAGCGTGAAGCGCGCGCGAACGGCCTCCATCTCGTCGCGGTTCTCGAAGTAGGTTCTGCCGCGTTGGAGGATGACGAAGACGTTGGTGCTTTCAGCGGTCACGTCGAAGTTCGGGTCGGAGATTGTGCGCGACTGTAGGTCTGCGCGGTTGTAGCGTTCGAGGTAGTAGCGCACGACGCCGGGCGTCTCGTGCGCCACAACCGCGCGCTCGGGCGCGTGTTCGGCGACGAAGCGTATGGCTTCGCGCAGGCCGTCGTCGTAGAGTTCGTCGTGCGGGAAGTAGTAGCCCGCGCTGTTTGGGGCGAGCGCGTTGGTGTAGAGCGCGTAGTGCGGCGCGGCCATGAATGCGGCGAAGGCTGGAACGCCGATGAAAAGTGAGAGCGATGCCGCGCCGATGAACGAAGCCAGTCGTCGCTCGCGGCTTATCTTCAGGGCGCGCAGCAGAGCGCGCGTGAGCGCGACTACTCCGACGGCGGCGATGATATAGACGAAGGGCATGAGGCTCAGCGTGTAGCGCAGCCACTTCGCGCCGGCGAGCGAGTAAGGGACTATCCAGAAGAGGAACATTAACAGCATGAAGCCCGCGCCCGGCTCGCGCCAGCGTCGCGCGAGCACGTAAAGGCCCGCGACGAACGAGGCGAGCAGCGGCAGCGGCGTCTTTATCAGGAGGTAGAGCGCGTAGAAATATACGGGCGTCGCGCCGAAAGGCGCTTTCGAGAGGACGTTGTGGTAGAGCGTCTCGCCCATCAAATAGCCGTGATGCGTGAGGAGTTGTTCGGTCGAGTACGTGTTGAGGTAATGAAGCGTCTGCGGAAGCAAGACCGCCGGGTTTGCGACGAGGAACGCGACGACGACTACGGCGTAAAACAGGGGCGGCGTGTTGCCGCGCGGCTCGCCCACGGCTCGCTCGCCGCGGACGCGGAAGAAGTGGTGGTAGAGCATGTTGAGCGCGAAGTAGTGCGGGAAGTATTTCGACGCGAGCATCAAGCCCCAAGACGCGCCGCTCAAGACGTAGTTGCGCAGTTTACGCTTCTGGTCAAACCCGCTCGTGCGCTTGGCGACGACGTAGAAGTAGAGCGCGAAGAGTAGGAAGAAGACGAGCAGCGTGTCTTCTTTGGCGACGCGGTTGTAGGTGATTGCGCCCACGCCGAAGGCCCACATCGCGGCGGCTATTAGTCCGGTGCGGCGACCGAAGAAGGCGGCGGCCAAGAGGAAGATTGGAAAGACGGTGAGCGAGCCGAAGACGACGTTGGGCAGGCGCAGCGCCGTCTCGTCGCTCGCGTGAAGTTCTTCGGGCGCGACCGAGTTCCAAGCGTGCGCCGACGCGACCGACGCGAAGACGAACGCCTTCATAAGCATCGGGTGCTCGGCGTTTCCAGTGTAGTCGCCCCGACTGTAGGCGCGCACGGCTTCGAGTTTGTTTATCTCGTCCTCGGCGAAACCGAGACGGCTCACGCCGCCGACGCGCAGCGTGAACCCGACCGCCACGAGCATCACAAGAAAGACAACGGCGTAACGCTCCAGCGTCTCCGCCAACCCGCGCTCGCGCGCGTCCAACGCCAACGCGCCCGCGCGCTCCGAACCCACCTCGATCAGTCTCGACAAAATCCAACCTCTCCGTGTTAGTTAAACTCCAGACTCCGTTTTCGTCTCGACTCCAGACTCCAGACCCCAGACTCCAGACTGTTTTTCTCCGAGCGCCGCGCCCTGCGCGCGTTCGGCTTCGGCGGCGACGGCGCGCAGCGAAAGTCCGCGCACGGCCAAGAGCGCGACGCCCGCCGCCATCCAGAAGACCATGCGCGCCTTGCGGACGATTGCGAGCGTGATGCCTGCGTTCTCGCCGAAGGTGAGCACGCGCGCGAGTTGTCCCGTTCCGAGTTCGTCAATCCCGGCGCGCAAAGGTATGAACTTGAAGACGACGGTGATGACCCGGTTGACCGACTCGAAGAGGAACGACGAAAGCACCGTCGGCGCGAGCGGACTGATGAGCGAAATCGTGAGATAAGCCTCGACGACGCCGAGCAGGTGAAACGCCGTCTCGCAGAGCATGATGGGCAGGAAGCGGCGACGGTTGCGTCCGTAGAAGCCGTAAATCTTCTCCTCGAAGGCGGCGACCTTCGCGCGGCGGCGTTCGAGCGCGCGTCGGCCAAGGCCGCGCGCGGCAGTCCAATCCAGTGCCGCCGTCAGAAATCTCCACTGGCGCGCGAGCGCGTAGGCGGCGAGGACTACGAAGACGAGCGCGCCCGCGATGATTCCGTAGCTCGAATAGCGGAGAACCTTCGTCAGTTGGAAACTCGTGAGGAGCGCAGCCGCGCCGCAGAAGATGAAGAGCGCGACCGAGAGCATGTAGAAGATGTTCTCGACGGCGATTGCCGAAAAGCTCACCGCGAACGGCACGCGGTCGGCGACGAGCGCGGCCTTCGTCGGCTCGCTCACGACTATTCCGAGCGGGACGACGTTGCCCGCCGCGTCGCCTATGAGATAGGCGTTGAAGGTGTGCCAGAAGGTGAGCCGGTGCGGCGGCTCGCAGCAGAGCATCCAAGCCAGAACCCTCACGGCGAAGCGGAGTCCGCCGAGCGCGACGATTGCCGCGAAGCCCCAGCCAATCTTCGAGATGTTCGCCCAAATCTCTTCGGGGCCGGCCCTCCAGACGAAGTATGCGAACAAGGCGAGTCCGGCGAGCGCAAAGAGCGCGCCCGCGTGCGCGAACCTTTTCGGCCTACCCTCGTCTTTAACCCTCTCCTCCATCAGCAAACCTGTACGGCCCTACAAACCCCTTCGGATTTTCGTCAACTCTCTATTCTGGCAAGATACGCCAACAACGCCCCTCGCCACAAATCCTTAACAACACTACTTGCCACAAATCCTTTGCACCGACGCCGACGCCTTTGCGCGACACGGCACGCCCGCTGCTAACTAAAAACGTGCCACGCCGGAACACGCGCTTTTCGCGGCGAAACGCTGCGTTCGCGCGACGCGCCGCGTGCCGGATTTTGCCAGCGCGTGAAAGACGTTTGCTGCGCGTGGCGTGTGGACGGAAGCGCACGCTTCGTCAGCCAAAATTTTTGCATGCCGACGGCCAAAAATTTAGAGGAATGGGTCAGTTTGAAATATGGAGGCAGTTGTTCAGCAAATTATTAACCACAGAGGCACAGAGGACGCAGAGATTGCACAGAGTAATTCAATTCTCTGTGCCGCCTCCGTGTTCTCTGCGCCTCTGTGGTTATTTCTATTTCAAACTGACTCACTACTAAATTTAGATGGACTTCATCGAGAATAATCATCTATAAGTTGTAAATAGGGAAGACTTTTCCCTCCGCCGGCGCGTCTAACAAAAAGCCCGTGAGTGACGAATCATTCACGCGGCCCCTGAATTAGACGTCGCGTGCAGTGAGTTTTCGTCAAAGCCCGCGGAAGATTCACTTACCGCCCAATCTCACAGCGAAGGGCGAAAGCCGCGACGGTTCGACTCGTTCAAAGGGAGACCCCGATTTTGATTATCAAACGCTCTCTCCGCCTCACGAACTTGCGCGCCCTCTACGCGCTCGTCATCGCGCTCGCGCTCGGCGCGCAGACGGTCGCGCGCCTGCCGCGCGACTCGCGCGCTCCGAATCCCGAAAGCACGACGCGGACGAAATCCCTCTTATCTCCGAAGGCGAACGACGCGACGCAAGGAACAGTCGTCAACCTTCAAGACTTCGGCGCGGCGGGCGATGGAGTCGCCGACGACGGGCCGTCGTTGCAGGCCGCGCTCGACGCGCTCGCGCTCGCGGGCGGCGGCACGCTCCAAGTTCCCGCGGGCCACTTCCGAATCGCAACGCCGGTCTTCGCAAACTTCGGCGGCCTCGTCTCGTCCGTCACAATCTCCGGCGTCGCGTCGCTGACGCCCGTCCCGCCGCCGACGTCCGACGGGCCTACGCTCAGCAGCGGCCTCGACCTTCAGTCGGAATTCCTTCCGCGCGCGGGCGAGCGGTCGGTCATGCTTTACATCGCGGGGCTTCGGACGCTCGTCGTCAAAGACATCGCATTCGTCGGCGCGGCTGAAGTCGAAAACGACGCGCTCGTCACGCTCTCGCTCGACGAGATTGACGACGCGACCGTCAGCCACTGCGAGTTTTACGGGTTGAGCAGCCAGAACGAAGGCGGCGCGATTCTACGAAGCGTACGCAGCGCGTTGAAGGTTGAGCAGAGCGCATTCTTAGGCTGCGCGACCAATAGCGGCGTCTATGGCTCGGTCGTCGAAAACTTGGAGTGGAAGGGCATCGAAGTCTCCGAGTGCGTGTTTGTTGACTACGGGCAGCGGCCCGAACTCTTCAGCAAGACCGGGCTTGCCGCGTCGTCTGCGTGGATAAACGTCGGCAACGCCGCCGCCGCCACGCCCGACTCGCCGCGACGCGAGGCCGTCGTCCGAAGCGTCTTTTTGGACGAGGGCGCGCTGTTCGGCATTGCGAGTTTCCCAGACCTCTACCAGCCGCCTTCAGCGCCGATTGACCTGCTCTACGTCACGGGCCTCTGGATGAACGTCTCCAACCTCGGCGCGTCGGGCCACTACCTCAACCAAGACCAAGCCGTCCTCATCGAGAACTCGCACTACGGTTGGAGTCAGAACGCAGACTCCGCGCTCTACATCCTCGGCGCGCAAACGGTCGTGCTCGACCGCATAGAGTGCGTTGACGGCGCGACGACCATACGCGCCGACTCCGGCACGGCGCGCGTCACCGTCATTGATTCAACCTACAACACTCTCGACTCGCAGGCGGCTCAGACGCAGGTCGTCAAAACCTCCTCGCCGGGCGAGGACGCCGTACAGTACGTTCGCTCGCGCTTCCTCGCCGCGCTCGCGCGCGCGCCCGAAGCGGCGGCTCACTTCTACTGGACGCAGCAACTCCTCGCGTGCGGCTCTGACGCGCAGTGCCTCGCCGCGCGTCGCGCCGCGCTCGACGCGTATCTCGCCGCGTCGCCGCAAGCAAAGTTCGCGCTCACGGGCCTCGTCACGGACGAGCGGGGCGCGCCCGTCGCGGGAGTCTCCGTCGCGCTCTCAGGCTCGCAGTCAGTTACGGCTGAGACCGACGCCAAGGGCTTCTATCGTTTCTCGAACCTCCCGACGAGCGGCGTCTATACGGTCGAGGCCGCGAAGCGCCACTACGACTTCGGCGCGACGCACCAGACCATCGCAACGCCCGCCGCCGACGTGCGCGCCGACTTCGCGGGCGTGCTCGAACGCCACACGATAACGGGCCGGCTCACGGGCGCGAGCGGCGAAGCGATAGCCGCCGCGACCGTCAAGCTTTCCGGCGCGGCCTCGGCGCAGACGACGACCGACGCCGACGGCGTCTTCTTCTTCACAAACCTCCCGGCGGGCGGCACATACATCGTCGAGCCTTCGAGCGTGCGCTACGACTTCGGCGCGTCCCAAACCTTCGGCGACCTCGAAAGCGACGCGCAAGCCGACTTCACGGGCACGCCGCTCTTCCACAGCCTCGGCGGGCGCGTCGTTGACATAAACAACGGCGCGATTCCGGGCGTGACCGTCAAACTCTCCGGCTCGCAGCTACGCACGACCGCGACCGACGCCGACGGCAACTTCCTCTTCACAGACCTGCCGCGCGGCGGCGACTACACCGTCACGCCCACGCAGAGCGGCCTCGCCTTCACGCCCGCGTCGCAAACCTTCTCGAACGTCAACGCCGATCAATGGTCTGGCTTCGTAGCCGCAACCGCGTCAACGCCGACACCGACACCGACACCAAGCCCGTCGCCGACTCCGTCGCCTAGTCCGACGCCTACACCAAGTCCAACTCCGTCTCCGACTCCTACTCCGACGCCAAGTCCTACTCCGACACCGACTCCAACGCCTACGCCGAGTCCGAGTCCGACTCCGTCTCCGACCCCAAGTCCGACTCCCAATCCAACGCCTACTCCCTCGCCGACGCCTTCGGGACACACGATTAACGGGCGCGTCACGGAGAAGGGCGCTGGGCTTTCGGGCGTGACGCTCACGCTTTCGGGCGCGCAGGACAGGACGACGACCACAGACGCAAACGGCGACTACACGTTCGCCGGACTCAACCTCGATAGCAACTACACCGTCACGCCCTCGAAGAAGAACTATCTCTTCGACCGCGCCGCCGCCAGCTTCCTCCCGCTCAAGGCCGACAGCGTTGCTAACTTCGACGCGACCGAGCGCGCCGTCGTCGAGTTCAGCGCCGCCTCCTTCAACGTCTCCGAGGGCGCGGGCCTCCTCGCCGTCAACCTCACGCGCGGCGGCAATACGACCGTCGCGGCCTCCGTCACATACTCCGCGCAGGACGGCACCGCCACGCAGGGGAAAGACGTCGGCACAATCGTCGGCCTCGTTCGCTTCGCGCCCGGCGAGACCGCGAAGAGCTTCAACGTCTTCGTCACCGACGACTCCTTCGTCGAAGGCACGGAGGAACTCACGCTCGCGCTCAGTCCCGCCGGCAGCGTCGCGCTCGGCGAACGCTCGACCGCCACGCTCATCATTGAAGACAACGACACCGACGCCTCCGCCGCGAACCCCGTTGACGACGCGCGCTTCTTCGTGCGCCAACATTACCGCGACTTCCTCAACCGCGATCCCGACGCAGCCGGGCTAGACTTCTGGGCCAACCAGATTGCCGCCTGCGGCACAAACGCCGCCTGCCTCGCCGTCCGCCGCCAGAACGTCTCTGCGGCCTTCTTCCTCTCGATTGAATTCAAGGAGACGGGCTACCTCGTCTATCGTCTCTACAAAGCGACATATGGTCGCGCGCCCCGGAGAGTCGAAGAGTTCCTGTTCGACTCGCGCATCATCGGCGCGGGCGTCGTCGTGGGCGAAGCGGGTTGGGAGCAGAAGCTTGAAGCGAACAGGCAAGCATTCCTCTCGGAGTTCGTCGCGCGTTCGGCGTTCGCCGCGAAATATCCTTCCGCGCTTAGCCCCGCGCAATTTGTCGCGGCCCTGAACGCGAACACGGGCGGCTCGCTCACGAGCGGCGAAGCGACGGCGGCTGTCGCGGAATTCGGCGGCGCTGTTGACAGTTCCGACAACGCCGCACGCGCCCGCGCGCTTCTACGCGTCGCCGAGAACCGCGCCTTCTACGACGGCGAGTTGAACCGCGCCTTCGTCCTCATGCAATACTTCGGCTACCTCCAACGCAACCCCGACGACGCGCCCGACGATCAGCGACTCATCGGCTACAACTTCTGGCTTCAGAAGCTCAACCAGTTTCACGGCAACTACGAGCAGGCCGAGATGGTTCGCGCCTTCATCGAGTCAGTCGAATTCCGCACGCGCTTCGGCAGATAAGAAGAGGGTAAGGGGGAAAGGGTAAAGGGTAAAGGGGATGAAGACGAGAGCGACGCTTTTCGTCTTCCCCTTTACCCTTTACCCTTTCCCCCTTTCCCCCTTTCTTTATTCCGCCGCTTCGACGCGGTTACGGCCCGCCTGCTTGGCCTCGTAGAGCGCGTCGTCGGCGCGCGCAATCATGTCGTTGCCCGACTCGTCCGAGCGAAGTTGCGCCGCGCCGACCGATAGCGTGAGCGGGAACGTGTGCGCCTCGCTGCCGAACATGCGAGCCGAAACCGCCAGACGAATCTTCTCCGCGAGCGCGATTGCGCCTTCGAGATTCGTTTCGGGCGCGAGCACTAGAAACTCCTCGCCGCCGTAGCGACAGACAACGTCCGAGCCGCGCACGGCGTCGGTCAGAGCGCGCGCCGTCTGGACGAGCGCGGCGTCGCCTGCGCCGTGGCCGTAGGTGTCGTTGACGGCCTTGAAGAAGTCTATGTCTAAGAGCAGGCACGAGAGCGGGCGCGCGTAGCGGCGCGACTCGGCGAGTTCGCGTTGGAGCGCGCGCTGTAAGCCGTAGCGATTGAGAAGGCCCGTGAGCGCGTCGGTCATAGACATCTCGCTCGCCGCTTCCGCGCGACGGCGCAACTCCTCCGCGCTCTCGCGCAAGATGTCGCGCTCGCGTTTCAGACGTATTGCGACGGCGACGCGCGCCAGAAGTTCTTCGACGCGGAAGGGTTTGGAGATGTAGTCGTCAGCGCCTAAGGAGAGGCCGTTAACCTTTGTGTCGGTGTCGTCGAGCGCCGAAAGGAAGATGACCGGAATGTCGCGCGTCGCGGGGTCTTCTTTGAGGAGGCGGCAGGCTTGGAGGCCGTCGAGCACGGGCATCATCACGTCGAGTATGACTAAATCGGGGCGGACGCGCTTTGCGACTTCGACTGCCTGCCCGCCGTTCTCGGCTGTGTGAATCAGGTAGTCTTCCCATTCGAGACGACGCTTGATGAGCGCGAGATTGACAGGCTCGTCGTCGGCGACGAGGATGACGGGCGCGCGCCCGTTTCCGGTCTCGTCCCCCGCATCGTCTTTCCCCGTCCCGTCTGTATTCCGCTCAGGTTGCATAAAGAAGCCGGCGAAGAAGGCGCTCCCCTCCATGTCCTTCGTCGCGTTCAAACACGGCAGAGAACTTGGGGCAAAGCTTTGGGCTAGAGTGTAGGGGCGGCCTCTGTAGTCTGACAGAGGCGAGGGCAACAATGCAATCCGAAAAATAGTAGTGGGTCAGTTAGAAATAGAACTAACCACCGCAGACACAGAGGACACTGAGCGAGCACAGAGTTTAAATCCTCTGTGCAATCTCTGTGTTCTCTGTGCCTCTGTGGTTAATATGGAGAACAACTGCCTCACATTTCAAACCGACCCACTACCCAAAAAATTCGTCGTGACGGAAAGAGTTTTCAGTCCGACGCGGTCGGAGGCTCTCGCCGCGCGAGCGCGCGGTAGTGCTCGACTAAGTTTTCGAGCATACGCGTTTCAACCTCGCTCACGTTCATAAACTCGACGCCCATGCCCATCTTCTCCAGATGATAACGCACCTCGCACGCGAGCGTCGTCTCGCCGCCCAACCAGAGGCGCACGTAGAGACTCTGCCCGCGCGTGCCCCGTTGCGACGTGCGGAGGAAGCAGCCGCCGACGCTGACGCTGAGGATTCTACCGGTGTAGACGCACTCCGGCGTCCAACCCCAGTGGGCGTAGAAGTCAACGACGACCCGCTCGTACCTTCGCTGCTCGACGAAACTCATACAACTCCATGAGAATACGCGCAGCTTCACGAAGTTGACAAGAATCCCGTTCGCGCGGTAGTGGGTCAGTTTGAAATCGAACTCACCGCCGCAGGCGCAGAGAGCGCGGAGGAAGCGCGGAGGGAGTGAGCTTCTCTGCGCTGTCTCTGCGCCTGCGGCGGTGAATCATTCACTGACAATTTGTCCTCGTTTTTCAAACTGAAGTTTGCGCACCTCAATAGCGCGCGAACCCGCTTCCGAGCAAGACGCAAAAAACGCGCAAGGGCAGCCGGAAGACACTAGCGATGTCTTCCGGCTGCCCTTGCGTGCTTACTGCCCTACCGCCTTACCGTTTTCTACTTCCCGAAGCGCCTCCTGTATTCGGTTGATTCGATGAAGGCGCGAACCATCTCGGCCTGCACGAAGTTTCCGTTGAAGCGGTTGAGCTTCTGAAGCCAGAACTGGAAGCCCGCCTCATCGGGGTCGCGCCGGAGGTAGCCGAAGTATTGCATGAGGACGAAGGCGCGGTTCTTCTCGCTCTCCTCGAACCGCCGGTTCTCGACTATTCTACGGACGACGGCGGCGCGCGTGAGCGTCCCGTCGTTTAGGCCGGCGATGAGTGCGTTGCGCTCCGAGGCGTCGAGCGCGACGCCGGTGTGGGCGATCAGCAGGTCAACGAACTGCGCGTTCGTCAAACGACCGAAGACGGCTGCAAACGCCGGATGGTGTACCCAGTCGGCGATGAACGCCTGCTTGTTGGCTTCGAGTTGCCGCTGCCAGCCGTCGCGCCCGACGACGACGCCCTCGGAAATCGTCTTCATGTCGGCCAAGAACTCCGTGAACGTCGGCCTGCGACCGAAGCTGGCGACGTAGAGTCGCTCGACCAAGTAGCCCGTTTGCTGGAACTCAATCGAAAGGAAGAAGGCCGCCGAGACGTTGATGCGATGGACTTCGCGGCACTGCGCGTTTGAGCCGCACTTCTCTATGTCGTCCGTCCAGAAAGTGCGCCCCGACTCGTCAGGCTCGCGCCCGAGGAAATCGTCGTAGTGTGTTACGACGAAATCTTCGGAGCGATCAACATCGCCCTCGACGACGATTGCGTCGGCGTCGAGCGTGCCGTCGTTGCGAAGACGACCGACCACTTTCACGCGCGAGCCGACCGATGGCGTCCGGTCGTTCGGCGCGAAGCGTGTCGCCGAACTGGTGTGGACGACGAGGCCGCCAATCGTCCAGTCGCCGATGCGGCCCGAGGCGGGCGCGCTCTGGACTATGCCGAACAACTCGAAGAAGTTGATGCGCCGGCCAACGTTGTCGCTGCGCTTGACGTGAATCTGCGTCGCGTCAATCGAGCCGTCCGGGCGCAAGACGCCGACGACTTTGACGAACGAGCCGACGACGAGCGGGCGATGCCGCTCGACTATCTGCGTCCCCGGCGCGACGTGAACCGTTCGACCGCTCACAACCCAGTCGCCCGTGTGATTCGTCGTCGCCGGAAGCGTCTCGACCGTGCCGAAGAAGGCGAAGAAGGGGGTCGGATTTCCGTTCCCTTCGGCGCGCTCGACCTCGACCGATAAAGCATCAATCGTGTTGTCGGTTCGCAGGTTGCCTTCGACTTCGACGAACGTGCCGACGCTGATTGCCGAAGCGCCCGGACGCAAGATCGTCGTTGAGGTGACGTGAACGGTTCGACCGCTCACGACCCAATCGCCGACGAGGTTCGGCGTCGAGGGAAGTCGCTCGACCGTGCCGTGCAGCTCGAAGGTCGGCACGCGCCGTTCGTCTCCGGCGCTGCGTTCGACCTCGACCTTCGTCGCATCAATCGTTCCGTCCTCGCGTCGCCTGCCTTCGACTTCGACGAACGCGCCGACGGCGACGAGTCCCTCTTCCTGCTCGATGCGCGTCGAAGATGTGACGTGAATGGTTCGACCGCCGACCGTCCAGTCGCCGATGAAGCCCGCCGTGTTCGGCAAACTCGTGATGACGCCGTGAAACTCCGCTTCGTTCTCGTCGTCGTCGTCGTCGTCTGCGTCCTCTCGTTCGATCTTCACGGCATCAACCGAGCCGTCCGTGCGCACAGTGCCTTTGACCTCGACGACCGTGCCGACCGTTATCGGCCCGCCCTCGATGCGCGTGAGCGACGTGACGTGGACGATGCGGCCACCGATTGTCCAGTCGCCCGTACGGTCTGAGGTCGTGGGAATCGTCTGCACCCTGCCCTTAAACTCGAAGAACGAAGTCTGCTCGCGCCGCTTGGTCTCAATCCTCCTCGCGTCAATCGTTCCATCGGGGCGAACCGTGCCCGTAATCTCGACGAACGCGCCGACGGCGAGCGGCGCTTCGTCCTGCCGTATGACGGTCGCGGAAGTGACGTGAATCGTTCGACCGCCGACCGTCCAGTCGCCTATGAAACCCGTGGTCGTGGGAAGCGTCTCGACGCGTCCGCGAAAGTCGAAGCCGGTCGTGTCGTTGTTGTCGTTGTCTTCGACCTCAATCTCGGTTGCGTTGACCGAGCCGTCCATCTGCAAGATGCCCTCGACCTCGACCCTTCGACCGACGGCGGGGCTGCCCTCTTCCTGCTCTATACGCGTTGACGAAGTGACGTGAACCGTACGCCCGCCGACGATCCAATCGCCTATGAACCCGTTCGTGCTCGGCAGGCTCGAAATCACGCCCGCGAACTCGAATTCGTCCCTGTCGTCTGCGCTGACCCTTTTGACGTTGAGCGTTCCGAGGAGATAGAACGCAAGAATGACGGAGATGAGCGGTCTGACACTACCCCTCAACATTTAACTTTCCTCCTTGTGCGAACAGCCATTTTGGAAATGAACCTGACGCTCGTGCTTGCGAATCGTACAGGCGCAGAGAATGTTTTGACACTTGGCAAACAACGAACCAGACGGCGCGCCTTCAATACGCGACGCGCAAACTTCACGCCATTCACGCGAGATAAAAAGTCGGCGCGCGTCAACTCTGCGTCGCGTCGCGCTCGTCCGGCACGCGTCGCTTGCTAGAACGCAGATAAGTTTTCGGACAGCGCGCGCGCGCCAAGTATCAGTGTCATACGTTGCGAAGGCGAGCACGCTTTTCGCAACGCGGACGCAATCGAGTCGCAATATTGCCTGCGGCACAAAGGCCACGCTTGTGTTAAGCTTCGGCCTCCAGCGAGACTTTGACGAACACGCGCCGGGAGACAACAGGCGAGGGGCGCGCGGGCTTTCAAAAGAGAGGACGGCCATTCGATGCGACGACGTGAAGGTGACGGCTGCCCCGTGTGGGGCGCTTTGCAGGTCGTTGGCGACAAGTGGACGATGCTCGTCGTGCGCGACCTTGCGCGGGGCGCGCGGCGCACCACGGAGCTTCTCGCCGGACTCCAGCCCATCAGCAGCCGCACGCTCATGGATCGCCTGCGCGACATGGAGCACGACTCCCTCATCGAGCGACGCGACCTCGGCGGAAGCCCCCCGCACGTCGAGTACGTCTTGACCGAGCGTGGACGCCTCCTCATGCCGCTCCTCGAAGCCCTGCGCGCGACGGGCCGCGCGCTCGACTGCAACACCTGCGAAGACCGTCGCTCACGCCACGGCTCTTACTGCGACGCCTGCCCGCGCACGCGCGGCGAAGACGACACAGACAACACACGCGCCCCCCGCCCGCGTCGCACGCAACACGACGACTCAATCGTCCTCCTTTAGCGAGAGTTCAGAGGTCGGAGGTCAGAACGCTCCCGCTGGCGAAGTATATGCCGACCTACATCGTCACGCGCGCCGTCAAACCTTAGCGACGAAGCGTTGGAAGAGAGCGCGCTTCTCGTTCGCGCACGTTCGGAACACGGAAGTCTCAGTCGTTGAAACTCGGAGTTTGAACTTTGAGTGAGTCTCCGCAAAAACGGTTCAAAGCGACATGAGCCACGACTCGCGCGCCGGCACGAACGGAAAGACAGCGCCGCTTCTCGTCGCCTTCGCGGTCGTTCTCGCGGCGGCGTTCGAGCTTCGTCGGCAGGGGCGTCTTTGGGTCTGCGCGTGCGGACATTTCAAGCCGTGGCTCGGCGACGCTTGGAGCGCGGAAACCTCGCAGCAACTCTTCGACCCCTACACGTTCACGCACGTCCTGCATGGTTTTTTCTTCTGCGGCCTTCTCGCCGTGGCCTTGCCGCGCGTGCGCCCGACTTGGCGTCTCGTGCTCGCCGTCGCCGCCGAATCGCTCTGGGAAGTGATTGAAAACACGGAGTTCGTCATCCAACGCTACCGCGAGGCGACCGCCGCGCTCGGCTACAACGGCGACACCGTGGTCAACTCTCTCGGCGACATCGCGGCCTGCGCCCTCGGCTTCCTCGTCGCGCGCAAACTCGGACTCGTGCGCACCGTCCTCGTCTTCGCCGCGACCGAAGTCGTCCTGCTCTTCTGGATTCGAGACAGCCTCTTGCTCAACGTGCTCATGCTCATCTACCCTTCGGAAAAACTTCGCGCGTGGCAGGCGGGGCATTAGTGAGATTTTCACTTGCGTGTACGGAAACAAGAATAACCACCGCAGGCACAGAGGACACAGAGATTGCACAGAGGATTTAAACTCTGTGCCGCCTCTGTGCTCTCTGTGTCTGCGGTGGTTAATTCTGCTACATACTTCCCGACTGCGACTTCTTTAAGACTGAAGTTCGCTCGAAGGGCGCGCATAGACAATTTGCGATTCTTCGCCGCACGCGATTGCGTCGCTGTCCGCCCCGTCCGCGCCGGCGGGCTTGTTGGCGACGACCTCGCCGCCGGGCAACGTCACCTGCTTGTGGTCGGCGGAGATGACTTCGCCTTCGATTGTAACCTCTTCGCCCGTGGGGGTCGTCACGGGCAGAGAGTCGAGCCAGCGTTCGGCGTCAATCGCGGCCATGCAGCCCGTTCCGGCGGCTGTGACCGCTTGACGATAGACGCTGTCCTGCGCGTCGCCGCACGCAAACACGCCCGGAATGTTCGTCGCCATCGAGACGCCCGCCGTCTTTATGTAGCCGACCGAGTCCATTTCAAGCCAGCCCTTGAAGACATCCGTGTTCGGCTTGTGGCCGATTGCGATAAACACGCCCTCGCACGCAAACTCCGACTCCGCGCCCGTCTGGTTGTTGTAAATCCTCACGCCCGTCACGCCCGTCTCCGGCGTGCCGGTAATCTCCCGAACGTCCGTGTTCCAGATGAAATCAATCTTCGGATTCTTGAACGCCTTGTCCTGCATAATCTTCGACGCGCGCAAACTCTCGCGCCTGTGGATGACTGTGACGCGCGACGCGTAGCGCGTCAAAAAAGTCGCCTCCTCCATCGCCGTGTCGCCGCCGCCGACGACGACGATTGCCTTGCCCTTGAAGAAGAATCCATCACACGTCGCGCACGCCGAGACGCCCATGCCGCCCAAGCCTTCGGGCGCGGGCGCTTCGCCCGGAATGCCGAGCCACTTGGCCGACGCGCCCGAAGCGACGATTAAAGTCTCCGCTTTGATTTCGTGTTCGTCGTCAGTCCAGAGCGTGAAGGGGCGCGCCGAGAGGTCAACCCGGTTGACGAGCGTGATGAGAAACTCCGTGCCGAAGCGCCGGGCCTGCTCCTCAAACTGCTGCATGAGTTCCGGCCCTTGAATGCCTTCGGCGAAGCCGGGGTAGTTTTCCACCTCGGTCGTAATCGTCAACTGTCCGCCGGGCTGCGGGCCGTGTATGACGAGCGGGCGGAGTTCGGCGCGCGCGGCGTAGATTGCGGCGGTCAGTCCAGCCGGGCCTGAGCCGATGATGACGACTTCGCGGTGCAATGTCTCTTTCGCCATGCCTCTTGTTATACGTCTCCTTCGGGGTCTCGGTCTGTAATCGCGCTCACCGAAAACTTCCCGGCGGGCGCGCGAGCGTTCGGTAGCCTTTTTCGACGGGCGTGTAGTATAACTTCTCCCGCAAACGTAGTCGAACTTTGACCGCGCCGGAGAGACGCGCTTACCCGGCACAACGGCGACGGAACATCACTTGAGCGCTTCGCAAGACGACAACAACAACCCGACGCCGGCTTCGGACGCGACCGCAGCGCGCGCGCCGCAGATTGAGACCGTGGCCGTGCTCGGCGCGGGCACGATGGGACACGGCATCGCGCAAGTCGCCGCAGGCGCGGGCTTCCGCGTCCGTATGCGCGACGTGAGCGACGAACTCGTCTTTAAGGGACTCAGCGCGATTGGGTTGAATCTCGCCAAGGGCGTCGAGCGCGGCAAAATTACGGAAGAGGAACGCGCACGCACGCTCTCGAACATTCGCGGCGTCGTCTCGCTGGAAGATACAGCCGGAGCGCAACTCTTCATAGAGGCCGTGCCCGAACGTCTTGAGTTGAAGCGCGAGACCCTCGGCGCAATCGAGAGTCTCAACACGAACGACTTCATCTTCGCCACCAACACCTCCTCGCTTTCCATAACGGAAATCGCCGAAGGCTCGCATCGCGCCGCGCGCGTCGTCGGGATGCACTTCTTCAACCCCGTACACATCATGCGTCTGGTCGAGATAGTCGTCGGGCGCGCAACTTCCCGCGAGACGGTCGAGGCCGTGCGCGGCGTCGCCGTGAGGATGAAGAAAGAGCCGATAACGGTGCGCGACGTGCCGGGTTTCGCGTCGTCGCGCTTGGGCGTGACGCTTGGGCTTGAGGCGATGCGGATGTTGGAGGAGGGCGTCGCCGACGCGAAAGATATAGATACGGCGATGGAACTCGGTTACAATCACCCAATGGGGCCGCTCCGCCTGACCGATCTCGTCGGCTTAGACGTGCGCCTCCACATCGCCGAATACCTGCATGAGAAACTCGGTGTCGAGCGTTTCCGCCCGCCCGAAATCCTGCGCCGGATGGTCGGCGAGGGCAAGCTCGGCAAGAAGTCGGGCGAGGGCTTTTACAAGTGGAACGACAAGTAGCCAGTAGCCAGTAGCCAGTAGCCAGTAGGCGCTCCGCGTCGCGTGCACAGCCGCTGACATTCTGACGACTCGCCGAAGATATTTTTCTACTGTCTACTGTCTACCGTCTACTGTCGCTTATGAGCAGGCCGACGAACGAAGAGAGACGATTCGCGCTGAGGATGGCGCTGCGGCTTCCGATTGTCGTGTCGGGGCGCGCGGAGGACGGCTCTGCTTGGAGCGAGCCGACCGAAACGGACGACATCTCGACGCTCGGCGCGCTCTTTCATCTCAACCAGAAGGTCGCGCGCGGCGACCAACTCTACCTGCGCGCGCACCGCCCCGACGGCTCGCCCATCGAAGCGACGGCGCGCGTCATACGCATCGCGCCCGCCATCTACGGAACGGCGCGCATCGGCGTCCAAATCGTCGAGCCTACGGCCAACTGGCTGCGCCTCTTCGTCTCTTGGGTCGCCGACGAGCAGTCATCCGCGCCCGAAGGCGAAGAAGAACAACGAGAACAGTGACGAGTTAGAAACTGTCTGGAGTCTGGAGTCTGGAGTCTGGAGTCAAAGCATGACGAAGACAATCGTGTTTTGACTTCAGACTTCAGACTCCAGACTCCAGACTTTTTTTGGAGGATAGAATGTCTTCATACGAAACTCTTTTGCTTGAGCGGCGCGGTCGCGTCGCAATCATCACAATCAACCGCCCGCAGAAACTGAACGCCTTGAACATACAGACGCGCGCCGAAGGCGCTGCCGCTTTGGACGAACTGCGCGACGACGACTCGGTGCGCGTCGTCGTCATCACGGGCGCGGGCGAGAAGGCGTTTGTGGCGGGCGCGGACATCGCGGAGTTTGAGGGCCGGACGGCTGTCACTCAGCGCGACGTTATGACCGCGCGCTCGCTCTTCACAGCCGTTGACACTTTCCCGAAGCCCGTCGTCGCCATGATTAACGGCTTCTGTCTCGGCGGCGGCTGCGAGTTGGCGCTCTCCTGCGACCTTAGAATTGCGAGCGAGACGGCGCGCTTCGGCCAGCCCGAAATCAACCTCGGAATCATTCCGGGCGGCGGCGGCACGCAGCGCCTGACGCGCCTCGTCGGCGAGGGCAAGGCGATGGAACTTATCTTGACGGGCGACATGATTGACGCGCAGCACGCCTTCAACCTCGGCCTCGTCAACCTCGTCGTCCCGGCGGCAGACCTCGATGCCAAGACAATGGAACTTGCCAACCGCATCGCCGAGAAAAGTCCCATCGCGCTCCGAATGGCGAAGGAGGCCGTCAAGACCGCCGCGCGCTCCACGCTCGACGAGGGACTCCGGCGCGAGATAGACCTCTTCGCCCTATGCTTTTCGAGCGCCGACAAAACGGAAGGCGTCCGCGCCTTCCTCGAAAAGCGCAAGCCCGAATTCAAAGGCGAGTAGAACGAATGAGCGCGTCGAGGATTCTTCTCATTGTCGTCGGCGTCGCGCTCGCGGCTGCGGGCGGCGTCGTCGCCTATCGCGCCTTCTTCGTCGAGCCTGACGCGGCAATCGTCATCACCAACTCTTCCGTGCGCGAAGTGCCCAACCTCGCGCGCGGGCTTGGCGGCCTCGCGCTCCTCGTCGCGGGCGCGACGCTCTCCCTCTTCGCCGCGCTCCGACGCCGCTAAACGCGTATTTGCCTTTTGACAGGCGTACTGTTATTTTATTTTTCCGCCTTGAGCGGACGACAATTTACTCAAATCGTCGCTTCAAACCTTCGCACGACGGGGCCGTAGCTCAGCTGGGAGAGCGCTGCAATGGCATTGCAGAGGTCAGGGGTTCGATCCCCCTCGGCTCCACCAAACATTCTTCTCACGACACTTTCCAAGCATCAACGCTAACAGGCGGCGCGTGCGCTTTTAGTTTCGGCGCGGTTCGGCACTATAATGCGCGCGTCACCAATTCCTAAGCCGCGCTCTTGCTCATCCCCGTCGAGCGGCGCGGCGCGCGAAGCCTATGAGGCTGTGCGTGAACTTATCCGACAGACGAAGTTTCTACGAATAAGATTTTTCCGAAGCCGATGATGAAGGCGCTGGTTATTGACGATAACGAGTTGGTGCGGAGCAACGTCGCGGAGGTTTTGCGCGACGGCGGGTGGGAGGTGTGCGAGGCCGAGTCGGCTGAGCGCGCCTTCGAGATGCTCGGCGACGAGCGTTGGGAACTCGTCTTCTGCGACGTGAAGTTGAGCGACAAGAACGAGTCGGAAGGCTACGCCGTTCTGCGTCGCTTCGTAGAGGAGCAGCCCGACGCGCAGATAGTTTTGATGACGGGCCACGGGTCTGCCGCCGGCGCGCTCGACGCAGTCTCTTTGGGCGCGTACGACTATTTGATGAAGCCGTTCGAGAACGAGGACGTGCTGCGCATCTCGGAGTCAGTCCGGCGCGGCATAGAGAAGCGCGAGCGGCCCGGAACGACCGGCGAGTTGCCGCCGACGCCCGTCTATACTTCCGACATTGACTTGGTCGGCGTGAGCGCGGCCTTCGTCGGCGTGATGAAACTGGTCGGTCGCGTCGCGGCGACCAGCTTGCCCATTCTCATCGCGGGCGAGTCGGGGACGGGCAAGGAGGTCGTCGCGCGCGCGATTCACTATCGAAGCACGCGCGCAGACCGTCCGTTCGTCGCCGTCAACTGCGGCGCTATCCCGTCGGAGCTTATCGAGTCGGAACTGTTCGGCCACGCGCGCGGCGCGTTCACGGGCGCGGCGGCAGACCGGCGCGGACTTCTCCAAGAGGCCGACGGCGGCACCATCTTGCTCGACGAGATAACCGAGACGACGCCCGCCTTTCAGGTGAAACTTCTGCGCGCGTTGCAGGAGGGCGAGATTCGTCGCGTCGGGTCGAACCAGACGATACGCGTTGACGTGCGCGTCATCGCGGCGACGAACCGCGACGTGGAGCGGGAGGTGAGAGAAGGACGTTTCCGTCAAGACTTGTTCTACCGCCTGAACGCGGTCACGCTACGCCTGCCGCCTCTTCGAGAGCGACGCGAAGACATCATGGCGCTCGCGCGCCACTTCGCCGCGGGCGCCGCGCGGCCCGGTTGCGACCCCGTGAGCTTCTCGCGCGACGCCGTGCTCTCGCTCGTAGCCTACGACTGGCCCGGCAACATACGCGAGCTTGAGAACGCGGTGATACGCGCCGTCGCGCTGTGCGACCGCGTCGTTCGCCCCGAAGACCTTCCTGAACGCGTGCGCGACGCCGTCGCCAACGCAGCGGCGGCAAACTCCGTCACGCAAACGCACGCGGAGGCCGCGACGCAAGAGTCGCGCGCTGAAGACGACGCGAGTCGGGCGGGCGACAAAACTTCAGCGTCCGAGGAAACTTCCGACGCGCGCGACGAAGAGTCGCTTCTGTCGCTCTCCGCGCTCGAAGCGCGCCACATCGCGCGCGTGCTCGCGCACACGGGCGGCAACAAGCAGGCCGCCGCGCGCCTCCTCGGCATTGACCGAACGACCCTCCAACGCATGATCAAGCGCCACAAGCTCGACTCGAACGGCAATAAGTAAGAGAAGGGGAGAAAGGGAGAAGGGGAGAAAGGGAGAGAGAGCACGCGCACGCTGACGGCGTCCTTTCCTTCTCCCCTACTCCTCTTCTCCCCTTCTCCCCTTCTCTTTCACGCGGCGACGCCAGCCGTCCGCGCGCGCGTCTCGTCGCGACGCGCGACCTCGCGCGCGATGCCGAGAATCTGCGCGGTGTCGAAAGGCTTCGTCACGACCCAGTCAACTTCAGCCGCCGTGCGCTCGGTCGAGCCGACGGCCTCGCCCCAGCCCGTGATTACCGCGAGCGGCATCAGGCGGTCGCGCTCGCGTATGGCGTGCGCGAGTTCCCAGCCCGACATCCCTTGCATTCCGAGGTCTGTGAAGACGGCGTCGAACGCGTCCTCGTTTATGAGCGACAGAGCCTCGCGCCCGCCCGACGCGAGTCCGACTTGATAACCTTCGCTCTCAAGTATGTCTCTCAAGAGGTCGCGCACGTGGTCTTCGTCGTCAACGACGAGTATGCGCGTGCGGCCCGGCTCGCGCGGGAGGAGCGTGAGCGCGGGCGGCTCGCTCGTCGTCGTCGCAGCAATCTCTTTAGCCGCGCGCGCGGCCTTCGGAAGCATTATGCGGAAGGTCGTTCCCCGCCCCGCTTCCGATTGAACTTCGACCGTCCCTTCGTGGCGTCGGATGATGCCGTAGGAGACGGCGAGGCCGAGTCCCATCCCGGTCTTGCCCTTCGTCGTAAAGAACGGGTCGAAGACGCGCGAGCGAACGTCCTCGCTCATTCCCGCGCCCGTGTCGGCGGCGGAGATTTCGATCATGTCTTTGGTCTCGCGCGTCGAGAGCGTAATCGTCCCGCCCTGCGGCATCGCGTCAACGGCATTGAAGACCATGTTGACCAAGACCTCGCGCAACTCCGACTCGTCGCCCATCACGCGCGCTTCGTCCGAGCCGAGTTGGAGTTCGAGCGCGATGTGTACGCCCTCGGATTCGGCCCGGCTCTTCCAACGCGGGCGCGTTATCTCGCGCACGTCCAAGAGCAGTTGGTCAACCGAGACGGGCTGGAAGTCGTGGTCGCGGCGTTGGCGCGCGAAGTCTTGTATGCGCTTGATCGTCTTCGCGCCGTCTTTGGCGGTCTTGATGATGAGTTGGAGTCCGGCCTCTATCTTCTCAGGCTCTTTCGTCGTGAGCAGAAGCTGCGCGCGACCGAGTATGCCGGCGAGCGTGTTGTTGAAGTCGTGTGCAACGCCCGAAGCGAGTTCGCCAAGCGCGGAGAGTTTTTCAATCTGCGCATACTGCTCGCGTATGCGCTCCTGCTCGGAGATGTAGTGTGAGAGTTCTTCGACGTGGCGGCGCGCCTGCTCGGCCTGCGCCGCCGACGACTCTGCGCGCGCTTCGGCGGCGGCTTCGGCCTTCGCCGCCGCCGCCATGCCCTCGATGTTTTCGAGATAGGTTCGGTAGGTCAGATAGACGATGACGATGATGGGCGTGGCGGCGATGAGCGCGTAGAAGCCCGCGGTCGAGGCGAGTTTGACGATGAGTCCGGCTGTGGAAGCGCCCGCGAAGTAAGTTATCGAAGTCCAAAGGTAGCTCTTGCGCCAAGTCGTCCAGAAAGGCACGTTCGACTTGAACGACGTGTGCGCGGCGGCGATTGCGGAGTTTGCGGCATACTGCACGAGGCCCATCACGCAGAGTGCGGCGACGAAGGTCACGGAGAACGGGCCTTCGACGAGCGCGTCAATTCTTCCGAACAGTAGGCGCATGACGACGACCGTGAGCATCGTTGAGCAAGCCATCATCGAGGCGTTGAAGAAGCTCGTAAACATACTGAATGGCTTGCGGCAGAAACGCGAGGCGGCGAAGAATTCAGCCGCCGCGAGAAGGACTCCGACCTCGCCGCCGTAAAGCAGCATCGTGAGGAAGATGAAGGCGTCGGAGAAGGAAATCTGTCCGGTCGTGCGCGGGATGGGAATGCAGAAGCGCGAGCTTATGAGGAGCGTGATGGCGACGAGCGGCACGAGCCGCAGGTCTATCCGCGCGAGCGGAAGGTTGAGCGCGCAGTAGACAATCACGCACGCGCCCGCCGCGATGAACGCCCACATGTACGGCCTTACGAAACGCTTCTTTTCCATCTTTCCCCCAACGAACAATATCAATCAGTCTTTTTTACTGGTTGCGTTTGCGCGGCGTGAGTCAGATTCACCGCAGAGGCGCAGAGGACGCAGAGTTTACGCAGAGACAGTTAACCTCTCTGCGCTTCCTTTGCGTTCTCTGCGCCTCTGCGGTGAATCATTGTCGCCACACACTCAAGCAAAAAGTAGTTCAAACTTCCGCGTCCCTCGTGGCGCGCTCGAGGAAAATCGTCTCGTAGTAGCCGCGCAGTTTGTAGCCCGCCTTGAGAAAGAGAGCCTGCGCCGTCAGGTTCTGCTCGTTGACGAGCGCGCAGACGGCTTCGGTGCGTGCGAGGAGAGCGCGACCGAGTTGCGACAGGCAGCGAAGTCCGTAGCCCTGCTGGCGGCTCGCGTGGTCAACATAGACGCCCTCGATGTAGGTGCACTCGTGCGTGTCGGAGGCGATGTCGGCCTTGAAGACGAGGTTGCCGTCTTCGACCAAGACCCATACGCGTCCGTGCTCGATGCGACGCGCGCAGCGAAGCCGGAAGCCGTGAAGGTCAACGTCCAAAGGGTTGACGCCGCTCTCCTCGTAGGCCATCGCCGCGTGCACGGGCATCACGAGCATCAGGTCGTCGAGCGTCGCGGGCCGCAAGTCGGGCACTACGGACGCGGCCTCGACGGGCCAACGCTGCTCGAACAGAAGTTCGCGGCAGAACAGACGCGGCGTCTGTCCCGTCGGCGCGTAGTAGCTCCAGAAGCGACTTATCAACTCGTGCTCGCCGAGTATCATGTGCGCGTCGTGAACGGTTTGAGCCAGACGCGCGAACGCGCGAAGCGCGTCTTCGGTTCGCGCCTCGACGAAGGTCGCGTGGCCTAAGAGCGCGACGCCTTCGAGTCGTCCGTCTTCGCCACGGCAGGCGTAGAACGTGCCCCGGTTGAAAGGACTCTCAAGTCCGTTGTCGCGTATCAGCCCGCGCATGACGACGGTGCTGACGGGGCGCTCGGCTAGAAAGTCTAAGACTTCCGCCTCGTCGTCCCTTTCGGTGAGCGCGCGAACCGGTGGGGTCGCGCCGCGCGCGCACCTCTGAACTGCCTTTTTCGATTCCGTGAATTGGGGCATCACGTTGCTCCTTAAACGGGCGTTCGACTCCGAAACTTTGAGGCGGGGCAGGCTTTTCATCATAACGTCTCTCTCGCAGTTCTAAGACTTCACATCCCTTTCGCGTTTAAGACCTCTTCTTCACATCATCCGTCGCGTCTTTCGTCGTGCGTTCTTCTCTCGACTTCCGACTTCCGACTTCCGACTTCCGACTCCTTCTTCAGTAGCCCGTCGGGTCGTCGCCCGTGTCCGGCTTCGGCGGCTTCGCCGACGTAGCATCGCCCTTCGTCGTCGCCGACATTGCGCGCGCGCAGGCGTCAGCCGTGAGCACGTTGTCTGTTACGAGCACGCCGTCGCTCACGAAGAAGTTGTCCGTTACGAGCACGCCCGAACCCAAGAAGATCGAGCCGTTGCCCATGACGCCGCCGCTGCTCGTAACGACGCTGTCGGTGACGAGAACGCCGTCCGACAGAAGCGTCCGGTCTGTGACGAGAACGCCGTCTGTGACGAGCACGCCGTCGGTGACGAGCACGCCGAGGCCGTAGATTTTCTGGTAGGTGGTGAGCAACTGGTAGCCCGTCGCGTAGCCGTAACTCATCACAAGCCCCTGCGACCAAGCGAACGTCTCGCCCGCAATGACGGTCTGCGCGAGCGGCGCAACCGGGGTCGTCAGAAGCGGCGAGCCGAGCGGGGTTGTGTTAGACAAATCGGTTCTCACTAACTTCGCAAGCCTCACAGCGCCCTCGACGTTCAACTCGCCTGCGCCTTGCTCCAACATGTTGTTCCCGGCAAGCGGCTGCGCCGTCAGCATCAAGATGGCTTTGACGAGATTCGGCGTCAGTCTTGGATTCGCTTGAAGCAACAAAGCGGCTGCTCCTGAGACGACGGGCGTCGCCATCGAAGTGCCGTTCATGTACATCATCCGGCGCTTGTCCGAGTTGCTCACGCCCGCGTCGAGCCAAGGGTAGTTTGTGATGAGGTAGTTGTCTTCCGCCGCCGCGTCAATGATCTTGTTGCCGGGCGCGACGATGTCGGGCTTGATGAGGTTGTCGTGGTGGCGTACGCCGAGAAGGTCAGTCCAAGCGCCGCGCGTCGGGCCGCGCGAAGAGTAAGTAGTAACGGTGTCGTCCGAGCGAAAGTCAGTGCCGAACGTGTTCGACGCGCCGACCGTTATGGCCGAAGGCTCGTCGCCCGGCGAATGAATCGCGCCGTAGATGCGGTTGCCCGCGGCGTCCTTGCCGTTGTTCCCGGCAGCCGCGACGACCACTACGCCTGCGTCAACCAACCGGCGCACGGCCTTACACACGGGGTCGTTCTTGTATGAGTCAACGGCGGTCGTGCCCAAGGAAAGATTGGCGACGCGTATGTTGTAGGCGACGCGGTTTTGAAGAATCCAGTCGAGCGCGTTCAGAATCGAAGAGATGCGGCCCGTGCCCTGCGAGTTAAGCACGCGCAGGTTCAGAATGTTCGCGTTAGGCGCTATTCCGACGTAGTCGCCGCGCGCGATGCGCGCGTTTCCGGCGGCGATTGAAGCGACGTGCGTGCCGTGGCCGTAGGGGTCGTCCGTGCGGTTCTCGCCAGTGAAATCAATACTTTTGACGACGCGCGTCGTGTTGTTGCGGTCGAGGAAGGCCGCGTGGTTCGTGTCAACGCCGGAGTCGAGAACCGCGATGCCTATCCCTGTGCCGTCGAGCGTCGTGGTCGTCGTCAGGCCGAGCGGCGAGACTTGCGTCTGCGTACGTACGTCGTCCGTTCCCGTCGTCTGTGAGATGTGGCCGAAGGAGATGGTCTCGCGGTCGAGCGAGAGGAAACGCACGCCCTTCTGTTCGGAGAGTTGTTCGACGAGGCTCGCGGGCAACTCGACGACGCGAGCGCCCACGCTTTCAAACTCGCGCCCGGCGCGAACGTCGCGGCGGCGCAAGATGGAGTTGAGCGACGCGTCTGCGCCCGCCGCCTGCATGATGACGCGCACGCGCCGGCTGCGTGCGTCGGGGTCGCGCGCGAGTTCGAGAAGGTCGGGCGAGATTCTGTCGGCTGTCTCTTCCTGCTGTCGCGCCGCGTCGCTTCGAGCGCGCGCGAGTTTTATACCTGCGTGGCTTGAGCCGCCGGGCGAGGTGTCTGTGAACACGGCTGCAAGAAGCGCGACGAGCGCGACGAGCGCAGCCGTGTTTGAGAGTCTAACTTTTCTCACTTGATGCTCCCCTCCTTGGCGTGAACCCGTTCGACGCCAGACGAGAGTAGGGGTTTTGAACGGATGCGAGTGGCCGCCTTCGCGCATCTCGCGAAAGGCGGCCCGACGCTCCGTTCGGAGAAGCGCCGCCTTCGGCGCGGGCGGCGCAAACCTTCGGTGCGAGGTTTCAAACGGTCACAGGGAGAGAAAACGTCGGGGGCTGAAAGAGACTGACGGGAAGAAGTAGGGAAGAGGGGGAAAGTATCGTGCCAAACGCTTCGGCAGTCAACCCCCGAAGGCCCTATCTCATGCACGCCGTCTCGTCGCCGCGGACGATGGCCGACTGCGCCTGCAAAGTCGTGTCGCCGACCATCACCCCGTCGCCCACCATCACGCCGTCGCCGACGAGCACGCCGTCGCCCACCATCACGCCGTCTGCGAGCGTCCCGGCGAGCAGTTCACCAGTTCCGAGGAAGGCCGCGCCGCCCACGATGTCTGTTCCGTCGCTCGTCGGAAGTTCTAGGCCGAGCGCGACGCCGCCCGTCATTAGAGAAGCGTTCAACCACTGCGCGCCCGTCCCCTCAATCACGCCGTCGCCGAGCACGCAGCCCGTCCCATAGACGCGCTGGTAGAGCGTCAACAACTCCGCGCCGCTCGCGTAGGTGTGTTTAAGCACAACGCCTTGCGACCAGACGAACGTCTGCCCCGCAATGACGGTCTGCGCCGGCGGCGTCGCGCCCGCGAGCAGCGGCGAGCCGAGCGGCGTCGAGTCAGACAAATCGGTTCTCACTAACTTCGCAAGCCTCACAGCGCCTTCCACGTTCAACTCGCCCGCGCCCTGCTCCAACATGTTGTTGCCCGCGAGAGGCTGCGCCGTCAGCATCAAAATCGCCTTCACCAAGTTCGGCGTCAGTTTCGGATTCGCTTGTAGAAGCAGCGCGGCAGCGCCTGAGACGACGGGCGTCGCCATCGAAGTGCCGCTCAGGTACATCATCCGGCGCGACGCGGGCTGGCTCGCGTCAACGTTCAACTCCGGGTGCGACGTGAGCAGGCGGTTGTCCGCCGCAGCCGCGCCGATGATTCGGTTGCCGGGCGCGACCACATCCGGCTTCAGAAGGTTGTCGTGATGACGAACGCCGCCGTCGTCAGTCCAGAAGCCGCGCGCCGGGCCGCGCGAAGAGTAAGTAGTAACGGTGTCGTCCGAGCGAAAGTCAGTGCCGAACGTGTTCGACGCGCCGACCGTTATGGCCGAAGGCTCGTCGCCCGGCGAATGAATCTGTCCATAAACTTTGTTCGCGTAACTGTCTTTCCCGCCGTTCCCGGCAGCCGCGACGACCACTATTCCTGCGTCAACCAACCGGCGCACCGCCGTGCACAACGGATCGTACGTGTACGCGTCAACGGCTGCCGTGCCCAAGGAAAGATTGACGACGCGGACGTTGTAGAGCGCGCGGTTCGCCAAAACCCAATCGAGCGCGGCGAGCAGACTCGAAGTTGAGCCGCGCCCCTCGGAGTCGAGCACGCGCAAGGAGACTATGCGCGCGGCGGGCGCGACGCCCGCGTACGCGCCCGCCGACGCCTGACCGCTTCCCGCCGCTAGCGACGCGACGTGCGTGCCGTGGCCGTAAGCGTCGTCCGTTCGGTTCTCGCCCGTGAAGTCAACGCTCGCGGCGACGCGGCTCAGGCCGAGCGAATCGCGGAAGGAGGCGTGGTTGGCGTCAATGCCCGAATCCAAGACCGCGATGCCGACGCCAGCTCCGTCGAGCGTCGTTGTCGTCGTGACGCCGGGCAGCGAGACAACTGTTTGCGTGCGAATCGCGCTCGTTCCGGTCGTCGTCTCCACGTGGCCGCTCGCTATAAACGTCCTGTCGGGCGACACGTAGCGCACGTCTTCGCGCGCGGCCAGCGCCTCGACGGCGCGCGCCGGAAGGCTCGCGGTCGTCACGCCCAGACGCCCAAGCTTTCGCCGGACGCGTCCGCCGGCGCTTGCGAGCAGCGTGTCGAGATTTATCGAAAGTCCGCTCACGGCGTTCTGCTGGATGATGACGTTGACGCTTGCGCCGCCGCCGTCAGGCCCGCTCAGGAGTTTCTCTAGGTCGGGCGCGATCTTCTTTTTGACCTTCGCCCTCGAACCCGCGCGCGCTCCGACGCCGCTCAGAACCGACGCCAACAACGTCGCCAACAAGCCGGCGGCGAGAAGCCCTTTGCGGAGACGATAAGGCTTCCGAGATTTCACTCGACTCCTCCTAAAGGGCTTAAGGCAAACAGTAAGTGGGAAAACTCAGGGGCGGAAAAAAGTTTCGCGCGCGGCAATTCGAGCAATACCCGTTCCAACTCGCACGCGCACGCGCCCCAACGCCCCGGTCACGCACGCCGCCACACCGCGCCACGCGCGCAAACGCTCCGAACGGCTCGCGCCCAAGGCTTATCCGGTTGAAAGAAAAGGAGAAAAAGTAAGGACGGACGACTCTTCGAGTTTTACTTGAGCGACTCGCGGCGCGCCTGTTGCGCCTCTGAACGGTTTCGACTGGAGCGAGACGCCTCCCGCCGGACGCTGCATTGTGCAGCAGCGCAACGAGTCTCGCCGATGCAATTTACACTGGCCGGCGGATTGCCGATTGCGGATTGCGGACTGACGAAGGCGACGCTGCTTTCTATCGCGCCTGCGTCTTAGTCTTCAAGATGAAAAGAACGATGAGAGACACCGTGTCTCTCATCAATCCGCAATCCGCAATCCGCAATCAATATTCAGTTCGTTGGCATACCGCTTGCCAACGAGCCTGTCCCCGTCCCAAAGTGCGCCCCTTTGAATCCTCGTTCTCGGTTAACGGAAGCGAAGAGCGCGCGCCGTAACGCGCCTCTGAAGTCGCGGCCCGCGCCGCGCGCCCGAACGATTTCTGACAAGGTGGGCAAAAAAATGTCTCTGCCGGAAAGCGACGCGCGACTTCTCATCGCGGACGACAACGAGTGCGTGCGCGCAGTCTTGAACGAGTTCTTGAGTAGCCGCTACGAATGCCGCGCGGTCGGCTCAGCCGAGGAGGCGCTCGCGCTTCTCGACGCGGAAGAGTTTCAACTCGTCATCAGCGACATCGCCATGGAGCGAATGAGCGGCCTCGACTTGATACCGCACGTCCGCAGGCTCGCGCCCGAAACGCTCATCATCATGGTCAGCGGCTCGCAGACCGTCGAGAGCGCGGTCGCGGCGATGCGTGCGGGCGCGTTCGACTATCTTATGAAACCCTTCGACCTCGAACACGTCGAAGTCGCCGTCCGGCGCGCGCTCGAACACCAGCAACTCCTCGCCTCGAAGCGCAGCTACGAAGACTATCTGGAACGCATGATTCGACACCGCACAACCCAACTCGACCGCGCGCTACGCTCGCTCGAAGACGCATACCGCACGACACTCGAAGCCCTCATCAACGCGCTCGAAACCCGCGACCAAGAGACGCACGGACACTCCGAACGCGTCGTCGCCTTCTCCTTGCGCCTCGGCCAAGAACTCGGCCTCGACGAAAAGCAGTTGTGCGCCCTCGAGTTTGGCGCGCTCCTGCACGACATAGGCAAAATCGGCGTGCCCGACGCGATCCTTCGCAAACCTTCAGCCCTCAACGATTCAGAGTGGACGGAGATGCGCAAGCACCCGCTCTACGGCCAACAAATCCTGAGCGGCATAGAGTTCTTGAAAGGCGCGGCCCTCGTCGTCGCGCAGCACCACGAGAAGTGGGACGGCACGGGCTACCCTTTGGGCCTGCGTGGCGAGGAGATTGACCTAAACGCGCGCATCTTCGCCGTCGCCGACGCGTTCGACGCAATCACGAGCGACCGCGTCTATCGAAAGGCCAAGTCGTACGAAGCAGCCGCCGCCGAGTTAGGCGAGTGGGCCGGACGGCAGTTTGACCCGCGCGTCGTCGAGGCTTTCCGGCGCGTCCCGCGCGACGAGTGGGGCGAGCTTCGCGCGGGCCGTCCGACGCCACCGCCGACGATGCGCGGCGCGCGGTTCGTCAGCGACGCGCGCTTCGTAAACGCGGCGCGGAAATTTTACCGAGCCGGCGTCCATTAGACATTTCTACAAGTTGCGACGCGGCAGTACGTGTGACCCGGCGGTCGCGCGTCCGCCGCGTCGCGCTTCGTCTCGCGCCAGCGCGGCGACGAGCGGCGCGTCTTTCACTCGCTTGAACAACTTCCAGTCGGGACGAATAAATTGTCACTCGCAGCGAATAAATCCGTCACACGAGGCGACTAAAGAGAGTTTGGGATTCCGTATGGATGAGGCCGAGGCGGTATGTTTGAAGCCGGAGGAAAGTTTGGAGGCGTGCGCGATGAAGGGTGAGGCGACGACGACGACCAGCCCCTTTGTGATGCTCGTTGACGATTTTCAAGACACGCGCGAGATGTTGCGCCGCATGTTGGAGATGAGCGGCTGCCGCGTGGTCGAGGCCGCGAACGGTCAGGAGGCCATCGAATTCGCGCAGCGCGAACGGCCAGACCTCGTGTTGATGGACTTGAACATGCCCGTCCTCGACGGCTTCACCGCGACGCTTCGGATACGCGAGTATGAACAGACGCGCGACGTGCCCGTCGTCGCCGTGACGGCCTACGACACCGCCGAGTTTCGCGCCGCCGCAAACGCCGTCGGCTGTTGCGAGTTCGTCGTCAAGCCGCTCGAATTCGACCGCCTCGACGCGCTCCTCGAACGCCTCCTCCCGACGCGCGGCAAAAAAGCAGCGGGGGAAAAGGTTAAGGGGTAAAGGGGAAGGGGTAAAGGGGAAGGGAAACACTCAAGCCTCCCTTCCCCCTTTCCCTTTACCCCTTAACCAAATTTAGAAGGGCCAGTTGATTCCGCCCGTGCGCCTGTTGATGATTTGGCCGCCGCCGCCGTCGCGCGAGTCGGTCGCGCGGCTCGCGCGAAGGATGGAGGCTGCGTCAACGAGCGTGCGAAGCGGGACTTCGCCTGAGACGGTCTGGTCGAAATGCTTCTCCATCACGTAGAGCGGGAGCGTGAAGCCAGATTCGAGTTCGTAACTGACGCGCCCCTGATTTCTAAACGCTGACCAGACGACGCCCGGTATCGAACGCAGGTTGACAACAATTGGCAAATTCACGCGCGAGCTTTTGCGCCCGCCGATCTTCAACGCGCCGTCATAGACGCCCTCAATCGCGTCCTGCCCGTTGAGGCGCAGGCGGTAGTCGAAATCCTTCAGCGTCACGGGCAACAGTCCGTTAGAAACGTCCAATGCCAAACTGAGACGCGCCGTCTGGTCGCGGAAGTCAATTGACTCAAGCGTCAACTCGCCGACCTTTATGTTGACGAGCGACCCGCCCCAGTTCTTCTCGACAGGCGTGCGACGCTGCTGCGCCTTCGCCGCGCCCACGCCGAACGCGAGCACGAGAAGCGCAAGCGCAAACGCACGGCCTGCCATTCTGAACTTCACGAAAGTTTTTTTCATAATTGCCTCCAACCTATGCCTCGATTTTCGACCCTGAATCCGCGCCTTCAGTCTCCCTCGTGAGGACTCGCGCGGCGGCCAACTTTTGTAAACAACTGCCGTGCCGCTCGGCAGCTTCTAAAATCCTAAAAACAAGGCTTTCCGGCGACTTTTGTAGTTGCGATTTACACTAAAAAGTGAACGCGTTGGCGTGTATCGTGTGGGGCAAATTTTGAGGACTGTTTACGTCAATGAAATGCGTCAAAACTCACCGCCGCAGGCGCGGAGGACGCGGAGTCAGCGCAGAGAATTTCAAATCTGAAATTTGAAATTTCAGATTCCCTCTCTGCGCTCCCTCTGCGCTCTCTGCGCCTGCGGCGGTGAACTGCCTTTCGCCTTACGCTTACGAGCCTTCAACCGGCGCGGTGCCCGTTCCGCCCGTGTTCTCCATGTCGCCGCCCGCGCCCGCGTGCGTCGAGGTTGCGCCCGTGAGGTCGCCCGTCTCGCGCACGCCGGTCGTGCCGCCCTTGTCGGGCATGTCGCCGCCCGCGAGTCCGCCCGGCCCCGTTTTGTCCGTGCCGCCCGTTATCTCGCTCGCCGAGTCGCCGCCGTCATGCTCTCTCTCGTCCGCCATCGTGCTTTGAACCTCCGTCGAATTTTTTTCGCGCTTGCGTCGCCGCCGAGCGACGGGTAACAATAAAACACCCCTGCAACTTTTCTGCTTCAACTTGTTTACAATGCCTTTTCAAACGCCAAGCGAAACCGACTCGGAGGAGCGACCATGCACCCGCGCGTTTTTCTCTTACTCCTTCTCTTCGCGCTGATGTCGGGCGCGACTCACAACGCCCGCGCGCAAACCTCGACGCCGGAGGCCGGCGCGGGCGTTCCGCGCGAACTCGCGCGCTGGCGCGCAGAGCACTACAGCGACGTACGTTACGCGCTCGACATCGTGCTCACGCCCGGCGCGGAACTTCTCAAAGGCAAACTGAAAATCACGCTCACGCTCGACGCCGTCGCCGACGACCTCGTGCTCGACTGGCGCATGCTGGATAAAAAAGCTGACCCGCGCTCGCGCGTCTCCGACATCGAAGTCAACGGCGAGAAGACGCGCGACGCGCGGTTTGCCGACGAGCACATCGTCGTTCCGAAGTCGCATCTCAAGGCGGGCGCGAACACCGTTGCGATGGACTTCGAGTCGCCCGTCAGCGCTTCCGGCAGCGCGGTCACGCGCTACCTCGACCGCGAAGACAAGTCGGAGTACGTCTATACGCTCTTCGTTCCTTCCGACGCAAGCACGGCGTTTCCGTGCTTCGACCAGCCCGACCTGAAGGCGCGATTTCAGTTGAACATCTCGACGTTGACCGAGTGGAGCGTCGTCTCCAACACCGACGCCGAGATCGTAACGCGCAACGGAACGAATAGCCTCTGGCATTTCCACGAGACCGAACCGGTAAGCACGTACCAGTTCGCTTTCGCCGCCGGGCCGTTCGAGGAGTTTAAAGATGAAGGCAACGCTTACAAGACGCGCCTCTTCGTGCGAAAGTCGAAGGCCGAGCGAGCGCGCAAGGAGCTACAGGAAGTCTTTCGTCTCAACCGCGACGGCTTGAAGTTCTTCGAGGAATACTTCGGCCACAAGTTTCCCTTTCCGAAGTACGACCTCGTGCTCGTCCCCGAATTCGCGTACGGCGGCATGGAGCACGCGGGCGCGACGTTTTTGCGCGAGGACGTCGTTCTCTTTCCTTCCGACCCAACGTCTGCCGACATCGCCGCGCGCGCCGAGACGATGCTCCACGAAGCCGCGCATCAATGGTTCGGCGACCTCGTTACGATGCGCTGGTTCGACGACCTCTGGCTCAAGGAAGGCTTCGCGGCCTTCATGTCTTACAAGGCGTTCGAGCGCGTTTTGCCGCGGTTCGACGCTTGGAAGGTCTTCCACCTTCGCACCAAACCGCTCGCCTACTTGACCGACGTGACCAAGGGGACGACGCCCATCTTCCAAGAGATTCCAAATTTGAGCGCGGCCAAGTCGGCCTACGGAAACATCGTCTATCGCAAAGCGCCTTCGATACTCCGTCAGGCAGAGTTCTTCTTGGGCGGGCGTCAGTTTCAACTCGCCGTCCAACTCTTCGTCAAAGAGCACGCCTACTCGAATGCAACTTGGGAAGACCTCGTGCGCGCCTTCGAGCGAACTTCCGGGAAGCGACTCGACGCGTGGGCAGCCGCGTGGGTCAAGCGTCGCGGTATGGCCGACGTGCGCGTGCGTTGGACTGCGAACCGTCGCGGTCGCATCAACAGTTTCACGGTCGAACAACGCGACGTACTTGGCGAAGGCGGCTCTTGGCCGATGAGCGTCGAAATTCTCCTCGCGCCCGACGCGCCGAACGCGCGCGCGGAAACTTTAGACGTGACCCTGCGCGGCGCGGGCCTCACGCGCGTCCCCGCCGCAATCGGCAAGCCCCGCCCCGCCTTTGTCTTCGCCAACTTCGAGGACTACGGCTACGGTCGCTTCCTCTTGGACGACGCGAGCCGCGCCTACGTCACCAAAAACCTCGGCACGATAAAAGACGAATTCTTGCGCGCGCTCCTCTGGGACTCGCTCTGGGACTCCGTGCGCGAGGCCGAACTCGCGCCCGCCGACTTCATCTCGCTCGCCGTCGAGAACGCGCCGCGCGAGCACGACGACGTTATGCTCAACTTCATACTATCGCGCGCGCAGACCGCTTTCCTTCGCTACCTCTCCGACTCTCAGCGCGACCGGCTCGCGCCGCAACTCGCGCGCACGCTCGAAGACGGAATGATGCGCGCCCCGACCGCCGGCGAGCGCATCACATACTTCCGAACCTTCCGCGAGGTTGCGACGACGGGCTACGGGTCTAAGACGCTCATGCAAATCCTCGACGACAAGCTTCAAGTGCCCGGCATGACGCTACGCACGCGCGACCGCTTCGACATTCTGCGGGTTATCTTCTCCCGCTTCGGCGGAGAAGGCGACGTTTACGCCGACGCCGTCCGCAAGTACGCCGAGCGCCTCGCGCGCGATGACGGGAGCGACGACGCGCGTCGTTACCTGTACGCCGCCGAAGCCGCGTTCGCTGATGCTTCGGTGAAGAAGAGATACTTCGACCAATACCTGCACGACAAAGACCTCGCGGAGAGTTGGATAGAAGCGAGCCTTAGCCCCTTCAACACGCCGCGACAGTCTGCGTTGACCTTTCCCTATCTCGAACCGGCGCTCGCCGAACTTCCCAATCTCAAACGCACGCGCAAGATTTTCTTCGTCAACGGCTGGCTCGCGGCCTTCATCGGCGGCCAGTGCGACGAGCGCGCCGCACGTACCGTCCGCGACTTCCTCGCGCGCACGCCCGCGCTCGACCGCGACCTGCGTCTCAAAGTTCTCGAATCCGCCGACGCGCTCGAACGCTGCGTCCGCATACGCTCGCGCTACGCCGGTGAATCAACCGACGCCGCGCGCCCCGCCCCGTGATAAAATCGCGCGCGGGTGAAATCACGCGCGAATCCTTCTCCCGACTGTGCGTCCGCGACTTTTGACGATTGTTAACGCTTTAGGCGAGGAGTTTGACGAGATGGCGACCGAAGTTTTAGAACAAAACGCAACGGAGCACCTCACGCGCCGACGCGCGCCCATCGAAGAGTTCTGGGCGCTCCCCGAATCCGTTCTGCCCATTGAATACGTGAACGGAGAAATCATCATGGCACCAGCACCGACCGTCCCGCATCAACTCGCCTTGGGTAATATCTATTACGCGCTGCGAACCTTCGTTCAAGGCGAGCGACTTGGTCGAATAATATCTTCGCCGCTTGATGTAGTGCTGCCGACGGGCGAGGTCGTCCAGCCAGATTTGTTTTTCTTAGACACTAAACAGGCGGAGCGCGTGCGCGGCGCGAAACGCGTTAACGTCGTGCCGTCATTTTTGATAGAGATTCTTTCCCCCGGTTCCGCCGTGCACGACACGATAACGAAGCGTGAGTTGTACGAGCGCAGCGGCGTGCGCGAGTATTGGATTGTTGACGCGGAGAAGCGCTCAATCGCGCAACTCGTCTTGCGGAAGAAGCATTACGCGCTCGCGGAACTCGACGCGGGCGACCGCGTAAAAAGCGTCGTGCTCGCGGGTTTCGAGATGAACGTCGGCGAGTTGATAGGTCTGTAAAAGTGTGTTGACAAGTTTGTAGAAGAAACGTGTTGAAAAGTTCGTAGAAGAAGCGCGTTGATGAGTTTGTAGGAAGATTGTAGCCGCGCCCCCTTCATCGCCCCCGCGTTTTGATTCGGAGGTTTCCGCCTCTCAGTTCAAACCATTCCTGATTCAGACAGCAGCCGTGGACTACCCGACTTGGTTCGATGTCGTCGCAATCGTCTCCGTCGTCGTGACGGCGTCGCTTCTATTCCTCGCGCTCTTTGCGCCCGGCATCCCCTACAAGCTCGACTCGAAAGAGGCTTGCCAACTCGACTCGCCCGCGTTCCTGCGAATGATAGAAGCCCTGACGGACGCGCAGGCGCGGCCCGCGCGCTCAATCGAAGTTCTGACGAACGGCGAGGTCTATTACGAGGCCGAACTCGAAGCAATCTCGAAGGCCGAGAGCCACGTACACATCGAGGCATACATTTTTCAGAAGGGCGAGGTGGCCGCGCGCTTCGTCAACGCTCTGGCGGAGCGGGCGCGCGCGGGCGTCCGGGTCAAACTCGTGCTCGACGCCGTCGGAAGCTTTGCGACGTGGGAGAGTTATTTCAAAGAGTTGACGGAGGCGGGCGGGCGCGTCGCTTGGTATCACCCTCTGCGTTGGCACAACTGGCCGCGCTTCAACAACCGGACGCACCGCGAGTTGATAATCGTTGACGGGCGGACGGCCTTCATCGGCGGCGCTGGCGTCGCAGACCACTGGCTCACGGGCGTCAAGGGCAAGCGGCGTTGGCGCGACACGATGTTTCGCGTCGAAGGCGAGGCCGTGCTGAGTCTTCAGGCGACGTTCGCGGAGAACTGGCTCGAATCCTCCGGCGAAATCCTCGCGGGCGCTGACTGCTTCCCTGAGTTCGACGGCGAGTGCGACTTGACCGCGCTCGTCGTCAACAGTTCGCCGACGACGGGCGGCTCGACGCGCGCGCGCATACTCTTCCAGACGCTTCTCGCGTGCGCGCGAAAGGAAGTTTTACTTACGACGCCTTACTTTCTGCCCGACCGGAGCGCGCGGCGGGAGATGCTGAAATCGGTCGCGCGCGGCGTGCGTCTTGAAATCATCACGCCGGGCATGGAAAGCGACCATCTTTTGACGCGCACTTCGAGTCGAAGACTTTACGGCGCGCTTCTCAAGGCGGGCGCGAAGATTTACGAATACCAGCCCGCGATGATTCACGCCAAGACGCTCGTCGTTGACGGCCAATGGTTCGTCGGCGGCACGACCAACTTCGACAACCGCTCGTTCGGTCTAAACGACGAAGTCAACATCGCTGCCTTCGACCGCGAGTTGGCCGCGCGCGTCGCCGCGGACTTCGCGCGCGACCGCGCCGAGAGCCGCGAGATAACTTACGCGGACTGGCGCTCGCGCCCCCTTTGGGAGCGCGGCTACGAACAACTCGGACGCCTGCTCGAACGCCAGCAGTGAAGCTTTTAGTTGAGCATATGAAGACTAACCACCGCAGACACAGAGGACACAGAGATTGCACAGAGATTTAATTACTCTGTGCAATCTCTGTGTCCTCTGTGCCTCTGTGGTTAATTCTTCTCGCTCCATTGAATGATGAAGGACGGAATGTTTCGAGTCGCAACGTACAACGTTCACAAGTGCGTCGGGCTTGACCGTCGCGCGCGGCCCTCTCGCATCGCGTCTGTGCTGCGAGAGGTCGGGGCCGACGTCATCGCCTTGCAGGAGGTCGTAAGCATCGAGTCGGACGCGTCCGCGGAGGCGCATCAGGCGCGTTTCATCGCTGGGGAGTTGGGCTACGAGTTCCGCGTCGGCGAGAACCGAAAGCACAAGGGCGGCGCGTACGGAAACGCCGTGCTTAGTCGTCTGCCCGTCGCACACTGTCACAACTACGACATCACTTGGCGCTGGCAAGAGCGGCGCGGCGCGCTGCGGGTTGACGTGCGCCTTGACTACTCGCGCGTCGTACACATCTTCAACGTCCATTTGGGCACGGCCTTCGTCGAGCGCAGGCATCAGGGGCGCAAGCTCGTCGGCGAGCGCATACTCCGCGACCCGCAGTTGACAGGCCCGCGCGTCGTGCTCGGCGACTTCAACGAATGGACGCACGGCCTCGCCTCTCGTCTTCTATCGGAAGAACTCGTGAGCGCGGACGTGCGCCAACACCTTCGCACGCGTCGAACGTATCCGGGCGCGCTCCCGCTCGTACACCTAGACCACGTCTATCACGACTCCGCGCTCCGTCTCGAACGTCTCACGCTCCACCGAAGCCGCCTCGCGCTCGTCGCCTCCGATCATCTTCCGCTCGTCGCCGACTTCAGTTTCGACGAAACTCCGCGCGCCTAAGCGACCTTGCCATCAACCCCGGCCTCTAGCCCCCGACCCGATTTGCGTTCCGCGCCTGTCGCTGGTAAGTTTCCGTCCCTGAGACTTATGGGATTCAAGTCCATCACACCCGCCGAACTTTCCGAGCGAAACAGGGGCGAACAGCCGCCGCTAATTATTGACGTGCGCGAGCCTGAAGAGTATGAGTTGGCGCGCATAGAGGGGACGCGCCTGCTGCCCCTTAGTCTCTTCAACGAGTGGGCGCCCGCGCTCGACCGCGAGCAGGAGACCGTGTTCGTCTGCCACCACGGGATACGCAGCGCGCAGGTCTGCGCCTTCCTCTCGCGCCAAGGCTTCACGAAAATCCACAACCTCGCGGGCGGCATAGACCGCTGGGCGACCGAGATAGACCCGTCCGTCCCACGATACTGAAAACTTGAGGGGAAAAGGGGAAGAGGGGAAATGTGTAAAAGGGAGAAGGCACGAACGCTTTTGCCTTTTACCATCTTCCCCTTTTCCCCCTTCTTTAATTCATGGCTGCTTACACGGAGTCGCACGCCGAAGCCTACCCGGCTGAGTATCTCGCGGGCATTGACCTGCACAACGCGGGCGAGTTTCACGCGGCGCACGACGCTTGGGAAGAACGCTGGCGCGACGACGCGGGGCCGCGCGAGAAGCTTTTCCTTCAGGCGCTGATTCAGTCAACGGTCGTCTTCCACCACATCGAAATCGGTCGTCGCGGCGCGGCGCGAAGGATGTACGCGATGGCGAAGGAGAAGTTCGCGCGCCTCGGCGCAAGCAGTTTCATGTCGCTCGACATCGCCGACTATCTAGCGCGACTCGAACACGCTCTCTCTTGGCTCGAACAAGCCCCAGACCCGCGCGACGCAACCCCGCCCGCGGACTTCGCCGCGCCCCGCATCACGCTCCTCTCAGAAGTGACGGACTACGACTGACGCGCTCGGCGGCTTGGTACAGTACCGCGAGCGATAGCTAGGTACAGTACCGCGAGCGGTAGCGAGCGGGTCTGGTTAAAAGCAGAGGCTTTCCCCATAGCGCATACCCGCTCGCTACCGCTCGCGGTACTGTACCTCGTTAACATCGCGGACATTCTTCGTCATGTTGGCGTTGTCGCATATTTCTGTTTTAGAATCTGCCTCAAGTCTATCAATCAAGACGGTGTGAAGGAGAGTTTCCAAGTGGAGATACTCGAACGTCCAGAGGAGTGGCGCGACCGCTACGCGCGCTGGAAGCAGATTAACGAGATGCGCGGCGGCGACGTAGGCCCGCACTACCCTTGGGTCGAGAACCGCCACGCGCCCTTCCAGCCCGCGCGACGCGCGCTCCCGATGCTCAACCTCGCGCTCATAACTTCGGCGGGCGCGTACCTCGACGGCACCGAACCCTTCGACACTTCCATTTACGGCGGCGACACATCTTTCCGCGAAATCCCCGTCGAGGTCGAGGCCGGCGACTTGAAGTTCGCGGCGCGCGGCTACGACCCGGCGGCTGTACTCGAAGACTTGAACGCGCAGATTCCTCTGGCGCGTCTCAAAGAGTTTGAGGGCAACGGCATCATCGGACAACTCAACCCTGTCTTCTGGAGCTTCTGCGGTTTCGCGCCCAACGCCGCGCGCTTCACGGCCTCCGCACTCCCGCCCTTCGTCGAGCGCGTGCGGCGCTACGAAGTGCAGGCCGCGCTCCTTGTGCCCGCGTCGCGCCTCTGTCATCAAACGATGTCGCTCACGGCGCGCGCGCTCGAAGCCCTCGGCATACCGACGATGATGCTCGCCGTTGAACGCGAAACGGTCGAGCGAGCGCGACCGCCGCGCGCGGCCTTCTACGCGGGCGAAACGGGCTGCGTCGTCGGCAAACCCAACTGGCCCGAATACCAGCGACGCATCCTCGACGAAGCCCTACGCCTCATCGAACCCGTTGACCAACCCAGCGTGCGCAACCTCAACGTCCTGCTCGAAACCGAAGTCGAGATGCAGCGCGGGGAGAAGTGAAGAAAGGGTAAAGGGGAAGGGGTAAGGGGAGATTCGCGCTTCCCCTTACCCCTTCCCCTTTACCCTTTCCCCCTTCTCTCAGTTTCCGAGTTGCGCCAAGACCTCTTCGACCTGCGCGAAGTCGAAGGGCTTGCCGATGACCACGTCGGCTGTCATCTCTTCCTCGGTGCGCGCGGCGTCTTTGCCGTAGCCCGTGACGACCGCGACGCGAACCGTCGGCCAGCGGCATCGGACTTCGCGCGCGACCTCCCAACCGTCCATCTCCGGCATCGAAAGGTCTGTGAACACTATGTCGAAGCTGGCTGCGTCGAGCGCGTCCAAAGCGGCGCGGCCCGAATCGGCCACGGCGACTTTGTGACCCAACGCTTCGAGCATCTCCGCGAGCGTCTGCCGCACGGATTCTTCGTCGTCAACGACGAGGAGTGAGAGCGCCGACGCGCGCGAGTCTTCCGCGCACGCGCTTTCAGCGCCGCCCGCCGGCGCGTTCGACGCGGGTTCGACGTGCGGCAGTTCAATTCGGAAGGTCGTCCCTCGCCCACGCTCCGACGCGGCTGAGATTCGGCCCGCGTGTCGCTCGACGATTCCGTAAGAGACGAAAAGTCCTAGCCCGGTGCCTTGCGCGCCCTTCGTCGTAAAGAACGGCTCGAATATGCGCGCGCGCACGTCGGCGGTCATCCCCACGCCCGTGTCCGCGAAGAGAAGACGCAGGCGTTCGCCCTCACGCGCGCACTCTATGGCGAGCCTCCCGCCTTCGGGCATCGCGTCAATCGCGTTGACGATGAGGTTGACGAAGACTTCGCGAAGCTCCGAAGCGTTGCCGCGCGTGTGGAGCGCGCCGTCGCCCGCAAGCGTCACGTCGTAACGAAGGCCGCGCGCGCGCGCGTCGTTCTCCCAACGCGTGCGCGTGATTTCGATTGCGTCGCGCAACAACTCTCTCACGTCAACGCTCGTGTGCTCGTCGCCCGGAAGCTGGTGCGCGAAGGAACGTATGCGTCGGACGGTTGCGGCTGCGTCTTCGGCGGCGGTGAGTATGATGTCGAGGCCGCGCGCAAACTCGCCGTCGCCGCGCGTCGAGCGTCGAAGGAGTTGAGCGCGACCGAGTATGGCGGCGAGCGCGTTGTTGAAGTCGTGCGCGACGCCGGAGGCGAGTTGTCCGAGGGCGCGCAGCTTGTCGGCCTGAGCGGCGCGCTCGCGCTCACGGCGCTGCTCGGTAACGTCGCGTGCGATTGTCAGCACGCCGGTCGTGCGACCGTCAATTACGAGCGGCGTCGCGTCGGCTAGAAGGTATCGGATTTGTCCGGCGCGCGTGACGACGCGCATCTCGACGGTCTGCGGCTCGCCTTCGAGAGCGCGGCGGAAACAGTCGCGCGACATCTCGCGGTCGCCCTCCTCGACGAGCGTGAGGAAGTGCTGGCCGATCATCTCACCCCGCGCGTAGCCGTTGATGGCGGTCGCGGCGTTGTTGCTCCACATGATGCGGCCTTCAGGGTCAACCGCGCAGATGATTTCACGCGCGCTCTCCAAAACGTTTTCCAGAAGCGACTGACGCTCGCGCGCAAGCGTCTCCACCTGACGCAACTCGGAGAGGTCGCGCACGGTGCAGACCGTCCCGACCTGCCCCGTGTCTTCAACGACCGGCTCTGCCGTAACAAGAAGCGTGCGCTTGAGGCGTTCGGGCGTGTATTCGAGCGTGACGGCGCGGCCCTCGGCTGTGGCGCGCTCGACGATGCAGCCGCCGCCGCGCTCGGAGCGGAGTACGTCGCAGCAGCGAAGGCCAAGAATCTCGTGCGGCGCGCGCGATTCGAGGTTCGCGCCCGCGCGGTTGACGCGCATCAAGCGTCGGTCGTTCGAGAAGATGAAGATGCCGTCCGACATCGCGTCGAACGTCACCTCCCAAGTCCGTTTCGCGCGCGCGACCATCTCGAACAACTCGGCCTGCGCTATTCCCGTTGCGAGTTGCGCCGCGACCGACTCGACGAGCGCCACTTCGTCGCGCGTCCAACGCCGCACGCGGTCTGTCTGGTGTATGCAGAGCGCGCCTCGGAAGCGCCCTTGAACGACGAGCGGGCAGACGATCTTCGACAGCCCGCCGTTCCGACGCGCGAGTTCGCGTACGTGCGCGCTTAGTTCCGACGCGCCGTCTTCGTAGTTGTGCGCGTCGTGGATGACGAGCGTGCGGTGCGTCTCGATGAGGTGGCGGCCAACGGGTTCGTCGTAGCTGATGCGTATGGCGCTGATGCTCGCGCAGCCTTCGGCCAGATACTCGTACATGACGGGCGAGTCGCCGGGACGCTGAGGGTCGTAGGAGCGTATATAGACGCGCGAGGCGCGCAGAGCTTGACCGAGTTCGTGCGTCGCCGCGTGGAGCACTTCGGGCAGGTTGAGCGAGGCGCGTATCTCGTGGCCGAGCCGGTTGACGAGCGCTTCGCGCGTCGAGGTGGCTTCGGCGCGCTGGTAAAGCTCGGCCTGACGCACGGCGATGCCCGTCTGGTCTGCTACGGCGCGGGCGAGCGCGATGTCTTCGGTGCGCCAGCGGCGCGTGCCGCGCATTGTGGAGAGCGCGAAGCAGCCGGGCATGTCGTCGCCGACGCGTATGGCGACGTACATGATTGAGCGCGTGCCCAAGCGCTTGAGGATGTTTTCGTAGAGCGCGCGGATGGCCGGGTCGTTCTCAACGTCCTCGAAGGCGAGTACGCCGTGCTCGCGTATCTTCTCGACGAGCGCGGCGACGAGTGGAATTTTGTACTCGCGTCCCGCGGGCGCGACGCCCGGCGCGGTATATTCCGCCGCGCTTCGAGCGACGCCCGCCTCCGGGTCGAGCATGAAGATGACGCTTCGGTCAACGTCGAGGTGAAGTCCGAGTTCGCGCGTCGCGGCGCGGAAGACTTCCGTAGTGTCGAGCGACTGGCGTACGGCGCGCGTGATGCGGTTAATCAGCGCTTCGCGTTCGGCCTGAGCGGCGAGTTTTTCGGCGTCCTGTTGGCGCGCGACGAGTTGCGCGGTCTGTCGCGCGAAGGCCACGGCGGGCAGCACGCTGCGACGGTCGGGCGCGAGGCCGGAGCGCGGGTCGTCGAGCGCGATGAGACCGATCATCTCGCCGTCGTGCGTGATGAGCGGGACGAAGAGTTCGTCGCCGTCGTGCCAAGGCTGCTCGCCGTATTCGGGGAGCGGGCGCGCGAGGCCGGTCTTGTAGCGCGTGGCGTTGTAGCCGTCGAGAAGATGGTAGAGGCTCGGAGGGAAGTAGGCGGCGTAGCCGAGTTCGCCTACCTCTATGCGGACGCCCTGCTCTATGAAGCGCGCGACCTGTTCGCGCGGGTAGGGACGCGCGTTCGACATCTCTACGTATTCGCGCGGGACGTTCGACGAGTGGGAGAGCACGCGCCGACTCTGCTGCGCGTCGTTCGTGAAGAGGAAGACGATGCAGGAGCGGTAGTCGGTCAGACGCGTTATCGTGTCGGCGAGTCCGGCGAACAGTTCTTCGAGTTCGCGCCCGTCCGAAGGGGCCGCGGCCAACGCCGTTAAAGCCTCCAACTGACGCACGGACGCGCTCAAGCGCTCGCCCTCGACGCGCTCGGTGTAGATTTCAGACACCGGCATGGCTTTCCCTCGTTGGATGGGTACGCAAAGAAATGCCTCGCGTAAACTTAAAACTGTAAGATATTTTGCGGCTGCGCCCGGTAAGAGTTTCGTGAGGAGGGCTTTTCGGTTTTCACGGCGAAAGGGTTAACTTTCGTCCGACCCGGCGGCCTTCCCTTTGAGGCGGCGGCCACGAGGCCAAACGGGAGTATAACAAAGCTTTAACGCGTTTGTCACGACGAAAAAGGCAGCAGGAGGCAGGCACGGGACGCGAGAGGTAGTTAGTAAGAAAACAGAAAGGCAGCCGGTCGTTTAAGACTCGGCTGCCTTCGTGTCTTAACTGCCTCTGCCGTCTGCGCCTGCCGCCCGCTTCCGTCTCGGCCTACGGCCTCGACTTGGGTTTGGCTTCGACGGCGCTGCGGGCGAAGTAGCCCTGACGGTATGTGAGTCGAAGGTTCTGCTTCTTCAACTCAGGGTTGACGACTTCGATTTTGACCTGACGGAACGAACCGTCCTTCGCCTTGTTCGAGGGCGAGTAGGCGAGCAGGTATTGCGAGCGCAGTTCGTCTTGAATCTGCGCGAAGGCGGAGCGAAGGTCGTCTTCGTTGCGAGGGAAGTATGCGCGTCCGCCCGTGCGCTCGGCTATCTTGTTGAGCGAGCCTGTGTCAACGCCGTCGTAGTTGAAACTGTCGCCGATGCCGATTGCGTAGATGATTGCGTCGGCTTTGAGCGCGGAGTCAACGGCCTCGCTCATCTTGAGACGGCTGATGGTGTCAACGCCGTCGGTCAGAAGGATTATGGCGCGTCGGGTCTTGTCGGAAGTTTCGGTTAAGACTTCGCGCGACGTGACCCAGACGGCGTCCCAGATTGCGGTTGAGGCGGCGCGCGCTTGGTTGTCGCCGGAGATTGGGGGCGTGCCGGCGATGACGCCGCCGCCGATGTAGCCCGAAGGCGGCGTGAACTCCACGCGGTCAATCGCGCGGCGCACGCGCGCGACGCTTCCCGTCAAGCCCTGTTCGAGCGTGGCGTCGCCCGTGAAGGTGAGCACGGCCACCTCGTCCTTCTGCTGGCGGATGACGGTGTCAACGAAGCGTTGCGCGGCGCTTTTTTCTTCGGGGAGCGTGCGCTCCTGCGAGGCAGAGGTGTCAATGAGTATGGCGAGCGAGAGCGGTCGGTCGGTCTCGCGCTGGAAGGTGAAGACTTGTTGCTCGACTCCGTCTTCGAGGAGGCGCAGGTCTTCGCGTTTGATGGACGTGACGAAGCGTTTGTTTCGGTCAACGGCGGTGAAGAGAATGTTCGTGAGGTCTGTCTCTACGCGCTCAACGTCGTCGTCGTCAATCGCGTCGTCCGATTTTGAAGGCTTCTGCGCCGCGCCGGACTTCTGCGACGGCTGCTGCTGAGCGCGCGAAGGCACGCGCCCGACGCCCGCGAGCACGAACGATGCCGCCAACGCGAAGGCGAGACACCGCACGAATGTTTTGTTGCTTAACATCATAAACCTCAAAAGCAGTGAAGAGTGACAAGTGACAAGCTAAGACAAGTTGAACAAACTCGTCACTCTTCACTTGTCACTCGTCACTGCTTTGTAATCTCCTTGTCCGCCGTGTAGCCGTGCTTGGCGTGAACCTTGTAGCTGTCGCCCGTGGCGACCTTGACTTCGATGCGCCGCTCACGACCGTCGAAGGGCGGGTCGGGCTTGTAAGTTATAAGGTACTGCGAGCGTAGCTCCTCGCCGATTTTTTTGAAGGCGCGCTCAAGGGCGAGCATGTCGCCCGTGTAGAAGGCGCGTCCGCCAGTCTCTTCCGAGAGTTTCTGGAGGTCTTTGTCGCCGCTGTCTTTCACCGTCCCGGCCTCGACGCCCGGAACGGCGCTTCCCGTAAACCCGCCCTTCGTAGAGATTGCGAAGATAATGGTGTCGGTGCGCTGCGCCATCTGTATCGCGTCCGCGATGAGCGCGCGGCTGTACGTGTCGTCGCCGTCGGTGATGACGACGAGCGCGCGGCGCGGGCTGGCGACGTTGCGCATCTTCTCGTCGCAGAAGAACCAGACGGCGTCGTAGAGAGAGGTGCGCGTGCCCGGTTTTTTAACGCCGTCAATGGCGCGCTCCAAGAGGTCTAAGTTTTTGGTGAAGTCCTGACGCAAGTTCACTTCGTCGTCGAAGGTGACGAAGGCCGCGTGGTCTTTGCGCGTGCGCGTGACGGTGTAGAGGAAGTTCTTCGCGGCCTCCTTCTCGAAGCCGAGTTTGCCCGCGGTCGAGCTAGATGTGTCCATCAGCACGCCGACGAAGATGGGAAGCTTCTCAAGCTCTTTTATCTCGCCGAGGAAGTCGAACTGCACGGCGCGCTTGTCCTCGAAGACTTGGAAGTCGTTCCTCGTCAGGCCCGTGACGGGCTTGCCCTTCTTGTCGAGCACGGTGACGGGGACTCGAACGACGCGCGAAGTTGTCGTCTCCTGAAGGTCGTCTTGCGAGGCGGGGCGCGGCGTAGGGGTCTGCGCTGGACGCGCGGCGGGCTGCGCGCCCGTCTGCTCGCGCGCGCGCGAGGCGACCGTGGCCGCGGCTGGAAGGCCGCAGACCAAGATGATGAACAAAATACGTATGCCGGCGATTCTCATAAACTGTTGAATGGGAGCGCGAGTGTCCGACTCGGAAGTTTCCGCCCGTTTCGAGCACCTCTTTCGATGCCCGCGGCGCGCACGGTCGTTGCTTCCCACGCGGCGGCAAGTATAAAGCAATTTAGCGGTAAAAGCAGTTAACCACAGAGGCACAGAGAACACGGAGGTTGCACAGAGATTTTCGAATTACTCTGTGCAACCTCCGTGTTCTCTGTGCCTCTGTGGTTAATTCTTACCGACCCGAAGCTCAAGCGCTTCGAGAAAATCCGAAAGCTCGCGCGGGAGCGGCGCCGTGAAGCTCATCCACTCGCCGGTGCGCGGGTGTTGAAAGCCGAGACGTTCGGCGTGTAGGAACTGGCGTCCGAGCGCGGCGATGGCCGCGCGCAGGCGCGGGTTTTGGATGTTGCGGTCGCGCCCCATGCCGTAAACTTCGTCGCCGACTACGGGGTGCTTCATCCAAGCGAGGTGGACGCGAATCTGGTGCGTGCGTCCAGTCTTAATCTGCACGTCTAAGAGTGTCATGCGCTCGAAGCGCCGCCGCACGCGCCAAAGCGAAAGCGCCGTGCGCCCGTTGCGCGCAACCGTCATCCGCGTGCGGTTGCGCGCATCGCGCGCGATTGGCTCTTCAATCTTCCCCTTCTCCTCGCGCACGACGCCGTGGACGAGCGCAAGGTAAGACTTGAAGACCGTCCGCGCGCGAAACTGCTCGGCGAGACTCTCGTGCGCGCGCGCGTTCTTGGCGACGACGATGAGTCCCGACGTGTCTCGGTCGAGACGGTGGACGATGCCCGGACGCAGAACAGACGGGGAGAAAGTGAGAAAGTGAGAAGGGGAGAAAGTGAGAGGGGGAGAAGGAGAGATGTTTGACAACGCGACTTCTTTCTCCCCTTTTCCCCCTCTCACTTTCTCCCCCTCTCCCCCTCTCCCCCTCTCCC